>Ga0214544_1007258_pt1 | contig 19602 bp, 16 predicted proteins | sample CNSS3metaG_FD_160074 | JGI IMG/M metagenome (GOLD analysis project Ga0214544, IMG submission 160074) | Root nodule microbial communities from cowpea collected in UCLA plant growth center, Los Angeles, California, USA - CNSS3 | ecosystem: Host-associated > Plants > Roots > Nodule | place: USA... | reverse complement strand
TTTTCTTTACTATTATTTTTATTTCTTTTTATCTTTTAAATTTTATTTCTATCTTTGTTTATCTTAATCCCCTATATTTTTTTATAATTTTATTTGACTAACTCTTGTATAGTTTTATAAGAACTAACTTGTTAAAAATCAATTCCGTGTTCGTTGGGAGATGACTTTGGGTTACTTTACCCTTACTATTTTGTTGACTACTTTCTTAACAATACTGAAGTTGTTATAGATAAGTAGTATTAATTTGATCGCGTCAACGACAGCGTTATCATGTATCAACTAGTTTACTCCCAAGCTGATGAAGGATTATCTTGTTCCTTTTTAAGATTATTGAATATGGTGTGAGTTGATTAAGAAAACTAAGTGAAATTCCTTTCACAAAGCTCAAGAGAAGAAGATAATGAATTGATTCAAACAAAAAGGAAATGGAAAGCACATAAACCATAGAAAACCAAGAACAATTAAAGGAAGAAGAAAACATAAAATGGAAAAGAAAGAAATGGTAAAAATATGAGAAGCACGCCACTACAAGGCTAGGCTAGAAGCCATGGCAATTGAAGATGAGTGGATGTGTGCCGCCACTTGCTATTCAAGATAAGACTTAAAAGTATTCACTCCCTAGGGAGGAAACTCTCACAAATGGTTGAGACAAAAGAGTGTTTTTACTTAAAAATGTTCAACCCTTTTACATGTCTAGGAGCACCCCTTATATAGAAGAGTTTAAGGGCCTCTAAACAAATAAAAGATACCTAAGGATGTCTATACAGAAACCTAACCCTAGCTTCTAGAACCTAGATCAAATAAGGTTACAAAAATGAGAGACAAAAGACCTAACTATGGTGTGTGCAAGGCTAATTTCGTTCTAGCACAAAAGGAGACAAAGAATGTGTCTCATATGTCTCCAAAAAGTGGCCAAAGTGTGATAAAAACAAAGGAGACCAAAGGTACATAGGTACACTTGCTTCATGCTTTTTACTTTATGCTTTATGCCTTTACTTTACTCTCTCCTCCACATCATTTATGTTCCTCAATCACCATGCACCACCTAGCATTGCTTTCTTACTCCTAATTAACCTACAAAGCAAATAAACATAGATTAGCATGTTGGCTTAAGTCAAGTCAACTATAGTCAACAAGTCAAACTTAGGCAAAGGTCAACAAGTCAACTAAAGTTGATTCAACTAAGTCAACTATGATAATCAAAAATAACAAATACAAATGAAAGGGATGAATGATTAGTGAACTTCCTTTCTAAACATGCTTAGTCTTCTTAAGCATGTGCCTCCATGCTTGGTTGGGGTCAATCCTTCATCACTACAAAAGAAATCTTTTTATTTTTATTTATCAAGATTAAAACAGAGGGAAAGAAAAAGGTTGAGCATATCAACGACAAATCCAAAATTATCTAACATGAGAACCCCAAACACATTTAATCATGCAACAGTTGAAAACGATCATACATTTGATATTATAAGAGAATCATACATAGCATTAGGAGCAAAAAGAATTTACCTTAAGGTGACCCCTTTTGCGGCGCGTGCTATAGTAATAAAAAAGGAGAGGGGTTTTTCCAATTTTTTCTTTCTATGTGTCTGTCTTGCATTGGAGAAATCTTATGCTTATATAGGCCCATTGGGTAGCATTGAGATACTAGTATTTAATTATAATAAAATATATGGGGAAAGAATTGGTCTCATTAGATTGTTGCATAATATACACGGTATTCATTATATTTATTAACGAGATATTGTCTGTAATTACTAGAATCATATCTTCTGTCACATAAAGATCGTGATTAAATCATAACATATTATTCATATAATCGATTCTAATTATTACCAGTAATATTTTCTTCTAAATATTAAAATCAAATGTACCATTCTCTAAAAGCATTATTATCGGGAATATTTACTTCTAATTAAAATAATACCTTTCCAGATTGACCACGCAAAAAGACACATAAGTGTAAATGCAAGATATTTATTCAAATTATTATAAAAAAATATTGCTCCTAATATTATACCATTCTCTAAAAAGAAATTATAAAACGTCCTTGTTTGACATGTCATGTGGAGAGTGTAAATAGCAAACACTGGGGGTGAAAATATGTAAAACATTTGGGCTTATGAAAGGAGTGTGATAATTAAAAATAAATTAGATTCTCCTTCTCTTGGTTTTTTTCTTTTTTTCTTTTTTTTTATTTTTTCCCATTATAGAATTAAAGTTAAAAAAACTTACCATCAATCAAAACATTTTTTTATTTTATTTTATTATTTATTATTATTATTATTTTATTTTTTTTACCAAACAAATGCATTTACTCGGACGAAATTGGGTGTTGACAATACCATATAGAAAATAGTTAAAGAATAATTTTGATGTATTATTTCAAAGAATAAGATACTATATATATATATATACAAATGTGCTATAATTCCTCATTTATTCAAGGAATGAGTGCACATATTTGCTCACAGAAATCATAATGCCTAAATTATAGCTAATATAATATTTCTCTATCTTAACACGAACTTCATGTTCTGAAGATCCCTTTTAATAAGCTAAAAAACACCGCTAAGAACAACAAACACATAAGTTTTTCATGGATAAAAAATAACAAACATAATATAATAATTAGAAAAGATGAGAGAAAAAAATAGAAAAAAAGTTTAAATTTAATAAATGATTTTTGTCTCTTAATTTAAAGTACATTTAGAACTTATATAAACTCTAAAAATAGAAAAAAAATGGGTATAATCATAGGCTCTAATTTCAAAACTTTAAGCTAATAAACACAAATCTAACCACATGGGTTTCAGAGGAAATATGTCTCATCTTCTACCAATCATAAAACATATAAGAGAACTCCAAATCTACCAAACCATAATATCCATTTTGAAGCCCTAAAAATATATAATTTAATGAGAATATGAATTAGCTAAAAATAATATCTACAAAATAAAAAAGGTTATAGCAAAATCGATCAAAGGTTGGATGAGCTGAAAATTCTAACTTTAAAGCAAATATGTATAATCCAATTTATTATTGTTGAAATGAAATGAATTAAAAATTGAAAATAAAACATATAAAGTGTAATGCAATAGATAAATGGATGTATAAGTTATGGTCATCATGTTATAAATAGACTCAATAAAAGATAAAATATATGCAATTTTGTCTTACAATATGTAATTCAAACAAAGTCTTTAAAATCTTTAATCTTGTCACATCATCTTACTCATGGAGATTTCATTCCATACAAATAAAAATAGATCGGAAAAATGTCTTCAAATTTTAAATTTTAACATAATTATTATGATAAATGGAAAACGTGTCTACAACAACAACTTCAAATATAAAAAAATATTAAAAATTATTAATCTCATATAGCGATTCATGATAAAGCTTTTAATAAAATAAGCATCACGATAGTAATTCAATTACACTCGTCATAAAATACACCATTTCCTTCAATGTTTTTTTGTTGTGTATATGTTCTTCGATGCAAGATTCAAACACCAAAACATTATCTAACATGCAAAACATTTTCTCCTCCTACTTGCTTAATAACATCATTCATTCTATTATTAGATATGCCATGCTTATTTTTAATTTCATCATAAACATCAACAACTTTTAAGAAAATAGGAACCCAAAACTAGTAGTCATACAAGTAATTAAAGGTTTCATTTGAGAATTTGTCCATTCATAATGATTATATGCTAACCTCTTTTTTTTTTTCTCAAATTGATTTAATTAATATAAGTAACCTCTAAACATTCATATTTATTAGTGCTTTCTTCCTTCTTTTGTTCCTTTGTCCACTAAACTTACATAAGCCCGTAAAGAAACGTGTTCATATTGTTGAACATCATTTGAAAATAACGTCGAATTTTTGAATTAGAACTAAACGAATTTTAGTATTTTGTTGTCATTTTATTTACCACCAACTTATCATAAATAAAATATTTCTACAATTTAAAAATAAATGAAAAATAAGTTCTAATCAGTTGATGAATGTTTGTTTCCTATCAAGAGATGAATAACTGCTAACACTTGTTTTCATCCTAGTAATAATAAAAAAAAAATTTAAAATAGAAGAATTAACTTGAAAATACAAAAAAGTGATGAAAAAAATCTAGGTTAAATCATTTTAGAGGTCTCAATTTTTGTAACAAAATCTCAAGTAGGTCCCCTCCTTTTTATTTGACGCAATTGAGTTTATACTTTGAAAAATTTGTTGCAATTAGGTTATTTCCATTAGTAGTACTCTATCCGTGTTAACTATGTGTCACATGTCAGCACGTGATTTTTTTTAATTTTTTTTGATATTTTTTGATATTTTTTTAATATTTTTTATAATTTAAAAAAAATGGTCACATGTCAATCTAACGTTGTGCCATGTGACAGAGACGGTGTGATGTGACAGTGTCAAGTATCACTATTAGACGTGAAAAGTCTCAATGCATTCCTACATTTGTTATTTTGTCTCAATTTGGTCTCACTTTTTTTAAAACTGAATCTATTTCATCTTAATATCAAATTTAATTTTTATATAAATTTTACAATGATATTTTTATTATAAATTAACAATATTAAAACAATATAATTAAATTAACAAAAACAGAAATAAGAAAATAATCAACATCAAATTAAAAAAAAATTATTACAATTTTGAACCAATTAATCAAATTAAAAATACAAAAATAAAACACATACGTTAAATACTAAAAAAATACTTCAAATAATTATAAAACATTTCAAAATAAAAAATGATTAAAAAAAAAGGTTATGCACAGCACAAACTGGATTTCGAAATCTCATCTGCGCAAAATGAAATTTGTTTCCACAAGTAGTGAAATTCGGTTAAAAATATATGAAATTCGTTTTCTAAATCTGGTTACCATTTTTTAAATTCGTTTTCTAGATTAACCGAATTTTAAAATCCGGTTAGCATATTTATTAATTTGTTTGATTAAGGTACTAGATTTTGAACTCTGATACTTATGTTTACTGAATTTCTCAAATCTATTTATTTCATTAACTTGATGTTGAAATTTAGTTAACATGTGAAATCCGTTTTTTAAAATAAAATGGATTTCGAAATTCAGTTCTAAGTTTGTTATTACAAGTTTTTATTTTTTATTTTTTTACTATATTTTAAATTATTTAATATTTATATTTAAGTTTTTTTTCTTCTTCTTACTTTCAATTTTTAAAATTTCATATTTAATTATTATATTTAACTTATGTTTTTTATATTATTTTATGTTTCCATATTTATTACAAAAATTAAAAAATCAAAAATTAAGATTTAAAGACATGACAAATTATTTATTTATACAAAATTAAATAAATATATAAAAATTAAATAAATATATAATGGATTACAAAAAAGAAATATAAATAACTTGAACTCTAACCCCTGTTTGCTTAAACAGATCGTTCTGTACACAACTATTTACAAAAACGATTTAAACAAAATTCATATTCTCATTGCACGAATTAAAAAAAAACGAAGATGAATTTGAATAACTTACGAAAATCATTCACCCAAGAAAATCAATAAACATTTTACATTTATACCCTCTTTAAAATATATATAAATATATATATATATATATATATATATATATATATATATATATATATATATATATATATATATTTATCAATGTGATTATTAATTACAATATGTAAGTTCCATGAAAATCCTGTTTATGAAATTCTGCCCTAAAGTAAAGGGCTGTTCTTGTAATTGGACCTAGGGCTGGCCCAAATGACAAAACTGAACCCTAATATGCCTAACGCTTCCACTCTCTCATTCTCACAGATTCAGCCGTCATCTCTTTTCCCCCTCTCACAGAAAGCTCTGCTAGGGTTAGGTTCCTGCCATCTTCAAGCTAGCACGAAGTTGTTTCCTACTCCATGTAAGTACTGTTGCTAGTCATACTCGTCTCCATTTTCGTTTTCTTTTCAGTTAGGGGTTCTTAATATTCTGGCCTTTGTTCCGTTTATCCACTATTTTTAGCCCTTAAGCCGCTCCCAGGGCAGCAGTGCTCGCTATCGCGCCGCCAAGGCTTCCGTTAACCCTTCCTCCAGGTACAGGAAGTTAGGGTTTCGAGTTTGAATTGTCCTTAATCTGTTTTTGGGTTGCCTTTGATCTGTTCGAGCCTGCTGGATATTTGTATGGATAAATCGCTATTTGTGGTGTGTGGAATATCTTGTTTGATTGAAGGGTTTGGAAAATGGTATCTGCTGCAGGTGAATCCAGGGCGAGACCTGGTAATCTCGCCCAGGCGAGTCGGACTCGCCTAAGCGAGTCTGGCGGAGGCTCGCCCAAGCCTTTTTCGCCCAAGGTCGCCCAGGCGGCCACCTCTTTAATTTTGAGCGAGCAGACAACTCGCCCAGGCGAGAGGGGTCTCGCCTAAGCGAGATCCCGCGTTGTTTCTGTTCCTGTTTTGTGCCCTCGCCTAGGCGGAAGGGGGGACTCGCCTGAGCGAGACTGTCTCGCCTGAGCAAGGCCCCTCAGCCTGAGCGAGGTGCTGGGCGAGACAGTGTTGTGATTGGATGTTTGTTTATTTCTGGATGATTTGTATATAATGGAGTATGAGATATACGTAGCATGATTCATGAATTATAAATGATGGGTTTGGTATGAAAGTTGGCATGTGAACTAAGTGAGTGGTGTTGTTAAAGTGGCATGATAATGAGATGAGTTGGATTCTATGTACATGGATGGATTATGATGAGTTGGAATGGGTTGGATCTGGAAATGTGAAAGGTAACGGCTTTAAAGGTTGATATAATGAGGGTATCTTTGCATGGTGAATATTGTTTGATTGTATGATCGTATTTGGTCTGTGTCAGTGCATAAATCCTTGGGGTCTCTAGGTGAGACTTTCAGGGTCGCGCTTCAGTGGTCGGGACGTAATTCCATGGTCCCTGTTAGTGGGTGTTCATGGTGGTGCCCCATCTGTATAGCTAGGTAAGGATTCAAGGTAAGGTTGCATCCTGACACTCTGAGGAGTCAGTTAGTCTCACCTAGAGCGGACTGACTCCTGTGGTGAGAGTAGCAAGAGGCCCGAAATTCATTAAGGACTAACCTTGTGGTGAGGGAAATTTGATTCATTGTAACACATAGCTCGGGGGTGAGCAGAGGTATCCACCACAAGTGCAAGCATCCGCTGAATCCGACCAGGTTATACGTATCCAGATGAGTCGAGTCGAGTCGTAGTGTATTGAATGAAGAGTCATGACATGCTTGGTTGTTGTATGGATATGGGATGGTGAAAATATAATTGACTGTATGATGAATATCTTATTGGCTCTAGCTTACCCATTTTATTGTATGGTTGTATTGTATGTGGTTGTTCTTTCTTGCGATGATCATCAATTTGGTTGATGGGAGCAGATGGGCGAGGTTCTCGTGGCCAACAAGGGAATGGTGATTCCGCTGCTTAGCCATCTGGGTTGGAGTTATTTTCTTCATGTTTCATTTAGGGCTATGGCCCATGTATCGCTTTATGCTTTTCTACTCTACACTTTTTGTTAGACTTGTATCTGGTTTCCGTTGGCATCGTGGTGTGCCCAGGTTGTAGGGGTTGGGTTAAGGACCCCAAGACTACGTTGTTGCACTATCGTTTGCGTGACGTTTCCTTTAATTTCGTTTAATAATTAAATAGGACGTTACATTTATGGTATCAGAGCGGTTATTCCTTAGGTCTGTGGACTTGGATGTCTGCATAGCTTTCTCTATGTCTTCTAAGTGTTCTTAATTAAATTATTGTCTTTATCAAGCCTAACCAAGTGATTTTCTGTGTGACAGTGGACTATGGCACCTCCTCGTAGGACTTTGCAGTCATCCCAGGGAGACGTACCTGATATTGCCAGAGCAATAGAGGCGATGGTAGCGGCGATGGCATAGCAAAGTGCTACGATGATGCAGCAACATGAGGCATCCATGCAGCGACAAGCGACGTCGCTTGAGCAGCAGCAGGCAGTGATGCAGCAGATGGAGGCTGCGAGGGTAGCTGCTGAGGATGCTCATCGGCAACACATGGAGGCCCTCCGCCAGTTGGAGGAGAACAGGGTGACTGCCCTTGTGTTTGGTCCTGAACCACGACCTACAGTCAGGGAGTGGAGCTTGGAGGACTTTCTGAAGCACCACTCGGCGAAGTTTCATGGGAAGACCAATCCTGATGCCACAGACCAATGGTTGAAGGACCTGGAGCGCATCTATGACGCCAAGATGTGCCCTGCGGAGAACAGGTTGGCGTTTTCAGTGTATATACTCACGAGGGAGACAGAGCATTGGTGGAGCAGCACCAAATCCATCCTGGAGGAGAGGGATGAACCCGTGTCATGGAAAAATTTCAGAGTACTTCCCCGACAGCATCCGGTACGCCAAGGAGGTGGAATTCCTCCAGTTGACCCAGGGAGGGAAGACTGTGACTGAGTATGCTGAGAGGTTCAACCACCTCAGCCGTTTCTATACACTACCACTTGACGGGGAGTGGAGATGCCGTAAGTTCGAGAACGGCCTCCGCGGTGATATTCGCTTGATGGTAGCACCTTTGTCCATCAAGGATTTTACCGCTCTGGTGTAGAAGGCCAGGGTGATGGAGAAGATGAAGCGTGAGGTGGAAGGTCAGCGCCCACAGCAGCCACAGCCACCTCAGAGGATCGGTGGACCATCTGGGTCCAAGCCTAGGCATGAGGAGCGGAGGAGACCATATGACAGACCTCACCATCAGCCTCAGGGGTCTAGGAGCTTTTCTCCTTAGCAGGGTTGAGTTTAATGCTACATTTGTGGAGGCCCTCACCTGAGGAGTGCTTGTCCATGTATGGAGGGTTACCGTAGGTGTAATAATTGTGGCAAGGAAGGCCACTTTGGGAAGGACTGTCCCAACCTTGCCAGGGCAGCGGTACGCCCTCCAGTTCAGACTCCTCACCAGCACCAGTGGAGAGATAGAGGCAACAGGCCTTAGGCGACAGGCAGGGTATATGCCATGACCGGGGCAGAGGGTGCAGGCTCAGGTAATCTTGTTATGGGTCGATGTATGATAGCGGGTGAATCTTTGTGTGTACTGTTTGATTCTGGAGCGACACACTCATTTGTGTCATTTGCTTGTGTGGAGCGTTTGGGTCTGCTGGTGCGCGAGCTGTAGTGTGAACTTGCAGTATCTACCCCAGCGTCGGGTCTGATTAAGACGTCGTTCTTGTGTGCTAGGCTTCTAGTAGAGGTAAAGAGACGCAGGTACAAGGTAAATCTAATATGTCTGCCCCTACAGGAGTTGGAGGTGATCTTAGGGATGAATTGGCTCTCGGCCAATCGCATTCTGATAGATTGTCGAGAGAAGAAACTGCTTTTTCCCGACATAGAGGAGCCTAAGTTGGTGTCTTCTCAGGGTGTTATGAGTTCTCTATAGATCTAGTACTAGGGACAGGTCCAGTATCGATGGCTCCCTACCGCATGGCTCCAGCGGTGTTGGTTGAACTTAAGAAACAGATAGAGGAACTGATGGCGAAACAGTTTATCTGACCCAGCACTTCGCCTTGGGGCGCGCCAGTGCTGTTAGTGAAGAAGAAGGATGGGAGTTCGCGTTTGTGTGTGGACTACAGACAGTTGAACAAAATGACAATTAAGAATAAGTACCCTCTTTCGAGAATCGACGACTTGATGGATCAACTACATGGGTCAACCGTATTCTCGAAGATTGATCTGCGATCAGGATACCACCAGATATTGGTGAAAGACGATGATGTACAGAAGACGGCCTTCAGGTCCAGATATGGTCACTATGAGTATGTGATTATGCCGTTTGGTGTGACCAACGCTCCGGCGGTGTTCATGGACTACTTGAACAGGATCTTCCGTCATTTCCTAGATAAGTTTGTTGTAGTCTTCATAGACGACATCCTTATCTATTCCCGGACTCAGGAGGAACATGCAGAACACCTGAGGTTGGTGCTTGGTGTTTTGAGAGAGAAACAACTGTATGCCAAGTTGTCTAAGTGTGAGTTCTGGATGGATGAGGTTCAGTTTTTGGGGCATGTGATATCTGCCCAGGGGATTGCAGTGGACCCAGCAAAGGTCGAGGCAGTGGTAAAGTGAGAAAGTTCTAAGTCGGCCACAGAGATTATGAGCTTTGTGGGGTTAGCAGGCTACTATAGGAGGTTCATAGAGGGATTCTCCAAGATAGTGGCACCTTTGACCTTGCTTACTCGGAAGGACCAACCATTCACTTGGACGGACAAAAGTGAAGGGAGCTTTCAGGAACTGAAGAGAAGATTGACTAGCGCTCTAATACTTGTGATCCCGGATGTCGGGAAGCCATTCGAGGTCTACTGCGACGCCTCCCACCTCGGACTTGGATGTGTTTTGATGCAGGAGAAGAAGGATGTGGCATATGCTTCGAGACAGCTTAAGGTACATGAGTGTAACTATCCCACTCATGACCTGAAATTGGCAGCCATAGTTTTTGCCTTGCAGATCTGGAGGCACTATCTTTATGGTGCTCAGTTCCGAGTGTTCAGCGATCATAAGAGCATCAAGTACTTGTTTGACCAGAAGGAGCTGAACATGAGGCAGAGGAGGTGGATGGAGTTCCTGAAAGACTATGACTTCGAACTCCTATATCACCCGGGAAAGGCAAATATGGTGGCAGATGCTCTGAGTAGGAAGACGGTACATACGGCGCATCTCATGATAAAAGAGGTAGAACTACTAGAGAAGTTCAAAGACATGAGGATACATGTGGAGTTGGGGTCCGAGTCCATTAAGTGTAGTACCCTTACTATATCTAGTGACTTCTTGGATTCGATCAGAGAAAGGCAGTTGTTGGATGCCAGTCTGAAAAGTCAGAGAACAGCTTGGATCAGAGGAAGCCAGAGACTTTACTTTGGGTGATGATGGCATCTTGAGGTTCTAGGGCAGGGTGTGCATACCTGATGACGTAGAGGTAAAACGGTTGATCTTTGAGGAAGGACATAAGAGTCGTCTTAGTCTGCATCCTGGCATGACCAAGATGTCCAGGACCTCAAGGAAAACTTCTGGTGGCAGGGAATGAAGAAGGATGTGGCACGGTTTGTATCGGCCTGTCTGACTTGTCAGAAGGCGAAGGTGGAGCACCAGAGGCCCGGGGGAATTCTACAGCCTTTGGAGATACCCGTGTGGAAATGGGACAGCATCTCCATGGACTTTGTGACTCATCTTCCGCGGACTTTTAGAGGACATGACACCATTTGGGTGATAGTGGACCGATTGACCAAGAGTGCCCACTTTTTGGCGATGAACTTGAGGATGTCCATGGCCAAGTTGGCTTAGCTGTACGTTAGGGAAATTGTGAGGTTACACGGGGTACCTTCGAGCATAGTTTCCGATAGAGACCCACGGTTTACATCTCGGTTTTGGCAAACCTTACAGGAGGCTTTGGGGACCAAGTTGACTATGAGCTCAGCTTACCACCCTCAGACTGATGGCCAATCTGAGAGAACGATTCAATCATTAGAGGATTTGTTGAGGACTTGCATATTGGATCATATGGGCGCTTGGGATTAGGTATTGCCTTTGATAGAGTTCACCTACAACAACAGTTTTCATGCGAGCATTGGCATGGCGCCATACGAGGCTCTCTATGGCAGGAGGTGTAGGACTCCTCTCCGTTGGTATCAAGATGGAGAAGCGGTGTTGGTTGGACCAGAGTTGTTAGAGCAGACCACCGAGAAGGTGAGGATGGTGAGAGATAGGATGCAGGCTTCTCAGAGTAGGCAGAAGGCCTATGTAGACCGTAGAAGGAGGCCCTTAGAGTTCGCAGCCAGCGATCATGTGTTCTTGAGGGTGACCCGAACCACTGGTGTGGGAAGGGCTCTCCGCTCAAGGAAACTTTCTCATAAATTCCTTGGCCCATATCAGATCACGAGAAGGATTGGACCGGTGGCTTATGGGATAACGTTACCCCCGCAGTTGGCGAATCTTCATCTAGTGTTTCATGTCTCGCAGCTGAGGAAGTATGTGTTCGACCCGGCCCATGTGTTGGAAGCCGAGGATATACAAATTAGGGAAGATCTCACAGTGGAAGTACCACCCATAGCTCTTGAGGATAGCAAGGCTGAGGAACGTCGAGAAAAGACCGTCAGTCTTGTCAAAGTCATCTGGGATCGGAGAACGGGTGACTCGACTTGGGAGTTAGAGGAGGACATGAGAAAATCACATCCACATCTGTTTACCTGGTGAGTCTTTATTTTCGAGGTCAAAAATTTTTGTTGTTGGAAGGAATGTAAGGCCCATGAAAATCCTGTTTAAAAAATTTTGCCCTAAAGTAAAGGACTGCCCTTGTAATTGGGCCTAGGGCTGGCCCAAATGACAAAATTGAACCCTAATCTGCCTAACGCTTCCACTCTCTCATTCTCACAGATTCAGCCGTCATCTCTTTTCCCCCTCTCACAGAAAGCTCTGTTAGGGTTAGGTTCCTGCCATCTTCAAGCTAGCACGAAGCTGTTTCCTACTCCATGTAAGTACTGTTGCTAGCCATACTCGTCTCCATTTTTGTTTTCCTTTCAGTTAGGGTTTCTTAATATTCTGGCATTTGTTCCGTTTATCCACTATTTTCAGCCCTTAAGCCGCTCCCAGGGCAGCAGTGCTCGCTATCGCGCCGCCAAGGCTTCCGTTAACCCTTCCTCCAGGTACGGGAAGTTAGGGTTTCGAGTTTGAATTGTTCTTAATCTGTGTTTGGGTTGTCTTTGATCTGTTCGAGCCTCCTGGATATTTGTATGGATTTATCGCTATTTGTGGTGTGTGGAATATCTTGTTTGATTGAAGGGTTTGGAAAATGGTATCTGCTGCAAGTGAATCCAGGGCGAGACCTGGTAATCTCGCCCAGGCGAGTCGGACTCGCCTAAGCGAGTCTGGCGGAGGCTTGCCCAAGCCTTTTTCGCCCAAGGTCGCCTAGGAGGCCAGCTCTTTAATTTTGCTCAAGCAGACAACTCGCCCATGCGAGAGGGGTCTCGCCTAAGCGAGATCCCGCGTTGTTTCTGTTCCTATTTTGTGCCCTCGCCTAGACGGAAGGGGGGACTCGCCTGAGCGAGACTGTCTCGCCTGAGCGAGGCCCCTCAGCCTGAGCGAGGTGCTGGGCGAGACAATGCTGTGATTGGATGTTTGTTTATTTCTGGATGATCTGTTTTGGTTGGGTATGAATGTATGATGAGTGATATGTATATAATGGAGTATGAGGTATACGTAGCATGATTCATGAATTGTAAATGATGGGTTTGGTATGAAAGTTGGCATGTGAACTAAGTGAGTGGTGTTGTTAAAGTGGCATGATAATGAGATGAGTTGGATTCTATATACATGGATGGATTATGATGAGTTGGAATGGGTTGGATCTGGAAATGTGAAAGGTAACGGCTTTAAAGGTTGATATAATGAGGGTATCTTTGCATGGTGAATATTGTTTAATTGTATGATCATATTTGGTCTGTGTCAGTGCATAAATCCTTGAGGTCTCTAGGTGAGACTTTCAGGGTCGCGCTTCAGTGGTCGGGACGTAATTCCATGGCCCCTGTTAGTGGGTGTTCATGGTGATGCCCCATCTGTATAGCTAGGTAAGGATTCAAGGTAAGGTTGCATCCTGACACTCTGAGGAGTCAATTAGTCTCACCTAGAGCGGACTGACTCCTGTGGTGAGAGTAGCAAGAGGCCCGAAATTCATTAAGGGCTAACCTTGTGGTGAGGGCAATTTGATTCATTGTAACACTTGTAACACATAGCTCGGGGGTGAGCAGAGGTATCCACCACAAGTTCAAGCATCCGCTGAATCCGACCAGGTTATACATATCCAGATGAGTCGAGTCGAGTCGTAGTGTATTGAATGAAGAGTCATGACATGCTTGGTTGTTGTATGGATATGGGATGGTGAAAATATAATTGACTGTATGATGAATATCTTATTGGCTCTAGCTTACCCATTTTATTGTATGGTTGTATTGTATGTGGCTGTTCTTTCTTGCGATGATCATCAATTTGGTTAAGGACCCCAAGACTACGCTGCTGTACTATTGTTTGCGTGACGTTTCCTTTAATTTCGTTTAATAATGAAATAGGACGTTACACAATATACTATAATTATAATTTATTTACAATTAATATTTTATTATATATTATTAATTAATAACAATTTCAATTAATTAATTAATTATTATTTTATTATATATATATATATATATATATATATATATATATATATATATATATATATTAATAATCGGTTACATATCATATATAATACTACATGTTACATAACACATAATAATTAATAATAATAATAAATATCAAAATTTATAATAATAATAATAATAATAATTATTATTATTTATTATTTATATTTCTGTTTAATAATTAATAATATATATATATAACAATTATTTTTAATAATGTATATAATATTTAATAAAACTAAAATTTATATAAATATATATAATAATTAATAGTAGTAATAATTAATATTGATAGTATATCTTTATAATAATTAATAATAATAATAAATATAAAAATTTATAATAATTAAAATGTTGTTAAAAAATAATAATATGTATAATAATAATTATTATTATTATTTATATTTCTGTATAATAATTAATAATAATAAAATATATATATATATATATATATATATATATATATATATATATATATATAAATATTTTCAAATTTTAATATTTTTAACTCATCTAAGAATTATTTAATTTTATTTTTATCATTACAGGTAATTTAGTAATATTAAAATTTTATCTATTAAAACTTTTTTAATCAATCATATCACTCAAATCACTCACTAAGTCTTATAAAATTTATTTCCAAATCTATTTACTTCACTCTTTAAATCCACTTAAAAACACATATATCCATCCACTTAAATTCATACAAATCTATCCTCATTCTCTCTCCTCAAATCCATTCACACAAAAGAACACAACCTTCTAGTTTCAATTGTTAAGCTTTTACTATCGCAGTGTCTTTTATGCAGATAACACAAGTTGATTTGAAGAGACGAATAAAATTTAAAATTGTGTTGGTTTAAGAGGATAAATGTAGATTTACACAAACAGATTTGTAATATTGTCTCACAAATCGATCCTCTCAGTAATGCGAAGATTTGCATAAATACATTAACTTTTACCTATTTATCCTTGTATTTTTTTATCATATTGTAATTAATAATAATAATAATAATTATTATATATATATATATATAATAATTTATAATAATAAATAATATATTTATATATATAAATATATATTTAATAACTATTATTAGTAGTATTTATAGAATATTCTTAAAATATTATTAAAAATATAATGATTAATATATTAATATATAATAACTAATAATATATATAAAATGTTTATTATTAATTAATTAAATTATATAATAATTAATAATAATTATAATATTGTTACAAATTAATAATATATGTAGATATTATTATTAATTTGTATATATGTATATATAATAATTTATATAATTAAAATATCCTTAAATTTTAACCTTTTTAATTTATTCCGTTATAATTTTATTAAATTTTTACTATGAAAGGTGTTTTGGTAAATTTTAAAATTTATCTATTACAACTTCTTTTTAATCTATCATATCAATCAAATCACTCACTAACTTTCATAAAATCTATTTTCAAATTCACTCACTTTATCTTCTAAATCTACTAAAAAAACACACATTTATCCCCTCAGATCTACACAAATTCATCTTCACATCCTCCCCAAATCTATCTCTCCAAACGAACACAATCTAAGACTTTGTTTTTATCAACGAATTTATTATGTGGAAGCGAGTGAGTAAGAGCCATCACCTTTTTGCATTTATTGATTTGTCAGTGATGAAGAGGAGTGATTTGAGAGTGATACATCCAATTTCTCTCCTTATCAATTATAGAAATTTGAAGTGATATACTATAGAAGTTGGTTACAATGACAAAATTATCCATTACAATTTGTTTGAATCTTGGATAAATTTTGTTGTATGTTTTATAGACTTTGAAATTTGCTCTTGCATGGTATTATTATTGTCAATTTTTATTAGTAAATTTATATTAATATAATTAATAATTATTATAATAATAAAGTAATATTATTGTCAATTATATTACGATTTAATATCATTGTATAAACTGTAAACATAATAATTATCTGATATATTTTTGGTCAACAATAATTTAAATAACAATATACAAATTATTATTTAAGAAAATATATTTGAAAATAATTTATTCCTAAAAATCTCTATTATAAATTTTATTTTTATTTTTACAATTTTAAACTTTTTATAATAAATAAGAAATTAAAATTTATTTTAATATAATTTTTCCTGCTTACATTTAAATTTGTACATATTTCTCCATAAGGTAAATTGGTAATCATTTATTTTTATTAATTAATTTTTTTTTTAATTTATCACACTCATTACATCATTCACAAATTTTTCTCTAAAATTCCTTTATTTATCCCTTCAAATCTCTCAGTCCAAACAACACCACAATTCCCTCTTCATCCTCTCAAATCTATTTACTCACTTTTCCTCAGTCCAAACACTACCTAAAAGGTGAAAATATGTTTTTTGCAACATTCCGGATTTCGAAATTTGTAACAGGATCAAACGCCTATCCAAATTCGTTTTTAGGAAGAATCGAATGTCCAAATATGGGGAATTCATGAACTGAATTTCCAAATTTGTGTTTGGGCACAACCTGATGTACAAATCCGATATATGCTTTTTGAGTTTTTTGTCACTTTTTCCGTGTTGTTTACCAACATCTTCATGTCATTTGCAAACAAAAATCATTCATCCATAACCATGCATCAATATATACAAAGCTTAACATATAAATGCATGCATCTCAATATATCAACAACATGTATAAAATGTATAATGAACGTGAAACAATAACTTACATACATGTGCTAACAAAACTTAATGAAATTATGCAAGTGAAAGAAATGGAAAATGGAACAAACTTTCGATATAAACCTTAATGGAATGATCCAACCGAAAGAATGGAGTGGAAACATTCAGAACACAAACAAAAACAAAAACATCATTGAGCTTCTGAGAAAGGAAAACGCAAACAGAGAGTGAAAGTGACTTCACAGGGGTGCAAGATCAGACCAAATAAAATCACCATTTCACTAAATGTAGTAATTATCTTAATTAATTTTACTTAAGTTAGAGGGACAAAATGGGTCACAATTAATCTTTAGAGGTCTAGGAGAAATCTTTGAAGGTGCAAGGGGAAGACCCCTCCATTCAATTTCTTCTCGGGCCCAACTTATTGACACTAACTTTTTAACCCATACAAAAGAATATACAAAGGAAGGGGACAAGTAGAAGGGGACTTCTCCCTGCGCCCCAAAATGTTTCTTCAGTACCTTCAGATAGTTTTTTAATTCCTGCTTTACCTTCACAGTAAAAAGAACACATTAAAGAGTAACTTTTATCTCTGTTCTATTTATTACTGCAACAACCCACCTCCACCTCCTGCACCCCTAATATTTTGAATCCCATTTGACCTAGTCCCCTTCTATCTTCTTTCCTATTCATGTAGTCGCAGCCTCCAACTCCACCATTTGTATGCTTCTCCACCACTTGTGTGCTTCACCTCCTTCGAAGAAGTTAACTCATTCTTCACCTAGTTAATGATTTATATGTTTAGTTAAATCCATTGTTAAATCCTTTAGTTAATCATTAATGCTTTGAATGCTTTGTCTGTGCAACCGCTCCATGTATAAATAGTTATTTTCAACCTGCTTTTGTAAACTGCGATCGGTAAAATCAATTTTTCTTTGAAACTGGCCAATACGGATGTTGACATCCAGTTCAGGCGGTTGAATTGCGGATGTCGATATCCGATTCATATTACTTTTTCTGAATGGAGGGTGCAGATTGTGATTTGAAGGCTTACGGATGTCGACATCCGGTTTACTCATATGAGTTGCGAATGTCGACATTCGGTTCGTTAGTTTCTGATGTGAATCTCATTGCACAAGGACTGACTTAGGATTTTTTTTTCTTTTAGGGTTAGAAACAGTTATGACCACGAGATATTTTGTGGACAGAATCAGGTATTCTTTTGAAAATTGGGTGAAAAAGAAAGTAATAAGGGTGAATCTAAGAGTGGAAGGAAAGAATCACTCTTTCCAAAGGAGGCAACACACAAAGGATGGCTGTAACGTCCTAGCCGGATATTACGTATTAAAAATAAATAAGAAATAAGATTTAATAAACATCACATTTATTCTCACAATTTCCCAACAACGTGGGAAAAAATTAAGTCTTCAAATGTCGCATAAGTAGAAAATAAAACCGAAATATTCAGTCATTACAAAAAAAAAAACCAAATCCTCTAAAATAAACATTACAAAAGGAAAATCCATAATGAAATTTAAGAAAATTGTCCCGTAGTGATCCCCACTCCGTCTCTCTATGCATCTGCATGCTCACCTGCATCAACATCTGCTCCCATGTAACGAGTTACATGATCATAGCCAAACACACACAGATAGGGTGAGCTCATTTAAATAAAACAAACACATATCATAATAAATATAAATTACAACATCTTCATAACATAACCCGGGTTAGTATAATCTTTCCCTTTTTCCTTAGATCTCCATTTCCAAAACTTGCCTTAGACGTCTATCATTTCTATACCCTTTAGGTGAGAACAATGATCGATCTTCGCTGCACTAGTGTCTACTCGCCCCTCCGACTACAGGCCACCACCTGATAGTCCACACGTGGGAATAACCTTGTCACAGCATCTCACCGTGACACCAAATGGAGCTCCCCAAAACAAACATAAAGTTTGTAGCTGTTCCAGACTACCAAAACTCTGAAGAGGGCAATCACCCGAACCTCGCCGTACGAGCCACAACTCGCACACTCCACTGGACTTTCTAAACCACTAGGCTACAACCTAGAGTGGTCACGTGTTACTCCAATACGGGTTACACTCGTAACTGGACCCCCAGCCAAGCCTCGCATCATGAACATCACCTAAAGCTGTGTAGAAACCTTTCCTCACGCACCTTCACTGAACCAAACCCGCCTAGGGTGCATCCCACATCGCTAGACGGACACTGGTCCAAACCACCGGCGGGCATCACACACCGCCAGGCGCCACGCGCCTGCAGCATCATCACTGCATCGTCACCGTCGGGCGAACTTTACTATGCCGCCAGGCATCACTCGTCGCCACCGTCTGGCGCACCACTTGCGTCACTAGGCGTCACACTTGTAGTGTCACCGCTACTGGTTTTTGAAACTTTGGAGTAAGTTCCAAAGAACCCCAAGTGCTCAACATATGATGAAGGATTATCTTGTTTTCTTTTAGATTTATGAATATGGTGAAGTTGTTTAAGAAAGCTTTTTGAAAATTCCCACTGGACATTAAGATAGCAAGCTATCTAGATGTGAAGGTTCATTTCTCAAGCTCATGAAAGGAAGAAGAGAGTTGGATTCAAGCTTAAACACACACGGCAATAACAACACTAAAGAGCAAAATGAAAGAAGAAACAATAAAAATGGA
>Ga0214544_1007256_pt1 | contig 19607 bp, 8 predicted proteins | sample CNSS3metaG_FD_160074 | JGI IMG/M metagenome (GOLD analysis project Ga0214544, IMG submission 160074) | Root nodule microbial communities from cowpea collected in UCLA plant growth center, Los Angeles, California, USA - CNSS3 | ecosystem: Host-associated > Plants > Roots > Nodule | place: USA... | reverse complement strand
CACTAAAAATAAAAAATATTTATATATATATATATATATATATATATATATATATATATATATATATATATATATATGGCAAACATGGCATGAGGCAAAACGGAAAAAACACTAACAAAGGACCAATTTATCTGTTAAATGTTGAGGAATATAGGAGACAAGAAGAGGAGAGAGCAAACAATGACACACCACAACGAGGAAGGATTGAGGTGGGGAAGGAGGGAGGGTTCGTGGGATTGAGGGTGAAGACGGTGCAAGGTTAAAATAGTCAGACGATTCGTTCTCATCAAATCAAATAAGAGAGAGAGAAAGAGAGAGGGGAGAGATTTAAAATTTCAAACATTTAATGCAACGGGATCAAATGGTCAAAGGACAGTTATGGATTTAGAAAAATATTTGGAGTGCAGAAAACATATTGGGAGTGCAGGAAGAAAACGCTGAGGTAGGAAGTTGGTCCGTTTAATTGGACCAGTGACACAAATATGGGCTCAATTTCAGGCCGTTTTGTAATTCTTTTTACGTGTTGGGAAAGAGAAATGAAAAAGAAAACATAAAAGAAAATAAAATTGATTTTAAAAGTAAAATGGTTTTTGAAATAATTTATTAAAATTGGGGATAATATATTTCAATTGATTTGATAAAGGGGAGTAAATAATAAATTTAGTTTTGTAAAATTATTTTGGATTGAATTTTTCAACTTTTGATTTGTTGAAAAATAAAATAAAAATTAATGAAAGTAACATATAAATAAAATTTCAAACTTGCACTAAAAATTACTGTATTGATTTAAAAAAATATATTATTTTAGTGGTATAAAAAAAGAGAACTAGAACTTAATTAATTGTGTTGTTATGTATACGATGATAAATTAATTTTTGATTGTTTTAAAGAATTTAAATGGCCCACCAGAAACTCTTGATGTATATGTACTATGATTTTATGATGAATTACTTGTTAGTTTTGTTTTTATAACCTTATTATTAATATATCTCTGTACACTCTATTTGGGAAAGAAGACCATGAAGATATAGGCCAATACAAATATGTATAATTTGGATTAATAAAAATAAGTATAAATAAAGGAAGTAAAACCAAAAATAAGTTGCTTGGATTAGTTAAAATAATAAATATATTGTAGAATTTAGGTAAAAAATACCTTAGCAGTTTTTTATATTATATATATATATATATATATATATATATATATATATATATATATATATATTACTGTAGTATTAACAAAATACGGATCTAAATTTAGCACAGTAGATATTTGTAATCATAAAAGTAATATTTATTTTGTACATTAAAAATTTCTTCAATGTATAATGATTTAAAAAAAATATTTTATGTTATAAAATTGGCGAAAAATATTGTTAATTATAAGAAATGTTAGGTTTAATTATTTGTAATTTTAAAATGTTAAATTAAAAAATAATTCATAATTGTAATGGAAGATTTTGTTATTAATAAATTAGTTTTTTGTATTTAGTGTAAAGTTTAATAAAAATATTATGTAATAGTATTTGTGTATAAATTATATAAAGAAAAATTGAATAAGAGGTGATGATTAATTGAAATGTAGTTTGTATAATAATTAAAGGGAGGTGTGTTAGATTATACATGAAATTAATGGTCGATAGTTAACTTTGGTAACTTGTTTAAAAAAATGTAAATCTTATTTAGTCGTAATGGTTGATGTAGGTATTATCTTCTAGTTCCGAACTAGGTTTTAAGTGTTCCTTGCTCAAATTTTTGGTTCAAACAAACAGTTCAATATTTGTGATTGAATCTTCGTGCTACACACTTGGGTTAAAATATTGTGTACTTTTCAATGATTAATCATTTGTTGGACGTTAACATCATTTTGCATTTGAATTGTATTGTTACATGTTTTTTATTACTAACTCTAACTGGATGTCGATAGTTAATTTTGGTAACTTCTTTTCGTTCTCCATATTATAGGACTTTAATGGAAGAGCTTGATGTTCTTGGTGAGTTAGAAGGTGCAATTTGTTTGTAAATCTTGTTAACTTGGCATACAGTTCAATCATTGTGAAATGGAAATTGGGATTTCCAAGTTAACAATTGAGATTGTCATTAGTAAATATTTGAACAAAATTGTATCTAATTTAACAGTATTTCGTTAGTAAGGTTGACGGTAGTACAAATCTTCCATGTTATTTGAGTGGAAAGTTTCAAAATGGTGCAGACTTTTTCCTTCAAATGAGAGAAGGCATAGTTGTGTAATTTAGGAGAGGGCCATTTAAAGTGATTCCTTGATAACACATATTTTTGTACATATATTTATAGCTTTATCATACATCAATTGAACTTTTTATTTGCTTTATTTTTAATGTTCATTTTCTTTTATTAATAATAAATTGGGTCTATTAGTAATAAATGTTTTAATTTTTTATTTTTAGCACATCTAACATTTGTTTACTATTTTGGTCATAACTTTTTTTTAGACATCATTTTTTGTTTGATTCTAGTTGCATTGGATTTTACACTTCTAGAGATTTCAAACGGGGACATATGACCTGTTCGACTTAGACTACTCTGATATTGTTTAGAAGTTTTAGAAGTTAAAGTATATTTGTTATAAATGAACTCTACAAGATTTGTATATTATTTTATTAGGCTTTTAGATCTTATGAGAGCCCAAATCGATCACAATTGCTTTAGAGTTTTGTAAAATTAGAATTTAGGTCCAAGCCTATTTGAGAACTAATGCTCCTTGTTAAATATGGTTATCTATTATTAGATATTGTTAGTTACAGTATTATGTGTTAGTTTTAAATGTAATGGGCTTAGGTTCATCTTTTTGTATTTTTCTATTTATAAATATATAACTTTATGTGTCAAAGACATTAGGAATTTATCCTAACTCTTTTTCTTTTATTTTTAACATTGTATCAAAGTCATGAGTTAGAGTATATTCTAATAAAATTTGTTGTTTGTTGGATCAATAGTACCATCTAATCCAACTATAATAGCAAAAAGTCACCTGCAACTAGGACTAGACAAAAATAACTTAATTATACTAAACCGTAGTTAACTATTAGGACTAGACAAAAATAACTTAATTATACTAAATCATAGTTAACTAAACTATATCAAACTAAAAACAACTTAACTATTAATAATAAAACTGAATTGTACTATTGATTAGTTAAAGTTTTGAAAAATTGTACTTGAATTGATTAACTATTTGCACTAATAGTTAAATATTGTACTATTCATGATTAAGTTTATTTTCCCTTAGTTAACAATAAGGTTTCTCAAGGACATTGAAGGACAAAAAATGGGGTGGTGTAGGATTTGCCAAGGTGGAATATACTAATAAATATTTAAATATGTTATATTTAGAAACAAAATTGCGAAAATATATTATATTTTTAAGAAAACAAAATGTAAAATATAAATTTAAGTCATATTTTTATATTTAGTTTCCAATTTAACTTTAGTTGCATAAAATAAAAATATATAAAATTATATAAGTTAATATATTTTACTAATTTTTAGTTAATAATTAATTTTAGTTACATAAAACATATGTATTAAGATATAAACCTTTGTATTAACACGTATTAATATGTTGATTTTGATCTATTGAAGTATGATATATATGGTGTTGGTTTCGTTGAAAAATGGATGACCTTATTTGTCTTCAATATGATTTTTGAAATACAAAACTTGCTCATGTTGTTTAGGATTTTGTAATTTTCTTAAGCAGTTTGGTTCAAAATCAATGTAATTCGGTACAAAAATAGTACAATTCAGTTCAAAAATAGTGCAATTTAGTTCAAAATTAGTAAATTTTGGTTCAAAATCAGTATAATTTGGTTCAAAAATATTACGATTCAGTTCAAACATAGTACATTTGGTTCAAAATTAGTGCAATTTGATTAAAAAATAATACATTTTGGTTCAAAATCAAAGCAATTCGGTTTAAAAATGATTCAAAAATATTATAGTTAAGTTCAAAAATAATGCAGTTCAGTTCAAGAATAATGCAGGTCGTAAAACAGATCTGTTTATAACAGTTCAGTTCATATTATAGTTCACTGCAGTTTAGTGCAGTTCAGTTCAGTTTGTCAGAAAAAAAATAGTTCAGTTCAATTTGTTTGAATTGTTTTTCAGTTCAGTGCAGTTTAAAGGAACTGTCTTTTAGTACAGTGCAATTTTTAATGGTTTAGTGAAGTTCAGTACATTTTGCCCAACCCTACCTGCAACCAACAATGGTATTGTTACATATCATCATTCACAATCCATGAATCCTATCACTCATGCAAATTCATTCACCTCATACTTTATAAATGCATACACATATATCACAAAATAGTATTCATCCTAAATAAATGAGTGCCAACATTTAAGTACCTGCAATTCCATACAATCAAGCACAACCCACAACCATAATTCTTACACCAAAATTCCTAAGAAAATTTATTATCACAAAACCAAAAATCATTGTAGTAATGCGTGACACATTTCTCAAGCTACAGACATTTAATCGACGATCCAACCGGTCAAACCATAAAATAGCATGTTATGAACCAAATGTCAAAATTTGAGCTCAATCCAACGGTTAATGAGTCGGGAAAGTCAATTTTACTAAAACTACGCATATCAGAAAAATACACAGTCGCCCAACGACCAAGTCAACTCGCCCAGCGACTGCGCGATGCATCAAGAATACGAGAAATAACGTCAAATATCACAGTTTCATGAATATTTGAACCCCTAACTCAGAAATATACCAAAAACTAACGTTTTCCCCAAACTTTTTGTAACATCCCAATTTTAGTAGCTTGAAACTAATAAAAATAGGGAGTTGCATCATAGTTCCAAACCAGATAATCCAGTGTACACAATATATTAATACAGTCTTACAAAAGATATGACTATAAAAATATATCAATTATACACTTAAACTAAACTAGTAAACTCTATGCTTAAACTGACCCCTGCTAAAGCTCCCACTAAAAAGCTCCTCCACAACCTTAAACGATGGATTCTCATCCTCCAGAAGTGCCCTTGACACTGCAACCACATCTGCTCCCACCGAAAAGGTGATCATCGCAAAAGGAAAACATACAACACGAGACAGAAACACAGAAAGCAAGGGTAAGCTAATAATGATTTAAAGAAGGTTACATTAGAGTAAGAGCATAATAACAATCAATTATTACAAATTCATACAGGAACATTCCAATACTCACACACCATTCAACTCTAGACTCAATTATTCGGATATATGCAATTAACATCGGACCTCTTGGTGGCTTGCACCGTGTATGATTCCCAAACTCTGATGAGTTTGGCCTCAAGGGGTTATCACCCAATCATCACACTAGGTAAGTCTCCTTCGCGCCAAAGACTTGATCGAGTCCAGGGGTTATCACCCAATCATTATACTCTATATGAGCCTTAATGGTTATTGGAGCGTCAGGATACCAACCAAAACTGAGTCCTTATGTCTTTGCATACCCTACCTCATCCACACTTAGAATTTCTCCATGAAATTCCTCCATAATTCACATACAACAGATCCATATTCACCCAATCTCACTCAAAGCATACCAAGATAATCAAAATAATCCATTTCAGATCAATTAATGCAATAAAACACATCAAAACAACAAACACATGAAAATCTGGCAGTCAGCGCTCAACCTCAGATTCCAACGCTCAACCTCAGCATTAAAATTTCGTTCTAGACCTGCAGGGGTCCCAACGTTGGGGCACCGCTCGGCTGGCGCTCAGCCTCATTCTTCTCGCATTTTTCAGCGCCAAGCACCGCTGGACTGGCGCTCAACGTTGATCCTCTCGCATTTTTCAAGGCTCAGCCTTGAATTCTGAGGCTCAACCTCACACCAGAAAACAACATATATTCTGGTTTTCACTGGGAAATGTTTCACTTGATTTCATGACCCAAATTGGCACCTCCATGGCAGTGCTGTCTAGTTTTCAAAATGGTTTTTAAGCAAAGTGAGATGATACCAATTAGAGCCATGATTCAAGTGTTCATTTTCCAATTCAACCTCAATTCACAGAATGCAATCACAATTTCACTTATACCAAACATCAAACAATTCACATTCCATCATACTTCAAACAATCAATTCTAATTACACACAATTACATTCATTGTATCCTCTAATTAAATCAAATTATCAGCTTCCCTTACCTGACAAAGCGACTCTGCAGACCCAAACCGCTCAAAGAACACCAAAACGCATCTAACTCCACAGGATGCTCTATCTACACATAGAAACATCATAAGAACGACCAGGACCTAACATTATGATCACTGATCAACAAAGACTCATATTGATGATTAAAATATCGCATGCAAGCGGAAGAGAGCTCGCATGCAACAGAAAACAGAAAAGACTAAAAAGAGAACGGAAACTCAACTTACACGAACGGAGAAACTGATCGGTCCAATTTGAAGAGCTCGCCGAGAGGATCAATCCTACGGTCTCGGTTCTTCAATCAGCGACCAGAGAGACAGAACCTCTAGAGAGAAGTCAGAGAACTCTAGAAAAGTGGTTTCTAGAGAGATGGTATGTTTTAAAATAATGAAACTCGTCTATGACAATTCTATTTATACTAAAATTTTTTAATATTAAAATAATCAAGTCTCACTATTTTTAAACCACTATCACTTTTAAAACGCCATTTTTTAGGATTTTACACTTTTTTCATATTTCACAAAACATTAATCGCATAAAATAGAAATAACATGAAACCCTAGCTTCCCTTACTAGGAAAGGATTAGCAGAGGACTTCAACACCCGAACTGTGACGAACAGTAGCTCAAACAATAGCTTTGAGTGCTGAAAAACAGTGGAACGAGCTTAAAACGAGTTCATTAAGACAACCCTAGTTGGAACTACGAAGAATGAACAAAATGGAGCAAGAGCATGAGTTGGAAGCTGACTTATGAAGAGTAGAGAACTGGTCTGAGTTCACTTGATGAAAAACAATGGCGTAACCGCAGCAGAGTTTCACAGTTGCTCAAAGAGAAAATAAGGGAGAACTATTTTTCTGAAATAATAAGAATGAGTGGGTTAGGACAAGTTTTGGATCATTTAGCTCCCTATGGACCAAACCTTAAACCCATTAAACCTTGGGGCAGCCCTTAAAGATTGGGACTGAAATAAGAGGGCTTTACATATTTCACTAATAATAATAATAATAATAATAATAATAATAATAATAATAATAATAATAATAATAATAATAATAATAATAAATCGACAAAATGTTTTAATTTTCTTATATTTTTTAATTTTAAAATTTTCTACAAAACCTGTTCCTCCTGACATTATTTATTACTTTCTTCTATCTCTCAAATCAATTAAATTGTTTTGTTCCCACATTTAATTAATTATTTCAAAAAGCGTTTAACCTAAAATAATTTTATTTTATTTTGATTTCGTTTAAATTTTTTCCATTTTCTTCCACCGAACTGGGTAAAAAAAACTTTCAAAACCTTTCAAAATTTGAGATTTTAAAAATTAAATAATAATAATATTTTAATCCATTTTTTTTTACGTATTTCTAATTCATAATTTTTATAATTTTTAAATAATTTATTTTTATTTTTTTGAATAATGTGATGAGATAATATAAAAATGATTGAAATAGTGAGTTAAAAATGAATAATAAATTAAAATATAAAATATCCAAATCAAAATTCTAATGTGATTTACGCCTATATTCATTTAAATAGAGATGAGAATTCGTTTCTTCAACCTTTTGGGAAACTAATAAAGAAAATACTATTTATGGACAAATTTCTTAGAAGTTACCCTAGATTTTCCACAAAGTTCAAAGAGTGTAACAAACTTAAAAGGTTGAAAGTGCGAGGACAGAATGGGGATTGGATACAAGTAAAACTTGAATTGAAATCTTTAGCACAGAAAGGGAGTAACAGAAGTAAGAGCACCTTCCACCCAGAAAACAGGGTGTGGTTCGTTATTCATCATTCTCCATTTCTTTGTCCTCTGCATACACACTCTATCTCTTTTTTCTGTCAAACATTGCCGCTGCCATTCCGTCCGATTCTACGTTGTTCTCCACGCCGTTGTCCACCGCGCTACGCGAAACAGGAGAAGAAAGACAATTCTCAGGTAACAGCTCGATCCTTCGCCAATTCGCACTTGACTTGCGTCACTTCACGTGTCGCCCTTAGGTTTGGCGCAATGCCGTTGCTGGCATTTGTAATCGAGAGTGCACGGTGGATCCGTTTTTTGCTTTGACTACTATCGATTTTCAAATTTTCGTGTCTGAATCGGTTATAAAATTTGATTTTCGGATCGTTCTGGAGCTTTTTATTTTGCTAGGGGTGGCATTTGAAATGTTTTTAAATTGCAATTCACTTCGAGGTTATTTTAATTTTTAGATCTATGAACTGATGTGAGTGATAGTGTTGGTTGAGTTTGTTTCATAAATTGACATAATTTTGTCTCGCTTTATCTTAGTGTATCGAGAGGAGCACAAGGACCTGCTCCGTACTAAAGAGGAAGTGTGAGAGTCAGATGAAATAAGTTAGAATAAGTTACTGCAGAAGATGGCGTCGAGGCAAATGGAAGAGATTCGGAAGAAATTGGCGGACCTAAATTATCCTAGAGCGAATGCTCCTGCACAGTCGCTCCTATTTGCTGGCATGGAGCGCTATGCTCTTCTGGAGTGGCTCTTCTTTCGGTATCTTAGTTTTCTTTGCTTCTGAAAGTTCATTTATCTTTTTTGTATTTGAAGTAGTTGCTGGAAAACAGTTGCTGGAAAACAAGTTAATAGACACTGGAGTTGCTGGGTCTTAGACTCGAGTACTTGTCTTTTTATACAACCATCATCATGACTTTACATGGGTTTACTTATGCTATTTGGAACCCCATCTTGTTGCCATATTGACGCAAAAGCTAGGCGTAGTAGTATACGTGTATCCCATATGCGTGGTTTTTAACGATTTGTTGTGGGTCCTAATATACATTTACTGTGCTCTTGGACTTAGTGCAAATTCTTAAAATATGTTTTGGGAAGTTGTAGGCTGGTTATCTACATCCATTCAGAGGTGAAAATAGTTTCCGCACTCCCCTGTTTGTTTGCTTTTTTTTTTTCCTCTTTCCAGGCTCTACATGAATTGCTTGAAAGAGTTCTGATTAGCAACGCATTCACACCAATACCTACCTTTTAGTATATCCAACACTACTATTTCTATTTGCTACCCTCTTCATGCGATGCTTAGCTCTAGCAATTCCAACATGGTCTGGTTTTTTCCTACATGCAGAACTACTAGTTACAAGTTTTAAGTATTCTTGTCAATGTTAAGAAGAAATGATTTGGTACTTATATATAAAACAGGCTTTTAGGTGATAAGTCACCCTTTTCTCAACAAAACTTACAAGGGGATAGTCCTGATCGTGATGAGGAGACAGGTCGAATTCAGTGTAAGTATTCTTATTGTCTTGTTTTTAAATTTCCAATTTAGTTCACAACCAAGTATCCAAGCTTTCTTTCTGAGTTTGTGATTTGTGCAGACTTCTACATTTGTATGTATAGAAGAAAAAAGTTGTTTGTGTTGTGTTATCAAGGTTGTGCTATTTGATTTGTTTTAGTGTACCACTCTAAGTCAACCATCCTTGAATGGTGTAGTTTCTGAGTTCTATTCTGTGTGTATCCTGCAAGAAAGAACAATTTCATATATTTTTTATGCTGATAGGTGTGATGTTATTCCACATTTTGTAAAATTTTCCAATTTCTTTTATGTTTCTTTATAAAGCTCTGGTGAAACCATCTGTTTTTTTATTTTATTTTTTCCATCTAGAAGTTGCTGCATTTGAGTATCAATTTATTTGTGTAAGTTGGTCTGTAAATTTCCATTTTCTTATTCATCTTCCTGATGCACAATGTATATCTTTTTAGCGGGTGATTACTTTTAAATAAATTTGTCTCTTGCACTTTTTGATTGTGCTTTCTCTCGTTGTAACTTTGTTTCTCATGACTTGCAATTTGCAGATTTGGCAGAGATTGCCAAATTTTTGGGTATTACAACAACTGTAGATACGGAAGCCATTCAGGTTAGTTATTTTGATTTCTTGGCTTACCATTTTACTGAATTTGTAGCTATAAGAAGCGTTAAAGATAAACTGCTGGGTGCATATGGACTTCTTAAATTCCATTTTTTCTGTTTTATGAGCCTTTTTAGTTTTTCAATAGGTTTGATATTCTACTTTTGTTAGAGATCTCATATTGATTAGTGGTATGATATGATCAAATAGTGTATCTAAGTAAGGTCAACCTTCATCTCGTGAGGTAGCTTTTGGGAATTAGATCCTATTCTAGTAGTTGTTGTTGGGCATATTGGGCCACCCATTGTTAGGATGTTACCAACCACTAGTCTATAAAATTCATGGTTGACATGTGTAGCCCTCAGTGTGAGGCTTGTGTGTGGATATCCTATACCAGTTAGATATTCGGCTAAAATAATGTAAATAAGAGGCAATCCTTTCCTCACGAGCAAACTTTTTGGGGTTGAGTTAGATTCAAACTCAAATTGTAAGAATTCTTCTATATCTCCTTTTACATTGTATTCTTTCATATATATATACACACACACACACACACACACACAATTTGTCATATGGTCTTGCTCTTATTGCTGATAGTAATGTACTTATTGATCTTTTTTTTTTTGCTGTGTTCTGATCTCTCAAGCTATATTCTCCTGTGGTATTTGTGCATACCTTCCGAATTGTTTTGGCAATGTCCCATTTTTGGGTTATTGATTTTAGTTATTTGTCTGAAATCTAATAAGTGATCGCAATATGGTAAAGATTATTATTATACTTGAGCTTTACATTATTAACGGGAAAAAGTTGCTTATGATTGTTTTTCTGAATTATATGTACCAATTTTAGTGATACCTATTCAAAACTGTTTGAAAGAGTTGTTTAGATTAGCAGATGTAGTATCAGGGAATATTAATGCTTGTGACTACCTGGACGCATTCATAAAGAGATTTTAGTTATCTTTATGGAACATATTTATAAATTTTAAGTCAAGGCTTAAAGCGGAAAGAATAATTGGAAAGTAGCTGAACTGGGAAGTACTAGTTAATGTGCTAAATAAAGCGTAGGAATTGATTGGTCTGGTTGTGTCTTATTCTCTATCTAACTGACATGTACCATTAATCATTAATAGCTAACCCATTGAAACTTCCCTAAAATTCTTATCTAACCCTAATGGTTTAATAAAAAGGAAAGTATTCTTGTGTATTAATAAAGAAAGGAGGTTACTGACAGGCTTTTCCAGTGGTCTATTTTTGTCCTGTAAGTTGTGTCCATTGGTCTATCATCTTTTGATTATATGGAGAAGAGTGAATATTTAATATTTTATGTCCTAATGTGATTTGCTATGCATTACAGTGATATTCATGTGTACTTGTAATGATTTTACCTTGAAAGCTGGTAAATATTATTCAAATATGTGATAGGGGCATGGAAGCTATGAAGACCGCACTGAAATGCTTCGTCTTATTGTAGATCTAGTGGAGGCAACAATATGTGCAGATAATCCGGAATGGAGGTTGTCCATTGTCTTAAATATTTCTAACTGATGATTTTTTTTCCTGTAATTTTTTTTTGCAGAGAAGAATTGACATAAATTTGGTTTTTATTCTGTTTTCTGTAGTGTTGACGAGCAGGTAGCCAAGGACATTCAATTGATAGATTCTATTGCAGAAAAACAAGCACAAATATTTTCTGAAGAATGCAAATTGTTTCCTGCAGATGTTCAGATTCAATCTATATATCCATTGTAAAAGTTTCTTCATTTACTTATTGATATTTACCTTCCCATTCTGTGATTATTTGAGTAAATATCTTTATTTCATAATGATGATCCTACATTTGTATCTTAACTCACCAAATTATTTAACATTTGATATAGGGTTAACATCTGTAAGACATTAGAGCATATCTTTGAACTGCATTAGCATGGTTTATGATGCAATATTAAGTGTTGCTTAAAAGTTCTGGGAGAACTATTCCGAGGGTAAAATTTAAAATATTGCATGATTATGCACAGGAAAGCAGTATTTAACAGTTTGTCCTGTGCAAATATTAACATTGTGAAGATATAAACTCATGATTGCTAGTGAAAATTTCATTCTGGTGTCCATAGAGGCAACCTTTTGTTCAATGGAAGATGGAAGGCTAAATATTTGGGTTGATATTCAATTATGTAGAATACCATCAAATTTTTTGCATTAATTTGTTCTTTAGAGCATTGATTGTGGCAAATGCTACAGAAATTATTGATTGATGCATGGCTTAATAAATTAAAATGGCTTTTGCTTATTGAATTTGGGAGGAAAAAAAATTAGGGAGCTATTTGTCATTTTCCAAAAGCTGGATCACTAGGTACAATGGCATTTTCTATTACAATCGTTCTTATTTGTAATCAGTCTGATAGGCGGCAGTATTGAGATAATGGGCAACTTGAAACTAGCTAGATACAAATATCTTACAATCTAATATAGAGTAGGAAACTAACAGAAAACACTACAGAACCACAGCCCGTCCCTAGCAGAGATCACATACTTCATAAATAATATCGGGTCATAAACATTTAAAAATAAGCTATGATAACGACTCTACAAATGATTCTCTAACCTTACTTAGTAACCATAAATGATGCTATATAATGCACACTAGACTCTGCCAGTGTCTTTTTCAAAGGACTTTCTGTTTGTATCATTCAGGGACTGCACAAATTTCTATGCTTTATTGGTATTTCTGTTTTCACTGTTTTTAACCCTTTTTTTGGTCTTGGAGAATATTTTATCCTTCTCCTTAATTGTGCATTTTCATTTCTGCCATTTGAACTTATTTTTCTTTAAAATGAAATAAAAATAATCTTGCTTTAAAAAGTAACAGGTAGTATAGGTTCGTATGCACTCACAGACTTACAAATTAAACACATAAATAATTAAAATGGTTCCATCATTTTAAAGTTTTTTTATGCTTTTAAGATTATTGTGTTTCTTTAAAGTTGGGCACTCAAATGCTGCTTACACTTTGGATTCAGTTTTTGAATTCAATTGATATAAATATATAGAAAATATGTTCTATTGGAAGTTCAGTTGATGGAAATGGTTTATCTTTTTCTAGTAAAAGAAATGGTCTCCCATGAGATGTAGTAACATTCTGGTTTTTTAATCAAAATATTTTCAGGCCAGATGTCTCTGAGCTGGAGTCAAAGTTTTCTGAACAATCAAAAATATTGTTGAATCTTCAACAAAAAGTTGATGACTTGGCGTCCAAGGTAGTGAACTTTTCAACCCACTTGTCTTTAATAGTCATATGGTATGATATCTGTAGCTGGGAATTAATCAGTAGATTGAATTATTTTTTGTCCGACTTTTTTTCTTTCAAGCCATATTGTTTCACCTAGTTAGTGTACTGTATGTTTGACGATTTTTGTTTTTTACCAAAATAAACCTATGATAGCACTGTTTTTCAGTTTCTTCCCAGATAGTTTCCAAATACTTAATTTTCTTCGTTGATCCTCTTTCTCTGCCTTTAATCTTGCCTTTTCTAATTTTTTCCAAGGATTTATTGAAAGAGGACATGAACCAAGTTTCTCATTGACACTGCATTATGTTATAGTTTTCCTCTGGTGATCCTCTGCGAGTTGAGCTTTTGATTAATTGTCATGTCATGCATTTCTTGTTTAGTACTGCTATTTTTTTCAAATATTGTTGTGTTATAGATTTAGGCAGATGTTCTTATACACTACTCTACACTAAGAGCTAATAAAAATTTACTTCACCATTTGATTGCTGTAATTTAATTTTCTCATCATTTTGAAAATAGTTGCAATGCTATATTGAATTAGTTGAGTCATTTGCCTTGCGAATTTATGAAAATAGGAAATAAAATGAACTCAAGATGACACTTTTATAATTATCGGTGAAGATATCTGCTGGCAATGAAGAAAAAACACTGAATACTTTTTGGATTAAGAAAAGGTTTTGTTTTCATTTTCTATTTTCACAAATAATTGCATCAATGTTGCCATGTTTTTACTTATTTTCGACGACTTCTATAGGAAATAGTAGCAACACTATGTTATTGTTCTCTATATATTTGAATTCTGGAAGTCAAGTGAAAATAAGGTAATATTTTTTATATTGTCAAAAATAATTACAACAAAGTTATCTTGTATTCACTGTCTCATGTTCTCATTGTTTCCCATACAAATCTAAAATCGGGAAATAAAATGGAAGCAGAACGCCAGTTTTCTAATTAGTTGTGAAAATAGGAGATTAAAACAGAAAGTTCTCCCAAACGAAGCTATTCTTTTCAATTCTTGTTTTTGTGAGTTTCATCTTTGTCTCTTCCAATTTTTGTCGACATTGTGTGCTATTTTTCCACTTGTAATTTAATATCTTATTTTCTTCTTCTTATTATTATGTTTTACAGGATGAGACTTTAATTTCAATGTATTTCTGTGTAATATTATCGTACATATTTTGATATTGTTGCTATCTTATCCTGTTTGTAGCATGCTTACCATCCAGATGAGGAGTATACAGAGGTGGAAGCCCAACTGAGGGCACATTTGGAGTCTTTCCTAGAAACAGCTAGAACATTCAATTTGATTTACACCAAGGTTTGATCATGCCTTGCTCTAATATGTTTTGCATTCCCTATCCAAATTACTTGAATCCAGTCAAATAAATATATAAGTGAAGAAAAAAATATGGCAATGAATGATGGAACTATCCTCGCTTTAAATTTCAATTAGTCAGGGTTTTTTTATTTCTAAATATACCATAATTTGAGCATCTAAACCAGAATAGCTGATTTCGGTGGTGATATGATCACTGTACTGCTGCCACTGAAACTGCTAATTTTAATTGACCCTTACGAAAACCTGTAATTGACTAGGTATAGCTCAGAAATAAAGGAAGGACATGACATGGGCATAGAATACTTATAACCATAACTAAAATTGTCAGTTATCTTGTACCTAGGTGATTTTGATACATTTTGCTGATATTAAATAGTGCTGTATACTTACAGTTTAATCACTAGTGGTGTACTTTAATGTATTAATTTTTTGGTATCACTAGTGGTGTACGTCTGGGGAAAGCTTTTAAAAAATTTCTTGTGTAGGAAATTCGTCCATGGACACACATGATGGAGGTTCCTCAACTTCATGGATTTGGCCCAGCAGCCAATCGTTTATTGGAGGCCTATAAAATGCTTTTGAAGGTAACCTTCTTATGCTTGGCATAAATGCTTTTTTAAAAGCATTTGATACTGTTTAAATTGTTAGAAATTTAAAATCAAGTGATGCTGATTGTGATTCTAAATTAATCTATTAGTGGCTAGTTACAGAGATACCTTTTCACAAAATACAGAACTTCTTTGTTTGTTCTGGTTGATCATCCTTGTTTTATTTATGTTGTTGTATGATTAGAGATATGATTAAATTGTAATTGTATATAAATTGGTACAAATCTCACTATAGAAGTTGGTTTTGTGAGATTGACTTAAATTTAAAGTCCATTTTTTAAAGTAACATCAGAGTATATCCTATCAAAATTTGTTGGGTCACTGACTATTGGATTGTTATCAAATCAGCAATATATATTCTCACGTTTAAGATGTCTAATCCTTGAAGTGAGATAGTGAGTTGGAGATTCTATCGACTATAAATATGACCTAATCCACTTTTTAAGACATGTAGTTCTTATCTTGTGCCTCTGTTAGATCTCTCCAATTTTGCTACTTAGAATGAATTTGCTCAATTGCTATAACTTTTTGTCTTCCCCTCTTTACCCCCTCTTTCATTTGCGTTTAGTCTTAAGCTATTGAGCCCTATTTCGTCATGAATTTCCCATTAAGTTTGTGAAAAGCAGGCTGTCTAGCATGCCTTTAAGTGCTTTCAGATGTTAAAGGGATAAACAAGTTGGAGACAGTAAATGGCAATCCCATCTTGAAGTTTTGGTTGATTAAAAGTTTATCCAATTCATAGTTATAATGAAATAAAACGTGTTTTTGCTGGCTGATCTGACGACTAAACGATATTTATACTGAACAGTCATTTTTGTGGCATAATAGCGTGATTCGAAATAGTCTTAAAAGTTGTAGTGTTTGTATCGATCTTGATGGAATAGAGAGATCAAGTAGATGTCAAAATTGCAAGCTTGACTGACTATATTTGTGATTCTGTTATGTTTGACTACGTGACCGAGATTTATCCCCCTATTAAAGGTTCAGCTTAGATTTTATCTAATTACTAACCATGTTTGGTGGGTCGACTCCTTTTTCTACCTGAATATGTATAGGCAAAACACGAGCGCTGTAAATATAGTAGATTGGTTTAGAGTTGTGCTTTAATGTTTAAGCGAGTTCGACCTCCACCCCAGTAAAGTTTTCCAATTTATAAAACCTAGTAAACCATATTGTGTTGGCAATATTAGACATAATATGCATTATTGATAATAATTTTGTTCATACACACACAGTATAATATTTTTAATAATGTTTGTAACAAATATGTCTGTCATTATAATCTTGTTCTTTCACACAAAATAACATGATGTTTAAACTAGTAAATTTATCTAGTTGTCGATCTTTTAGTTCATTGAATGGTACATTGATTATTATATGATTTGATGAGTATTTAACCGTTTTGGATCACTGTGAAATTTTATAATTATGATAAACACTTTCAATCCAACCTTTTTTATATTTGACCTGTAGAAGTTAAAGTGTTGGAAAACATTCTTAGCACACACTTGCACTTTACTGTTTGTCAAAATTTATTGAAAATTTGTATTAGAAAAATGTGATTTCTAATAAATTTAAACTCAGACATTGAAAAAGTTTTATTAGAAAATGTGTTGCTAATATTTCTCCATAGTGTTTGATACTATTGGTTTACACTGAGCATTACATAAATTTTCATGTTGGTATGTTTTGTCAAGTGAGAGAATTGAGCTGTTAAAGGAACCTATGTTCTGAAAATATTCTTGCCTTCACCGACTATATTTATGTGGTTATTTGAAACAGTTTTTGGGCAACCTACGGAATCTTAGAGATTCGCATGCAGCTCTGGCCTTTGGTTCTTCTGAGACATCTGACGGGCCTTCTTCTGTCACACGAATAATATCTGAATGTGAATCTGCATTGACAGTCTTAAATCACGATCTCGGAATTCTCTCTGCTTCCATTGCTCGTGAACAGGGAGAGAAGATGAACATTTGATGAAACATGAAAAACTAGTTACTAATCCTTATTCTTTTGATTTTGTGAACTTGTGCATAATGTTCATATTGTTGACATAACATTGTTGCATTATCCAGACATATTTAGAAATTGCATGTAAGCAAGGCTTGTAAACACGTTGTAGACTTGACTTGTAAACATAGAAGAGAATACTTAATAATAAACAAATCATTAAAAAACTTCGTCACAGTGTTCAGGTTATATATATATATATATATATATATATATTAAATAATGTAAAATATGAGAATAAACTAAATAGAATATTAATCACCGTCTTTCATTAGATATCTCAACAATGGGTAGGATTCTGCTTACTGCAATGCAATGATTACTACTTACATCGTCATACTAATAAGATTAGAATACCCTTGTTTGTTGTTGCTGCCACAAAAGCTTTTGATGTCATTTTGTCGTTGTACTTCTTTTGCATCCGTGCTGCGCCATTGTACCTTTGTCGCATGAGGTGTTTTTAGGAAGTCTGAAGTCTCTATATGGGAAACGCTGGATGTAGAAACAGAGGGAGGAGAGAGATGTTGGGCTTTGGTGGAGATTATATAACGAAACATAGTGTTTTTCTCTTTTGAATGGCTTAATTTATAATATTTCTGGAATGTTCAACCCCACAAGGAAAGATGATGTTAATGTAAGGTTTCAGAAAATTTGTTTAAGAAAACATCTTATTTTCTAAACAGATTTAATACTTTTGTTGTCTTAATATATATATTTGTAGAAATTGTTCAGTATTTTTTTTTAATTTTTTTTATCTAATGTGATCGTAATCTTTATTAAAAGAAATCAATGTGATTGTTTATGTTAAATTAACGTTAATGTTATAATGACTTTGCGGAATCATGAACATGTGGCAGAGTAATAAGGATATACGGCAGAGTTAACCTTCCTACAAATCACCTCTCATCCTAATTCCGTTTCATCCTTCAAAGTCTCGGTCTCGTGGTTGGAGTTTCAACATAGGTGTCTTGTCGCTGCATGGGAAGGAGAAGGACATGTTCCCAGTGGTGAAGTACTCGAGCAAATATTTTTGCAAACGAATTTAGAGAATCTCTTGTGTATTCTATCTCTGAATTTGTATCAACATAAGATCATTGTCCAAGTCTTCATGGAGATTTGGGAGGCTCTCTACTTTTTTTGGTTTTGATATTAGTAAAAGAATAAATAAGAGGGATAAAAAAATAAGGTGTTTTCTGATACTTTTCTTGTTAGTTATCCTTTTCCTAAGCTTCCGTTTATTTATTTTGAAAAAAAAGGTTTAATCTTGAGCTTTGCTGAACCTTGTGGCCCATGAAGTCGTCCACAGATAAAGTGGGGATCAAGAAGTGTAAAAAGGATAACCCCTTCACCATCAATTACGGGTATAACAACAATGCTAATGCCAAAGACCCCAAGCACATTGTTTTGAAGTCTCCCATGGGTTGTGAGATTGTTGTGAGCTGAGCTAGGGCATGTTTGGCATCATTTGTACAAACGAAAATGATATTCGAACATAAAATTCGAACTCAATTTTGACATGGGTGACGTGGCACCCTTTTTTTCTTTTATTTTTACTTTTTTTAAATCAAACAGAACCCATAGTCACGTGCGCGGAGGTTGTGTGCTGTAAACAGACGCGGAGAGAGAAAGTAACACAAAATGCAAAATTTGGTAGTTTTGGTGAGAGAGGGAGAGAGAAAGGCGATCGGAAGTGGATGCAGGGTGGAGTTCGAGTGAGATAGAAAGTCGGAGTAGAGGCAGAGGAAGGCGTTGCCGGAGAACAGGTGTCTGACCAGAACTCATCGACGGCGTAGTATTCAGGGTTAGTGCTATTTTCAGAAGACGGCCACTAGGGCTTCCACAAATCGAAGACTTCCAGCACACAACAACGAGCACGGTGGGTAGAAACCTTTCTCTGGCCTTAATGTATTTGTTAATCGTTGATTTTTTAATAATCGCTTATATGGCAGAAACTGTGCGGTTTGAATTCCGTTTTACTTATCTGTAGGGTTTCCCAATCATGAAATCATGTATTGAGGTTTTGGTTGAGTAAAGTGAAATTTCCATTTGGTTGTATTGCTGCTTTTGATTTTATCAGTGTACAAAACAGGGCAGTTTGGGTGTTGAAATAATTGATTGAGGTGGTCAAATAATTGTTCATTTAAGGTATGTAATATTTGTGAAATTCGTAACATTATGATTTTTTACAGATATGTATTTTCGTCATTGCTGTAAAGCGAAGTTCATTGGTGCTTTGAACGAAAAGTTAACTGTGGCACAAAAGGAGTATATTGCAAG
>Ga0214544_1007253_pt1 | contig 19617 bp, 7 predicted proteins | sample CNSS3metaG_FD_160074 | JGI IMG/M metagenome (GOLD analysis project Ga0214544, IMG submission 160074) | Root nodule microbial communities from cowpea collected in UCLA plant growth center, Los Angeles, California, USA - CNSS3 | ecosystem: Host-associated > Plants > Roots > Nodule | place: USA... | reverse complement strand
TGTCAATTTTAAAAATTAAATGGTTCTATTTTCACAAAATTTGGGACTAAATTAAACAAAAATAACGAATATAGGGACTGAATTGAACAAAAATAACGAATATAGGGACTAAATTGAACAAAAAAAAATAATACTATCAGAAATTGACACGTGGCACTAGCATTGACACGTGGTACAGTTGTGACTTGACACGTGGACACTTTTTTTGAAATTAAAAAAATTTTTAAAAAAATTAAAAAAAATTTAAAAAAATCAAAAAAACCAAGAGCTGACACGTGGCATGTACTGTTCAAAAACGTTAACTATTTAAATACCGTTAGTGAAAAGGACCAAATTGACCACAATTTGACGAAAATGAGGACCTAATTGAACATAAAACGAAAATAGGGACCAAATTGAATAAAATCAACAAAAATAGGGACCAAATGTATATTTAAGCCTATTTATTATTATTATTATTATTATTTTGACAAATGCATTTATCCGGACAAAATTGGGTGTGACACTCTTCAAATTGAAACCAAATTTAACTTTTATATCAAAATTCACATTTTTTATATAATATATTAAAATTAACATCATTATAACTTTTATATAAAAATTAAATTTGATCTCATCTTCAATAGGAAAAAAGTTGGTCAATTTTAAACAAAATTGGGACTAAATTGAACAAAAATAACAAATATAGGAACCAAATTGAATATAAAACATTGACTTTGACACATGGCACCTTGTTGAGTTGACACATGTACATTTAAAAAATTTAAAAAAAAAAAACCACGAAGTGACACGTGTCAGTCATTGTTAATGGTCGTTAATGATTTAAACGATGTTAGCAAAAAATGACCAAATTGAACACAATTGACGAAAATTAGGACTTATTTGAGCACAAACACAAAATTATGACTTATTTGACAAAACCTGACAAAAATTGGGACCAAAAAGGTATTTTTGTTTCCTTTACCGTAATTTTTTATTATTTTAAAAAATAATAATTAAAACTAATATTGAAGTAGTAAGAAAACAGTTCGGGTATGGGTATGAGATTATACTAATTACTTGGTGAGGATGGAGATGAGACAAAAGTTTGATACCCATTGGACAAGTATGGGATAGCGAAACCCGTCCTCGTCCCGCCCCGTTTCCATCCCTAGGGACGAGGATATGGCGGGAAAGGGTATTATACTGGTTATGGGGATGAAGACAGGGTAGATATGTACATTCCCACACACGTCCCCATGCCCAATTGAAAAAGTTGCGATTCCCAATACCCATATTCATATCTAGTCAATGCAGGATTCCTCGTCAAAACAGGGACGGGTTCAAACAATACGCATAGGAGCGGATTTATTTGTCATCCATAAACAAATATATACTCGTACTTGTGCCTGTACCTGCTTTCTTGTTATTTCAATATCAATTAATTCATTTTTATAAAATAATATAAAGTTATGATGAAAGAAACATAATATTATCAAATTTTTAATATCAAAAGGTGGTATACATTATTATATATTTAGATAGAAATTATAATTGTATACATCTCAAATTAGAATACCAACTACAAATTTATGAAAACCAAAGCACTTATTAAATTTGCAAATGTTAATGAAACTTAATTGATAAATTTTAAAAGTATATTTAAAAGATTACAAAAGAAAAATAAATATTCAAATTAAAAATAATTTAAATGTCTCTTTACTATTATTTAAATTCTAATGAAATGTCTTTTTAATACATTAATAAAAATTAAAATACACCACTTGAACAAAATCACACAAAAAACAAAGATTAAACTCATAATAATTTAAATTTAACATATATTTATCATCTTTTCAACTTTAATATATGGATAGTGATAAAAAAGATTCATGACAATCACATTAAATTATTATATTATAGTCAAAATTTATTTATACAATTGCAGTGATAAAATTACACTTTTGATAATGAATTAGAAAATAAAAATAATTTTATAAAAAATACAAAAATTAATATTCTACATGATATAAATAAATAACAAATAAAGATATCAAATTGTGCATCTGAATCAGGAAGTATTATCTCTTCTAAATAGCGATCTAATTCTTACTTTAAATTTGGTGTGTCACTTCACTTTGCAATCTTATGTTTTGCAAAATTTAACCTCGAACTTTATTTTCTTCCAAGAACACTTACATCCACTACATTTAGGTTTGACCTTTGAGATGAAGTAGTCAATTCTTTACCCTTGACTTTAATGGCATACTCTTTTACCAAATCTTGACAAATAGATTTTACCCTTTCAATTTCATAATGGGATTTTTCTCCATAAATTTGAGGGAAAAAAAATAATCTAACAAGTCAATTTTGTACCTAGGATCTAATATAATTCCTACCGCCATCACTTCATTGATCACACCTCAATACTTATCAAATTTAATAATCATGGTTGTAGCCATTTCATGAATAATGGAATTAGGACAGGAAAGACATTCAATCAAAGCTAACTTAATTTCACATATTTTTGGGAAAACGACATTCATAGTTGGATACAAAGTACCAAAAAATAAAAGTGTCACATCATAAAATAATTCCAACCTTTGACAAATCTCATTTGCCATCATCCAATCATATTCACTAGGTAAAGTTTTATATTGATTTTCTCGTTGTGACAATCTATGAAACACATCTTTGTATTGTGTAGCAACTTGAAGCATAAAAAATGTAGAATTCCACCTAGTCTTGCAATCAAGAACTATTTTTTTCTTAAATGGAATTTTCACTTAACCACATGTCTCTATAAATTTCTCCTCTCTTTTAGGGGTTGTTGTCCAAAAATGAACACTTTCTCTAATCTTTCTCTAAAATTTGTAATATTTAACAATAAGATTTAAAATATGAGCATAACAATGCATGTGAAATAATTAGCCACCTAAAATAAGAGTTCTAGGAAAAATCTTCTCTAAAACTTGCTCAATCATAGCATCATTTGTAGTGCAATTATCAACTGTCAAAGTGGACAAGTTTTGATCTAAATTCCAATCCATCAAACATTGAACTAAGACATCAACAAGAACTTTGCTTGTATGAGGAGCAAGTACATAAATGAATCTAACGAGAAGATAAATATTTTAATAATCTATTCATAAACAAGTAAAGAAAATAATACAAATTTTAGTTATATTATTTATAAACATTACCTCACAAGTCGACTTTCTAGTTCCATGAATCAGTTATAAAGTGAGTAGTGATCGTCATGTAACCTCTATTTTGGTTACTAACAGTCCACATATTAGTAGTAATTGCAACTCCACTTTGATTCTTTGATAACAACTTCATTATATTCTTTTTTTCCCTTTATTATAAGTCTTCATAATGTCTTGAGAAATCCCCTTGAATGAAGGTTGCAAAGCAAGACAAAATTCCTTTAAGCCCATGTGATCAACCATTGACATTGGATACTCATGTAGAACTATCATCTAAACAAGTGCACACCTTGATGCTTCTTGACTAAATACATAGTTGCCAACAACTATTGTTTCACTTCCTATTTTTTTTTTGTTTTGAGAAATGCTTGCTTGATGTCTCGAGCTATTCGAAGTTTGCAAGACCTAAAGTTGGCCATCAAGAGTGATATCCCTTGCTTTACCTCCCCAAAATTTTTGAGCCACAATAATTGCAAAAGACTTTCCACTTTCCATCTATTTTTTGATTATTAAAGTGATTCCATATAATTGAAGTGCGTCTTTTTCCAAGAATGTTATCTTCTGTTTGAAATGAACTTCCAGTTTCTGCTTGGGTTGAGCTATCACCTTCATTCACAGGAACATTATTTGATTCCCCTACATTTGATTCACCAACATTAGTTTTCACTTGTTCTTTACCTACCTTGGGAGTATAAACTTTTTTCCTAGACATGCTAAACTACTGTCAACACCCAATTTCGTCCGGATGAATAAATTTATTTTCAAAAAATAAAAATAAAAGTCAAAAATAAGGTGAAACAAAATTTTCTTTAAATATTTTCAAACTTTAATTTTAGAAAAAAAAAAGAAAAAAAAAGAAAAAAAAGAAAAAAAAGAAAAAAAAAGAAGAAAAAAGGAGGAAGAGCCCAATTTGTAATTAATTTTCATGAGCCCAATAACCCAAATATTTTGTACCTTGGTTCCTGATAGAGAAATTAGTTATATAATAATAATTAGAAGCAATATCTCTTCAAATGGTAAGAATCAATATTATTAATTGGGATTGATTTTATGCTTTGTTTTGTTACTGATGATGATTGATTGTGTGCTCTGATTTCCTGTGATTTGATCCCCATAATTTGCTACTATCATGACCAATTCCTTCCTTATATTGTTCATTACAATTAAGGCTGAGATTGCATTGATATTGCAAGGTGTGAGTATAAATACGCACTCTGTCATGACCAAAAAGGGGATTCTCTACACTTCTCTAATTCTTTCCCCTCATCACTCTTACATACACCCCTCCTCTTTCATCTCTCTTAAACAAAAAATATTGGAGGAGGTAGGAAAAACAAGAAGATAGTTATAATGTAGGGAACAAAATAAGGAGATTCATAAAGAAGATGAGGAACTGGAAAGTTTAAGAGGTATGTTAGTGCCAAATTTTTTTCATTTATTCATTCCCAAATTTTCACTATATTTTTGTTTTAATATTATACGCTTTTTTCACCTACTTTTGGGTTTTTTTTTATCTTATTCTAAAAATCATAACAAAAAATAGTTTTTCTCATTTCTATAGTGTTTGTCTAACACCAATTTTAAAATAATTCGAAATAGTAAAAATTTAAATAAAAAACTTTTCAAAATTATAAAAAAATCAAATCAAAAAGGTTCTCAAATATTTTTTCATAAAGAACTACGCAACCCTAATTCTCCATTGTAAACAAAGATACGTAGGAGCAAGGATTAATCCTTATCGGACCTAAAAAATAAAAAAAATATTTTTGTTTCTTTTGTACATAATTTTATATTATTTTTTGGGAAAAATAAATATTTTGAAAAACCACACAACGTTTGCACATTTAATTAAAGGTACCGTCTTAGGACGGGCGTTGTGGGATGCTAATACCTTCCCCACGCGTAACCGACTCCCGGACCCAAAATTTGGTTTTTCGCATACCTTGTCTTATCTTTTTGGTTTTTCCGTAGTTTTCCAGAATAAACTATGGTGGCGACTCCAAATTCTGTTTTTACGAATTTTATTTTTTGATTCGTCGTCCCGTCGCAATTTTGGTTACGACAGATGGCGACTCCACTGGGGATGCTAGAGAGTCAGACCATTTATTTGGATGTGTAAAGTTGATGTGGTTTTTCTTCATATTTTTTCTTTCTCATTTTTTTTGGGATATGTGTTTTTTTATCTTTTTTTTTATATTTAGAATAATTGTATGTGTATATTCTTCTTTATTTTTGTATTTGGAATAATTGTCAGGTGTGGGTTCTGGTATACATTGTGTTCTCCCTTCACACACACATTTTATTCATTACATGAGTGAGGCCCTATACCCGGGTTTGAGTTGCTTAGAATTTGAGGGGATTGTGTAGCAGTGTCATAGTGGATGTACTTCCCAAGTGGTCATTGTGAGAACCCCAGCTAGAGTTTGTTTGCTTCATTGGTACTCCCACTTCTTGTTGTTTACGAACCGTCGTGGGAAATGCCATGAAGTGGGCCATAACTCTAGTGACCTTGATATTTAGGTATTAGGGAACTATCCTTGTGAGCAGATATACTTTCCCTTAGAACTTCAAGCATCAAACCCATGTTAAATAAAGGCACTAAAGGGATACTATTTGCGTCCTTTACCCTCACCTTTCCTTGTATATAATAATAAATTTATCACAATCACACCATTATAAATAAAAAATAAAAAAATACCTTCTTAGGCATAAGCATACATTTCATTAACATATCACATGAATAAGTGCTCTGCGATGCACAAACATGCATTTGCATTCCCATTTTGTGGTCATCCATGGTACCATGTTGATAGTTTCAATATGCATATGCATAATTTAAAAAAAAAACAAAAAAATATTGCAGTACAATAAATTCAAATTGTTTCCCATTTTGCTTGTCACCAAATTCTTGGAATCTTTCTTATAATAAAACATTCTTTGGTCAAATCAGTGGATTTAATAAAGAATTACCATAAATTCTCTGAACACAAAAAAAAATGAAGAAAAATCAGTTAGACTGAAAATTCTGAAGGACAGTCTAGGCAAAAATAGGAAAAAAAAAAGAACAAAACAAGGGACATCCTGTCACATGAACTAGATCATTTTCCTCTGAATTAAAGTTTTTGTTGAGAAAAACAACCATGATTTGAAATGATGTGTGGCCATATTTCTTTATGAAAAAAAAACAAAAGTAATTATCCTTTGTTACTCAATTTGACCCTTCCAAAAAATTTCTTTCAAATTACCCTAAACAAGGGTCACCCTCACATTAAGGGTTGAGATAATGTTTGCATTTGTTTCATCTGAATGGTAGTTCACCAATACAAAAATATAACAAAAAAATAATAAAGAAATGGTTATATCAAGAAAAGAAAAGAAAAAGAGAAGCAAAAGGTGAATAAGAAGAAGTCAAACAAATTCTGAATGAAACATTATTCAAAGATCCTTCTTGAAATAATCCTCACATCACTTGTTTGGGCCTTTACTATCATTTACTTCCATACCCCTAGCCTTAAGCACAATACAAGCCTAATAAAGTCCACACAGATCAAAGATTGGTTTTTATCTTTCGAAGGTTTCAGTTTAGAGGAAAAATTTTATTTGCTAACAAGTTTGATATAAAAAAAGTTAAAAAAAAAGGATTAAAAAGTGTGTTCAGAGATTTGCTTTTAAACACTAGGGCAGTTTATGTCTGGTTGACATGTTTTCAAAGCTCCAAAATCAGCACAGGCAATCAAGCAATCTGGTTAAATTTGGGTTGTCCCCTTTCAATTCATTCTTCATGAAATTCGATTTTTGCTCATACAGTATCCTCTGCTCTAAGCCTAAATCGTGACCAACCTTAACATAGTCCATCTTTATCAATCCCACACTCAAACTAGGGCAGTCACTTTGTTTGTAATTTATATATTCCCATCATTCAATCTAAATCGAGGCCTTTATTTACAACAAAGATTGTTATCACATTAGGGGCAACTTCTAAAGACCCCGTCATTTTTCAATATCCTCAATTGGGAAAAGCCAGACACGCTTTTCCACCATAAGACCATCCTAGGCTCTCACACTAGGGGCAATTTTTTGAAGTCCCCATCATTTCCTTCATATCATCAATAACTAGGGAATGCCCAAACACATTTTGTGCCCCGAAACCAATTCAAATTGGGGCAACTCCCTAGTTAATCTTCATCACCTCATCCAAACCTTTCCAAGCCCTTGGAAATTTCATGCATGTCATTCAAATAGTGTTTCAAAAAAAATGATTAAAAACGTGTTTGTTAGTAAATTAATTAGACCAAAGAAATGATTTGGAAAAGTAAAAAAATCAAAGTAGAATGATTCCATGAATTCGAAATAATAATGAAATGGGGATCAATTCGAATTTCCTTTCAAAAATATGCAAAAGGAAAATTCATACATAAAGCATTTCATGCATCATACCAAACCATCATCCATATATGCATTGAGTACATCAACTTCATGAATAAGCAACTACATAGTCAAGTCAAACTTCTTGATAGTCAACATTCAAGCCCAATTTCAACACTGGCCCCCAAGCCTAGTTTTCACACTAACCCTCAAGCCTAGTTCCCATACTGGCCCCCAAGCCCAGTTCCCACACTAGCCCCCAAGCCTAGTTTTCACATTGGCCACTAAGCCCAGTTTTCACATTAGCCCTCAAGCCTAGTTTCCACACTGACCCTCAAGCCTAGTTTCCACACTGGCCCCAAAGCCCAGTTTCCACACTAGCCCCTAAACCCAGTTTTGTCTAGCCTCGGTTTTTTTTTTCTAGCCTATAAGCCTAGTTTTCCTTACTCTCAAATTAAAATAAAGGAAAAATGAAAAATGAAAAAAGCAAATTCCACCCATGCATCCACGCATCCATGTATGCAGCATCATATATGTTCAAAAAGAAATCATAACATGTCATGCATCATCAAATCATCCATCATACTCCATAAAATCATTGAAAATCATTTCCAAAAATAAAGAAATTAAAAAAAAAGTCAGCAATGATAATTTTTTGTGTAAGTCTCACCAATGTTTGGCATTCACGCGGTGTTTGTCGACACTTCAAAAGCAAAATTCAAGTTCTCATTTTATACATCAAGACCCTCTGCAAGGCAATGGTCATTGATTTCTTATGTCACATTGAGGCCCTCTACGAGGCAATGGTTATCGATATTTTTACATGAAGACCCTCTGCGAAGCAATGGTCATTTATTTCTTATGTCATATTGAGGCCCTCTGCGAGGCAATATTCATCGATCTTCTTACATCAAGATCCTCTGCGAGGCAATCGTCATTGATTTCTTATGTCACATCGAGGTCCTCTGCGAGGCAATGGTCATCGATTTATTTACATCAAGACCCTCTACGAAGCAACAGTCATTGATTTCTTATGTCATATCGAGGCCCTCTGCAAGGCAATTGTCATTGATTTCTTTGTCAGATCGTAACCCTCTACACGGTAATGGTCACTAAATCTTTTGGATATAGACCCTCTCCTCGAGATTGGTCTAATCTTTTCTCAAAAAGTCAAAAAAATAGAAAAATTTCGGATCGGAACCTCTACATGGTAATGGTCGCCGAATCCATTGGATCTAGACCCTCTCCTCGGGATTGGTCTAATTTGGTTTTTTCAATAAATAAAAAAAAACAAAAAGAATTAGTGTGTGAAATCGAGATCCTCTACTTGGTATGGTCAAGTTTGTCTTCAAATTTGTCTTCTTTTGAAACTCGAACGAAATTAGTGTTTTTATCATTACTTATCTTTTATTACGATAAAATGGAAAAGTCAAATTTTCATATTATCTAATTAAATCTAAGTAAAGAGGGGTAGCTGTCAACACTCAATTTCGTCCGGATGAATAAATTTATTTTCAAAAAATAAAAATAAAAGTAAAAAATAAGGTGAAACAAAATTTTCTTTAAATATTTCCAAACTTTAATTTTAGAAAAAAAAAGAAAAAAAAGAAAAAAAAAGAAGAAAAAAGGAGGAAGAGCCCAATTTGTTATTAATTTTCATGAGCCCAATAACTCAAATATTTTGTACCTTTGTTCCTGATAGAGAAATTAGTTATATAATAATAATTAGAAGCAATATCTCTTCAAATGGTAAGAATCAATATTATTAATTGGGATTGATTTTGTGCTCTGATTTGTTACTGATTTCCTATGATTTGATCCCCATAATTTGCTGCTATCATGATCAATTCCTTCCTTATATTGTTCATTACAATTAAGGCTGAGATTGCATTGATATTGCAAGGTGTGAGTATAAATACGCACTCTGTCATGACCAAAAAAGGGATTCTCTACACTTCTCTAATTCTTTCCCTTCATCGCTCTCACATACACCCCTCCTCTTTCATCTCTCTTAAACAAAAAATATTGGAGGAGGTAGGAAAAATAAGAAGATAGTTATAATGTAGGGAACAAAATAAGGAGATTCATAAAGAAGAAGAGGAACTGGAAAGTTTAAGAGGTATGTAAGTGCCAAATTTTTTTCATTTATTCATTCCCAAATTTTCACTATATTTTTGTTTTAATATTATACGTTTTTTTCACCTACTTTTGGGTTTTTTTTATCTTATTATAAAAATCATAACAAAAAATAGTTTTTCTCATTTCTATAGTGTTTGTCTAGCACCAATTTAAAAATAATTCCAAATAGTAAAAATTTGAATAAAAAACTTTTCAAAATTATAAAAAAATCAAATCAAAAAGGTTCTCAAATAATTTTTCATAAAGAACTACGTAACCCTAATTCTTCATTGTAAATGGAGATACGTAGGAGCAAGGATTAATCCTTGTCAGGCCTAAAAAAAAGTTTGTTTCTTTTGTACATTATTTTATATTATTTTTTGGGAAAAATAAATATTTTAAAAAACCACACAACGTTTGCACATTTAATTAAAGGTACCGTCTTAGGACGGGCGTTGTGGGATGCTAATACCTTCCCCACGCGTAACCGACTCCTGGACCCAAAATCTGGTTTTTCGCAGACCTTGTCTTATCTTTTTGGTTTTTTCGTAGTTTTTCAGAATAAACTATGGTAGCGACTCCAAACTCTGTTTTTACGAATTTTATTTTTTGGTTCGTCATCCCGTCCCAATTTTGGTTCCGACAACTACAAACCATATTTAGATAATTAATATAAATTCGTACACATTATTAATTTAGAATATTACAAATGCACAAAAACCATGTGACTTTTTAATGTTTCTCCTATAGAAAATTTTATCAAAGAGGTTGTAAAAACAATTTATAAAGTGAGTACACTTTTTTTTGTGAAACAATAAATATAATTCAACACATAAATTATACCTATAATTAATCTTGACAAACAAAAAATTGTGCCCCTACTATTAAAATAATAAAATTCATACGTTAGTAGTCTTCGATTCATACGAAACTCTTGAAATAATAAAATAATAAATAAAAATGTTATTAAAATAATAAAACTCACGATAGTAGTTTTTAATTCATACGAAACTCATGAAATATTAAAAAAAATAAACTAGAAATTCAGTTAAATAAGAAAACTCATAGAAAACCATATTTTTCGATTCTTAGAAGTTAATAAAATTCAATTATTAGAAGTTAATAAACCTCAACTGTCACTTGCCAAGTATTCTTATTTTGTTGACTCCATTATTTGGTAACAAGCATACCATAAAATCATTGTCTATAGAGGGAAGATAAGGGTCAGTACAAAAAAAAAAGATATATAGCATGGGTCATTTTATGGAGGTTAAAAAGACCTCCACAAATAAAGATCATATGGGCTGATTATGATAGATTTTATAAAAACTGATAATAGAGAAGTTTTTTGTTTTTTTTAGGAGGTTTATGACCTCCGCAGATTGCAACACATGCTTTTCTCAGTAAATTCACGTGTTCCCTCCCAAATCAAAAAAGTTAATGAATTTTTCCCTTTCACTCGAAAACATAAAGTTCAGAGTGACAATCGGTTCCGCTCCGTGATAAGCCGTGTCGTAGCCTTCGTTGCAGTGATCTTCGTCGTGTCGTCCGTCTTCGTCGCGCCAGCTCCATCGTGTTGTCCATCTTTGTTGCGCCAGCTCCGTCACTTTGTCCGTCTTCGTCGCGCATGCTCCGTCGCGTCAGCTCCGTCGCGCCATTCCCTTCGGCGTTGTCCTATTCGCTTCATCTAGGTCGCACTAAATCCGTTGTAGCCTCTTTCGTAGCGTATCTGTAAGACCCGGAAAAAATTAAATAATAAATTAAATAATTATTTAATAAATGCGAGTAAAGAGAACCTTTAAGGTAATAAATGCGGAATGTTGTGACGTGGAAAAGTACTAGCTCAAGTGGTTGAGAGTACTTAATTGTGTGAGAGGATTTAGGTGCGAGTCCTATGTATGCCATCTTGTGTGTTATTAAATTAGTATTATTTTTATGTATAATAATCATGTTGTGGAGTTTTATAATAATTGAATTATATAGATTAGCAATTGTATGGGGGTGCGAGTTCAAATCTTGGAAGACCTAAATGAAACTCTATTTTTGCCATTTTTAGCTTTGATTTGAAGTTGAAGGGTTAATGGAAACCCTAGCAGAAATAACAGTCAAGGGTAGTTGGAAAAATAATCTAATTAAGAGAGCTTGAATGGCCATTACACCACTTCTTAATGTTATTTCTGTTTTAGGGCCTTAAACCACCATTAAAACACCACTAAAAAGCTAATTTTGAGAGAGGAGAAAGGTTTCTGCAGAGATTATTGTGAGGTAGACAGAGGAGTGCGAATTTCAGTGAGAAATTAAGAGTGTGAGTGGATTCGTGGGGGCTGAATCGATAGAAGCCAAGGGAGGCCATTTTGAGTCAAAGGAAAGAAGTACAAGATTACTCGGGGAAAGCTTTAATTCAGGTTAGGGGACCTCTTACTTGTGTTTTGATGATAATTGTATGTTTTCGTGCTATATTGGATGATTGGAATGTGTATTCTGAGTTTATGTTGGATTCTGTCGAATTTCTGGAAATTTCCAAAAACCGCCTGGCGGTGTTGAAAGCCCGCCAGACGACTCATGCCCCCAGAGCTTATTTTCTAGGTTTTAGCTATGCACCGCCTAGCGGCTAAGTGCAGTTCGTTAGGCGACACGAACTGGCCTGCCCAATTCCTTCTGATTTTTGGTATTTTTGTGGTGTGAGAGGCTTGGGAGAGATTCTTGTGATACGAATGTCATTTGTATGATGGATTATTGTCTGTAAATTTGTAATTGGTGGACTATTACACGAATTTTAATTGAATTGGGGATTTAGGGTTCGTGAGGGATTAGAATTGGAAAACAAGGATGATCGCTATGATTAGTCATGTTGGTGTGAAAATAGAAGTTAAAGTAATTAGGATATGAAATCTAGATGTTGTGTGGAAGTGTAATCATGTTAGACTTAATGCACACTGAATAGGGGGTGATTGTGAATACTAGGAATGCTGGAAAATGTGGCAGACCGCAAAACTGGTATAAACTGCCTGGCGGCACTTGGGTGACCGCTAGGCGATGCATCAGAGTGGAAGGTGCTGGGCGATGTTGCTGTGAGATGCGTTCTTGGGGAGTCGCGGGGGATTTTTGTGAGAAGTGGGTTAATAGTCAGAAATTACTCTTCAGAAATTGAGTGAACATATCAACATGTGGGTATTAAGGATCATTTAGTGGTATGACTTATGTGTAAAGGAAATTGGAAGAAGAGTAATGTAAACTGTAATTTGTATTGTGGTAAGTGGTGAGTATAATAATTATATCTTAGGGCTTGTCCTTGTATTGAATCATGTGAGGCGTATTGAGATGTAATAATAGTGACTTGGGCACCAGCTAGTGTACATATTATATTCTGGTTTGGTTTTATGTCTTGTAATACTGTAAATGGATGAGTGACAGAAATATTGCGTGTTTGGTGTCTATTAAGACCTGTAAAAAGTGCCAAAAAACCAGTAGCATTGCGCTACTGGTATAGCGCCTGGCGACGCGGGGTGAACCGCCGGGCGATAGGGTGAAAAATAGTGGCAGTGGCCACTGTCAGCACTAGGCGCCTGACGGCAGTGTTGTGTCCGCCAGGCAGTGACGGAACTGTGAGGTTCTATTTACTTCACCGACGCCTGGCGGTGGGGGTGTGACCGCCGGGCGTTTCTTGCCAGTATCCGCCTAGCGGTGTCTAGGCGGTGCCAGGCGGTTTTTGTGGCTGTATAATTTGTTATTGCTTGATTAGTGGACTTGAAGGACTAAGTTCATTTCTTTTGTGCTTGGGCTTGATGGACTAAGTCCAATAGGGGTCTGGGATGTGCTTGGTGGTGGGGACGCATGATGGGCATGGAACCAGTTGGTTCCCGTCGGCTACTAATGGGCGATGAGTCCTTAATATGGTGATTGCATGCGTCGGGCGCACGATGGGCAAGGGAATAGTTTTATTCCTGTTGGCTACTATTGGGCGAGGAGTCCATAGTATGGTGATTGCGTGCATGTCAGGGTCCAAGTTGAGATGACTTGGATGTTTACTACAGACGAGGAGCTTGTAGGGCAGGACTATGAGCGGGATAGGCTCATAGGGTTGGACCACGAATGGGTTAGTTTCGTGGGAGCACAAAGAAGTCCCGAGACCTAGTTTTATGCATATGACTCATAAAGGAATATGAGATCATGGGTGGATAATTTGTAATTAATACATACAATAAATTTTATTGGGATGGGTATCATATTTAATTTGTATTCATATATGCATAGGTCACCCTATCTGTGTGTGTGTGGCGATGATCGGATGATTTATTATCCGGGAGCAGATGATTTGACAGGTGAGCCAGGAGACGCTTGAGACTAGAGTGCGGGATCATATGGGTTTTGAAGACTTGAGTTTTTAATCCTTTTATATTTTGAACATTAGCCATTGTGGGCTTTTATAGTTGTAATAAATTTGAATTGCAAACATTTACAATGTATCAAACTTTGCGATTTTAATTTTCCCGCGTTTTGGGAACATGTGTTTACGATTGAGGAATTACCAATATTATCGCGGTTATTTCCTTTTATTTAATTGTTTATGTTATTTTCAAAGTAATATTTTCTTAGGGATGTTACAGTATGAGTGACTCCGTGATTCAACTTCGTTACGCCCTCTCCGTCACTCTGGCCCTCCATCACATGTGTTGTGATTCAGTGGCTTCTGTAGAGTCAAGGTACATCTAGTGACTGCAATGCAATCAAAATGTTTGTGTTTGTTTTTGGTACATATGTTGAGTGTTGTTATGACGTGTTGGAATGGCTTAGCTTATCTTCACTTTGCATTTTGAAACTCCCACGTTTAGATGCTTAGCTTATCTTCACTTTATTTACCACCTAGATTTTCTCATTCTTGCCCATGGTCATGTACAGGGCACATAAACATATAGGCCCGCATTCATACAGGAATTCATTAAACTAGTTCAATTATGTGTTTTTCACTGTTCTTAGGTGAATTAAATCCCAAAAATTCATCAACAAAACTTGTTTCATTGGTGCTCCAGAATGCTCACAATGTTCCCCACCAAATCCATTTGCATGAGTATTTCTCTCCTTGAACAATTTCCTCACAACTTCCTCCATGCTCACACCAGAAAGAGTTTGTTCCATCACACATACTCATTTCTTCATCACAAAACATACCCCTGCAGCCTCAACCCCCAGCACATAATCTCATTCAGAAATTTGAACAAGCAATATTAAGATTATCAGCATTCATGATATGATACTTACGCTTTTAGCTATGATTGCATTGATTTACTAGTTATCCTTTGATATTTTATATAACTAAGAATGGAGCAGATCAATTTAGTTGTTAGTATTCTTAGCAAGGTATTGTTCAATTATTTCTCTATATTTAAGAACCTTTTACAACAAGTGTGATGGTAGCTTGTCAGATTTAGTGTAGGTGAAGCCACAATATTATATTTACGTAAGTTACAGTATAATTAAATTCATTGAGAACTTTACCTTTTACATATAAGGTAAAGCATGATCTTTTATTCCATGCACAATGGTGACATCATCGTAGTTCTAGCTGCAAGAGGCTTCAGAATTCTACTTATGTAGCTATGGTCGTTTCTTTTTGTTGCTTTAAATTTTTTATTTTTATTAGGTTTGGCCTTACGAAGAGAGTGACGAGTATGGTTTTGTTCAAGGGCTCTTTGGTATGATGCGTGCTCTTTTCTCACGTGATTCAAAGATTCCTAGTTTTGCTCAATCAAGAGTATATCCTGAGGTGACTTTGTAGTTTCCTTAATTAATGTTAGGTTATGGGAAATAATATATGACATTATGCATACATAGTACTATTGATCCTAATCTTATGGTGATATTGCCTTCATGAATTATCAGAGTTAGAGGAATTCAGAACTATTGATGTTTAATTTGTGCTACAGCCTGAGCTCTTACTTATATTTTCTAGTCATAAAGAAATTCATGAGATTGCAGGTATATTATATATTCAACAGGCAGTTTTTTATTGACCTTGAACTATTTTCCCCATTCAGCTAGTGTATGTGCATTTTTTCCCTCTAAACAGCTTTGTTTTCTCTTGTAATTTTCTGTCTCACCTTCAGATGCCTCGTCCAGTTACCCTACTTATGTTGAACTTCAACAACCTACATTGAGCTTGCTCAATTCTCTTCTTTCTTCTATTACAATTGCTCTTGAAAGGGCAGGTGAGGAGAAATCTGTATTACTGAATAAGGTGAAAATGCAAAGAAACTTGTCTCTTTATCTTCTACACTTGATTTTGTCTACGTGATTGCCTTTTTAATATGGATGTATAAAAAACACCTTATTCGCACATCTGTAGATCCGAGACATAAATGAACTGTCAAGGCAGGAAGTGGATGAAATCATCAGTATGTGTGTCCGGCAGGACATTGTTTCATCTTCAAATAACATACAAAGAAGGTTAGTCATTTGACTGAGGTCTTTAATTTTACTTCATTGTCATGTTCTCCTAATTTCTAGTATCTTTCTGCTTTATGCATTACATTCTTTGTATGGTTTTTAAATTTTGTATAGGAGATACATCGCAATGGTAGAAATGTGTCGAGTTGTTACTAATAGGGATCAGCTAATCATTTTGTTGCTCCCACTCTTTGAACATGTACTAAATATCATCATTGTCCATCTTCAAGAAAGGTGAGGCTTTAAGTTGGAAAGGTGATAAGAATGTTAATGTTAACTAAAATTAGATAAAATGTTGGGTACATGAAGATTAATGTTATATGGCCGAACTTTGGAGAAAATGATCTCTAATTCTGTAGGCTAATCTTTCTTTTTAATATTCTGGCAGTTCTGCTGCGCTTGATTCAACCTTGACAACAAAAATAAAGGTAATGATTTTTTATATTCAAAGTTATTTTCAATGCATGTATACTTGACTCATGTTTGATTTCTTAATGTTATTTTCTTAAGGTGATTATATGTTGCTTCCTCTTGTCAATTTCAGGTTAGGAAGGACATATATATAAAAAACCTATAATAAAAAGTGTACTCTTTATTCTCTGGTTCTCTTTCTTCTCTAGTTCTCTTTCTTCTCTGGTTCTCTTCATAGGTTATAACTTATATACAGTTTCTTGCACTTCATTAACTTCTAGAAAAGCATAACAAATCCTCATTATATACAGTTAGATAATATGTCATTATAGAATTTTCTTTAGAATTTTCTGCTTCATATTCTTAGTTGACTTTTCTCGATAATTAAGATGTTAACCAATTTGTCATTGTAGAGTTTATAAACCTCATCTTGTCATAATCAATTCTGCAACAAAGAGCATGTATTGAAGGCTCCACAAGTGGTTTCTTTTGATACAAGAATTATATTGTATCAGTGTGAGTTAATCATCGATACCAAATTATGCATGTTGATTTCATGATTTGAGATTGACGTCCTTCTTGCAGCTAATATTTATCTTTTATAATTTCAGCAAACCGGTGATGCAAATGAACCTGAGTTTTCTATGGGTACAAGAGGATCATCTGGTGGTAGGAACATTTAGGGTGTTGATGATGTTTTTTAGGATGAAACTATTTTATTGTGTTATGAACTTTGAGTAAGTATGGATTAAGTTGTAATTGTTTCAATTTAAATTGCTTTTATGTTAATATGTTGATTTTGAGAATCAAAAGTTTTGCAAGGAATCTACTTCAACTAAAGTTCTCAAATAGGTTTATGGAAATAAAGGAGGTTTTAAACCTCCACAAAATAATAGTCATGAATAGGAGAGGTTATAACCCTCCATTAAAAAACTTCCACAATATAAACCTGGTACCAGGGGTTGTAGAAAACCTCCACAAATAACTTGTGGGGAAGCTATCTGTGGAGGTTTGAAAAACCCCTGCAAATTATTTTGTGGAGGGTAAAAACCCCCGCCAAACGAAATTAAAACCTCCGTAATTTAGCTTTTCTTTTGTAGTGGGTGTTAAGGGTTGTACTTGGAAAAAGATAGTGTACTAATACTTGAAGCTCCAAGAATGAAGACAAGACAAGATGTGCAACTTAAAAAAAGTTAGGTCAAAATTTCTTTACTAATATATAAACACGATCAAACATAGGGAAACTAGTCCCAAATCAAGACAACCCTTAGTGGATCATAGATTCCTTGCAAAACTATTGAATATGATACTTATCTTTCACCATAGAACCCATGGTCATTATCAACCTTGAGCAAGGCATCACCAGAAAGTCATGCAACAAGCATCCATGAGTAGATCATTGATGTGCTCATGGAAAGGCTTTGAAGTGGGTGTTTGAGGTGTGTGAGAGGACACTATTATGAAAAACGCTTATAATGACAGTTAAATAAGGCTTGTAAAGACGATTTTTTAACTGTCGTTATATTAGACGTCATTAAAAGGTTGGAGAATCCATGACGGTTTTAAATTGTCATTAAAATTTTTAAAAACGATGATTTTCTAGATTCTAACTATCGTTAAAAATTTAAGATTTGCTTACAGAGGTTGCGTCAGTTTCTCATGGGATGTTCACAAAGAATGCATCGAGTTTGTGTTTAAAATAATACTCAGTGGGTTAACCAATAGTGGTTGCATTCCAAAGAGCACCAAAGGTGTTAGCTAAGAGTGATTGCATTTTCAAATAATACTTGAGTGTTTTAGCTAAAAATGACTCTGTTTCAAACAATACTTAATGGGTTAGTTAGAAGTGGATGTGTTTTAAACAATACTTGGTTTTGGCCAAGAGTTGTTGTGTTTAAAATAATACTTAGTGGGTTAGTTAGAAGTGACTACATTTCAAACAATACTTTATCTTAGCCAGGAATGACTACATTCCAAAGAATACCTAGGGTCTTAGTTAGGAGTGATTGCATGTCCAAATAATACACAATGTTGGTGCTGTTGGAGTTGACCAAGATTTGATGAATCCAACTTTCCTTTGAGTTGTGTAAGAATTGATCACCTTTCCTTGAAGATTCATGAAGTTTGACGACTTATATGTGTTTATGAAGTGTGTTATGTTGATTGGGATTTTATGAAAGTTTCTTTTTGAGTTGATCTTATAAGTATAATTAGAAAGTCATTTCAGTGTGTGTGTGCTTAAACAAAACATTTTTCTCGGAGATTTCTTAGAGTGATTTCAAGATCATTTCTCTATGTAAGAGAGATATATAATGATTCACTTGTTTTTTCTTCCGTTTTTATTTGCACGTGGTTTTGTTGTTTCTAGATTAAATTTATCATCATGGTTTGATGTTAATGGGTTTAGAAAGTCAATCCTTTAGGTTTAAGAATTAATTTTCTTTCCTACTTTGTTATTGGCTCAACAATGATATTTGGTAGTGAGTGACAAGTAAGCCCAATCAACCTCACGAGAATAAATCCTATTAGAAAAATGATTTTATGTCTAACTATCACCAAACTAATTTATAAAGTGATATTTATCCTCATTTATATATAATATAACTTTTTATCTTTTATTTTTTGTTGACTTGTTTTAAAATCATATATTCAAAAATATATTTTGAATTTCTTATTTCTAGAAATTTGTAATTTAGTCAATCAATTAAATAATTTAAATAATTATGAATTAGACAATTCAAAAGATCTCTAAATTATACAATTTAAACTGATTTTTCAAATTATCCAAAATCATATTCTTGATTGGATTGTTCAAAACTTTATTTCAAATACGTAATTCAAAACATAATTTTGAATTAAATAAATAAGGATATAATGACAAAAATAATTTAGTCATTTTATTATATTACGGGTGGTAAAAGAAAATACGAGGGGCGCAGGAAGAAAATGTCGAGAATAGTTTCTCTTGTCCCGAAACACAGTCCTTACAACAAACGAAAGCCCAAAAACGAAGACAAACAAAATCCAAGGGTTTTAGGAAGAAACAAGAGAGAGATTGGAACTCTCCTGTTCTGAAGTGATTCATTCCACT
>Ga0214544_1007251_pt1 | contig 19619 bp, 6 predicted proteins | sample CNSS3metaG_FD_160074 | JGI IMG/M metagenome (GOLD analysis project Ga0214544, IMG submission 160074) | Root nodule microbial communities from cowpea collected in UCLA plant growth center, Los Angeles, California, USA - CNSS3 | ecosystem: Host-associated > Plants > Roots > Nodule | place: USA... | reverse complement strand
CGTGTTCGTTGGGAGACGACTTTGGGTTACTTTACCCTTACTATTTTGTTGATTACTTTCTTAACAATACTGAAGTTGTTATAGATAAGTAGTATTAATTTGAACGCGTCAACGACAGCGTTATCACTAGTTTAAATTGCATTTTTGAGAATCAAATATTTAAGATCAATTCCGTATTCGTTGTGAGACGACTCAGGGTTATCTTAACCCTAACTATTTTCTTCACTACAAACTGGCAATACTGAAGTTGCTAAAGTAGTGGTAATTTGATCGCCTAACGACAGCGATATCACCTCCTCAGTGATGAGCTGACGAGTTTGGTAGTCTTGGGACGTTACGAACCATGTTCGTATTTGGGAACTCCACCTGGCGTTACGGTATATGATCCGTAGCATGGTTTCCCGCACGTGCTCTATCGGTTGTGGCCGATAGGTTTGGCAACAAGTCATCTTGGAGTGGTCACTGGAAGATGTAGAACGCGAATAACCTGTTTGTGGCCAGGTGGAATGAATTAGATGGGTTGGAATTCAAATGGGATGAATGTTTTGCCTATATATATGTGTGTTGTATATGTGTATGCTCTTTTGTATGTTATTCTGTTAAGCTCACCCTATCTGCTTGTGATTGGCGATGATCGTGTGCGCGATACGCGTGAGCAGATGATGTTGATGCAGGTGGTGCTGGTGAGACTTAGCCTCGGAGCGGGGATAACATTGGATTTAGCCTCGGAGCGGGGATAACATTGGATTTTTCATGTTTACGTTTTATATCTTTGGATTGTAATAAATTGTTCGGATACTTTATTAATATAATAAAGTTTTAAATTTCCCGCATTTTGGGAAATGAGGTATTATTAAATTAAAATGTTTATTATTTCTTTATTTATTATTAAATTTGTAATATCCTGACAGGATGTTACAGAAAACGCCCCTACTGCACAGGGCTAAACAAATACACAATCATATGTGTTTCAAATAATATGTGTTTCTCTCCCGAGATACAACAACCCGTCAGATGGATTAAGTGCAGCAAAGGATCTCCGAACCTTATGAACACCACTGTCTTACAGATAATATAGAGAAGAAAGAATAACACTTTTAAGAAAAACTCTAGTGTTTGTTGTCTCTGTTCTTGTTTTGTTGTTGTTTTTCCCCCGTGTACCTAGGTGGTATTTATAGGTAGCAAAAGGAGACAAAGGAGTAAAGTGTAATAAGAATATAGCCGTTAGCCATAAAAAATATTAACCCATAAATTAAAGGTCTATAAAAATATGAGTAACAGTAGAATTTTTATTTTAATTATTTATTTTTTTAATTATATTTAAAATATTTCTAACAGATTATATGTATTCGGATAATTAAGTCTTAGAGTCTTGCTTGTTTACTCTCACATGATTGTTTGCCTATCTTGTTGCATGTTTATGATCTGTTTTAAGTATTTGCGTGCCATAACAGGTTAAAATGATTTATACTCTAACTTACGCTTTCTGTTTGCTTGTGTGTTTTGGGTGTGGTTTTCCTTTTTGCAATGATCATCAATTTATTGATGTGAGCAGATGTGGAAATCCCTAGTGGTCACCAGGGTGATGGAAACTCTGTAGTGTAGTCAGGCTATGGTTGGACCTCATTCCTTCAAGTACTCTCTGTAGGCACCGTTACCTATGTATTTTGGTCAACAGTCAAACTATTACATTTTGTTTTATTAATGGCATCATGGTGTGCTTTAGTTTTCTCTTCGAGTATATTTTGGATAATTATAATGGGTGATACTTATACTCCATAACGTTGCTCTTTATATTATATTCTATGTGACGTTGCATTTATAGGATTTATTCTCTATGAAATGGGACATTATATTAATAATAATAATAATAATAATAATAATAATAATATTAATATTGTGCCAACATACCTTCTTATACTATGTATTCTTCAAATGTACATTGTCGAAGAATATCATGGAATAATAAGAGTATTGAGATTTGGTATAGTTACAGTTAATACGAAGATATCAAGTTTCGAAATATCTCCGGGAGACCGTATTGGGTTGTATTATTTTTAAAATAGTTATTCTAAAAAATTTAAATTCAATATATTTAAAATTACAAATTTTGATGACAGAAAACTTGTCACCCAATTCAATCCAAGCTAAAAAAAAATTAATTTAAATTGGGTCTAAATAATAATGCATAAATTTAATCCAATGTGAAATTTTTTCTATAAGATTGATGATGATGAATTTGTATAAATATAATTGGGTTAAGTATGTTTTTAGTCCTTGAACTTTGATCAGAAATTGGAATTCATCCCTAGTCGAAACTTTGATAAAATTTGGTCCGTAAACTTTAAAAATGAATGAATATAGTCATTTTAACTCAATTACGTTGACTTTTTTCAACATGTCGAATGTGTTTCATGTTAATATTGGAGTTGTTTATGCCGTTTGACACATTCTCGACTCAATATTTACTGAGAAATGCATTCAAAATCTAAAAAAAAAGTTAACAAAATTGAGTTAAAAGGACTATATTCATTCATTTTTTAAAGTTTAGGGACCAAAATTTATCAAAGTTTCGGCCAGGGACGAATTTCAATTTTGGGTCAAAGTTCAGGGACTAAAAACATACTTAACCCAATATAATTTATATATATGACTGATTTTTCAATGGTTCAGTTTAATTTGGTCCGGTCAAATTATTAATCACGTCTCTAGTTTCTTTTTCCTTAATAAAAAATGTAAAACGAATTTAGAGTATATATATATATATATATATATATATATATATATATATATATATATTTCCTTAGTTAATACCATAATAACAAGTAATAGCATGGGGACCAACCTATTAACTTAGTGGCTTTTTTTTCTTAACTTCCGAAAGATGTCTACAAAAATTGTAGGCTATATTAACATCTCTAAGGTAAACTATATAAATTGTTTTGTTCTTTTATGTAATTTGCTTCCCTTTTTGCCAAATCTAGTTAGACCTAGCCTAATATTATCATGTCAATTCTCAATTGCTATATCAGGGTGTTACTCTTCAATTGGTTCTTCATTATTTTATTCTTACAAACTTTTCATGTCCTTCAATTGGGTGTCACTATAAGTTATGATTTCATTTATTTAATACTATAAACTCACACACACACACACACTAGATTGTGTGGGCTGGGTTTACCAGTGGATAAGTGCCATTGATTAAAAGTGAGTTCAAAAGAAAAGCAAGAGACTACTATTATAGGGTAGTTCAATCGTAATTATTTTAACTCTCATTGTCAGTAAACTTACGGAAATCTACATTTGTGCATGTCTTTCTTTTGATCGGAGTAATGTGTTATGAAAAATCTCCTTAATGAGATCAAAAGACATTAGATTTGTAAAAGACAACACCACAAATAAGGAAAAAATATATTAACTTGATAGATCCTTTAAGATAAATTTATATAGGAGATGCAACATCAAACACATATGAGTTGAATTTATGACGAGAAATAATAAAGGGATTTCCTTTTTAGTTTCTATATTTCTTTTCTAATTTTACCCTTTAAATATTTTTTCTTAAATTAAAATAATTATTTTATCAATTTAGTTTAAGTAACGGTTTCTTTAAATTTAACCATTTTTTTATTTCACATTTTTTTTAAATTAATCACTATAAAACTACAAACAAACTAAATAAAAAATTATTTACAATAAAGTTATAAAAATTATTTATATTTAATATTATAACTATAACAATATACAATAATAATAATAATAATAATAATAATAATATTTTTATTAATTTTTATTAATATAAAAGAAAGTGATTACACATACGAGTTGTAACATCTCATTCAAGATGTTACTAGAAAGCTATAAATCACTCATAAATACAAAACATTTCATCTTTGATACCATCCTAGTTGAAATAGGAACCTAAAAAACTTTTAAGTTATAAATCAATTGTTCAAGGTTTCGTATAACAAAACCTAATAAAATCTCATCATAACTTGAAATTTCCCATAATTTGTTTCTTAACTCGATTTGGAGACAAAATCCCAATAAACCCTTCAAATCCTTTGATAAAATCTTAAAACTTAGAACATTTGTTTCATTACAAGTGAAAATTCAAGAAATTTCTAAGGCTTTTCAAAACTCCTAACATTTCCTCGATGTATCTCTTTGCACTATGATTCTCAACTGCATCTGTATCAACATCTACTCCTGTATAGTCGCGCAAACACAAACAACATGCAAGGGTGAGCTAACAAGATAAAACATTCATTAACAAAGAAAAGGTCTTTTATGTCTGACATTTTGGGCTTTTCACGTCTGATTCAAGTCAGACGTAGAATCGGGAACCGTAAATTTATGTCTGATGAAAAACCATACGTGAATTTACGTTTGATGAACACAACCAAATGTGAGTTAACGTCTGACGCAAACAAATAGATGTCAATTTACGTGTGTTGGAATCAAGCAGACGTAAAATTTGCCCTGTCTTACCACCCATTTAGGCGTTAAAGTTTATGTCTATTCTTTGACACTACACGTAAATTAACATTAGTTAATGCATTGTCGGGCATAAATTTACGTGAGTTAATGAACAAATAGACGTAAATTTACCAGTTCTTTTTTTAATATTCGTTGTGTTTTAGCAAGAAACCAAAACTTAAAATCCTGCAAAAGTCCAAAACAACATATATCTTTTAACTTATGAATTTAATAGTACACTTAGCATGTCAATATACATATAAATAATTAATAAAAACAATTACAAAATGAAAGTAAAAAACTACTTGAAACCTAAACTGCTTGCAATTATTTGAGGAAATAAGTTGAACACTCTCTTCTTATGTCCTACATGTCATCTTTTATCAATGTTGAGGCATCATTGAAGTCCTAAAACAATAATTCAATGTTAGCATGTGTGAATCCACAAAGCATACAATTCATGAACAAGTTATAAGTGTTTACAAATATACCTTTGTCCAATCATCAACAACTTCTGTCATAATTTTAGTTTTAATCCAATGCATCACATAATATTCACATTCAAAAGAACTATTTTCCTATTACAATAAAATAACAAAGGGGGAAATTATATTGACATATAACTTGTATAAAAATTAATTAACTTATAGGCATGATTCCTAATATTTAGAGTTATAAATTGAACATTTTTTTTATCTCTTGTTCAGTAATTGGTTTGATGTTGTCATAACATTAGTTAAATTGAAAACATGTTACTCATAATTGTTATATACTAATTGGATGTTATGGAACTTGTAACATTACCCATGTAGAAAGTCCTTCTTGTCATGGCTGGGTTTTTTATGAATGGAGAAAAACCAAACAATTAGGAACTCATCAGGATTCATGACTATTAATTGTCAATGACACCTATAATGATTCAAAATTGGTTAGTTCATTAATTACCATAATCTAAAAATAAAATCTCACTAAGTAAGACTAACCCTTCAATGTAGGGAGCCAAGAAAATACACCTTCATGAGGTGGTAATCCAATCTACCATATATTTTCTGGATTAATTTGTGTTGCCAAACAATTGAATGCTTTGGGGCTAAAAAAATCCATACACTTCTGACCAGCCTAGGTCCACACTCAATGCGTCATAACAAAGAAATGAATTATACGTTGATGTGTCTTGAATTTAGTTAGTTTTCATTAGTCAAAGTGTTCATTTTTTCATTCTAGAATAACTAATTTGAGCATATTGAGTTAGATTTCTCACATAGGGTCATTTTCACATATTCATAGAATTAGTGTTTGTAGAGTGTTTTTAAACATCATTTGAGTGTGGTTGCATCATATTTTGAGTCATGGGGTATTAGATTAGTCAAACCTAGTGTTAAGAGTCAAATTTTGCACATTTAGCTTTTAAACCATGATATAGTTGACTTTAGAGTTGACTTTTTGAAATTCTTCCAAATTGAGTGATTTGATCTTGTGGAATCATTATAAATGCCTAATTACACTTGTTGGAAATGGTCAAACACCAAAATTTGAGATTTAGGGCCAATTAAACAAAATTCTTAGTTTTCATGTTTTTGATCATTTTAACTTAGTTGTTCAAGTAGTGTCTAAGTGGAGCTAATCCTTTCACTTGAGTTTTTGATCAATTTGCAGTTCCTCTATCATTAGGCATGGTTTAATTGAAGATTTGAAGGCCTAGAAGTTCACATAGTAGCAAGGTCAAGTTGGTGGCAAAGCATGAAATGTGTAAAAGTGGCATGTTTAACCTTAGAGTTGACTTTTGCCATTTGAACCCCAAATCAAAAGCCAATCATTTGGAGCACTTTAGGACACTAAATGTGACTTGTTTGGGCCTTGGGATTGCCAAAAATATGAGAGGTGGCTTAGTGTAAGGTAGGTTTTAAGGTAGTTTTAGTGAGGTTTGGGCTCATGCAGTAGACTCGAAATTACCTCTAAAATCACCCATTTTCACTCCACTTTTGCTTTTAAAAGCTTGGATAGCTCAAGCCTTGGTGAGAGGAAGGTTAGGGCAACTCCTTGTACTCATTTTTGGTATTGTAATTTGGATTTGAGCTTCAATGAATGAAAATTTCATTACTGTTCATTTGGTATTTGGTTTCATAATGTTCATCATCATTTTCCATTAAACCACCACCTTGGCTACCACTTTTTGAGCTTGAACTCCACCTTACCTTACTAAATCTAGGTTCTAGAATCAATTCTATGAATTGGTGTGTCCAAAAGACCTCTATACATCATTTTTTCAGAGTAAACAAGATGAATGGGTTGGATTCAAGACCGATGGTAGTAGTCAAGCTCATTTCACTCATATTTCTCCAGTTCATTACACCCTTGCTAAATTCTTGAGTTTATTTTCATTCCACCACTTCACACACATCACTTTTAAGTTCTTTAACTATTTGCAAGTTTAATTTTGAGTTTCCATCATTAAATCACCAAAACCCCAATTTCGCACCATTTTCACATTCACACACACACACACCACTAGTTACTATTCCATTCGATTTCTCACTCATTTCTTAATCATTTTGAGTTCCGTAAATTCGTGCACACTCCTAGGATGATTCCCAAGTTATTCAAACCATCATACACCCATTTCCATCACCATTTCATCAATTCACGTTTTTTTGCATAATTCCATACCCATGTCACTATTACATTTGAATTTAGCATCATTTTCGTTTTTTGATTCAATTTGTGGTTTCTTTTAGCTCCTATTTATGCTCCATAAGTTATGCATCAATAATTTCACAATTCTATCCACAAATCACCAATTTCGAGTCACCCTTCACTTCCCGTTTTTCGTTTCTACATAATTTTATGGTTGCATGATTTTTGCTGATTGTTGTTGTAAATTGATTTGGGGGTTTCATTCTCTGCATCATGACGAATTGATCGAATTGGTAGAAATTGTGTTTCTACTAAAATTTGGGAATGAAGGTTCATGAAATTGGGAACTTTGTGGTGTAGTGCTCCAAATCGAGTAATTCTAGTTTTTAAATGTAGTTAATATCATTTATAATCATTCTGCTTCATTACATTTTTAATTGTATCATCAAAAGATCTCAATCCGAGGCTACCATTCACTTTGCTCAATTTCGAGTTTGATGAATTTGGACCAATTTAATCATTGCAGTAGCCTACTTTTTATCATTAAACATGTTTTGAGCATTTAGGATTAACTAATTCATCATTCCCTACCATTTTGTGCATTACATGTCATGCATTCATGCATAGTTCATAGGATTTTTTGCATTTGATGATTTTGAGTTTTCTGTTATAAGTGTTATTTTGGAATCAATTTCCCCACCACAATTCAACTACAAATATCGCATTCGACATTAGCCATGTCCACGGATAGATTCCCAAGGTTCTCCGTGTACTGCATTTTTAAAGGGAAATTAGATTTGACTGAGTCTTTTAGGCAACAAAAAGGCTCTATCATATGTTAAGTTCAGTAATTTTAACATAGTACATACCTAAGAATTGAATTATAGAATTTTCTTCGCCTCAGTTACGATTAGTTAACGTGTTATTTTCCAGAAGCATCTCCTTCATTAACTTAAAAAATTTTGTGAAACTCTTATCGGTCCATCCATTTCTTGCTTTTAGATTGAACAATTTCAAAGTTGCGGACTATCATGTAAAGTTATTGCATCTAGGGTATAATTGTTCCTCTGAATCAAACTTCAAAGTATCACAAAAAGGAGCTCTTCCAAAATTTTCTTCACCAATATCACCTACCATGTCTTCTAAATGATTGTCCATCCATTCTTCCACATATTCAGTTGTTTGTGACAGCGTAAGATTGTGTAATACTTCACCATGCCGGATCTAAATTGTATATCTCCATACTATATTAAACATGAACAGGTGCTCACATATTTCCCCCAAAGCATGATGTATCTAATTCAAGCAACGAACACAAGAACAACAATATGTCATGTTCGCATAGATAGCATGTTCTTCAACATATTTCAAGAACTCCAAAACTCCTTTTTCATACTCTTCATTAAGGTGACGTGCATTTATCCAACTTCGATCCGTACTATATTGGTAACAAACTCCATCATTCTCAAATTTTTAATTCTCAAAAGGTAAGGCCCTTCCCATTTGGAAAAAAATATTTTTCATAATTCATTAACACAAAGAAGTCTATCATCATAAAGTTTATAAAATTTCGGCAGCATTTCACATTGATCTCCAAAGTACACGAAATGAAAGTGGTCATTCATGGCCATAGTCATGTATGCATACGGAGAACAACACAAAAATGTTAACCAAAATTCTATCAAATCTATACATACATTTACAATGTCCACACATTACAAATTTTGAAAAATAATTTTTCCAAATTGTCTAATCAGACAATTCAAGACTTAATACAAATGAAGCATATAAGAAATATAAAATTATATAAACATTCAACATCTAAAATATCTAATATAAACTAAAAATATAATTTAATCAAATAGCTAATAAATATAAAGTAAAAGATAATTTATAAAAAAAATATGATTCAAACAAAGTCTCTCAACATTGCAAAAATAATGAGACATGACAAAATTAATACAATGGATCAACATGCAATCAACAAGACAAAAATTATGAATACAAATGTCAATCAAAATTAATTTTTATATGTCAAAAATCAATAAAAAATACCTAACATTAACAGAAAACATAAGTAAAGGATTCTTTGGGAGGTCACTCGTCGCACACCACCATGGATGGTGGTTTACGTAGCCGTTGTAGTGTGAGCAAACACTGTCTTCGTCGTCGCTAACCATCGTCCTTCGCCGCCTATGTGCAAATTAGAGGGTTTCAATATTTCGGGAAATGAAAATGGAGGCACACGAAAATGAAATTAAACGAGAAACGAACCTTTGAAATCGCTTTACACCGTCGTCCCTTTTTGCACCACGAAAACCAAAAAAATTGAACCCTTTCACATAGTCGAAGCCACTATAGAAGAATATCTGAAATATAAAATTAAATGTTTACGTTTGATGCCTTAAGGTTAGATGTAAATTTATGTAGGACGGGGTGTAGTCATATGTAAATTTACATATGACAAGGTGTAGTCAGACCTAAATTTATATGCGAACTTATGTAGTCAAAAGTAAAATGTAATATTTATGTCTGACCTGATGAAGGATTAAGTTAGTTCCTTTTATATATTTTGAAAATGGTGAGGAGTTATTTAAGAAAGTCTAGTGAAGATTTCCACTGGACATTACAATAGCAAGCTATCTAGATGTGAAGGTGCACTTCAAAAGACTCTAAAGAAGAAGAGAAATAGACGTAGTTACAAATCAAATCAGAAATGGAAACAAAGCATGTAAATGGAATAGAAGTAGAAGCAAATAAATAAAAAAATTGAAAAGATAGAGAATGGAAATGGAAATGAGGCACGCCAGTCTTAGAGGGGGCATGTTGCCATCCAACTTTTAAAGATGAGTGATGAGTTTCGCCACTTGCATAACAAGATAAAGCTAGTGAAAAGTCCACTCCTTGGAGGAAGAAAAGCTCACGGCAATATGGTTGAACAACAAGTATAACATCTCGACCGGATATTACGGATTTAAATAATAAAATAATGAAATAGTAAATACGAGTCAACTAATAAAACTTCATTTCCCAAAAACACGGGAAATTTAAAACATTTATTAACTCATAATGTATATCAAAAATCAAAAAGTTTAAACTTAATTAAAATACCAAAAACGCATAATGTAAATTGATGCAAAACCATAATATTAACTCCATTACAAATGTCAAAGTCTCGTAATAAGAGTTTACAAAATTATTCTAAAGTCATAAAACATAAAAACTCTGATAAAAATATTCTTCTCCCAAGCTAGCTCCACTCCGACTCTACGCATCACCAGATCCACCTGCAACATCATTTGCTCCCGTGTACCGCGTACACGATCATCGCCAAACACAAGCAGATAGGGTGAGCTAATATGTAAAACAATCATATATACACACATCTATATCTATCATAATCACACCAAAGGAATTTAATCCTTTGATACCATACAACATGGCAACAACCATGTTCACTGTGTTCTATGTCTTTTGATAAATATCTCAAGATGTCTTTATGTCACACCTATCGGCCACAACCGATAGAGCACGTGTGGGAAACTATGCTACAGATCATACACCGTAAGGCCAGGTGGAGTTCCCAATACAAATAACATTTGTACGTCCCAAGACTACCAAACTCATTAGTTATTACTAAGGAAGGCAATCTCACTGGACCCATCCGTACACGCCACTACGTGCACACTCATACTGGCAAAACTCGTCATCCCGAGCCACAACTCAAGAGTTCCTCGTGTTCATCCGCCATTCTGAGCCACAACTCAAGAGACGTCATTCTGGGCCACAACTCAAGGAATGCCACATGCTTAACCCTTATCCCCATCCATAACTCAAAGGATACATTCCGAGGCACAACTCAAGGAACATCAACACCTTTAAGATATCAGTGAAGCCTTGTAGACCACGCACATCAAGCAAGCAAAACCCAAACCTGCTGCAGCAATATCGCCTGGCGCAGCTCATGAGGCGCTAAGCGCTACCCGCTTCCAGATCGCCTGGTGGGGGACGCGTACCACCAGGCGCTAGGCGCCTCTGTTGCCACTATTCTTGCAGGTGTCGCCTGGCAAAACACCTCTTGTTGCCAGGCGCTTTGCATTCTAGTTCTGTTTTGTTTGGTAACTTCCGCATGGCGGAGGCCACTTACTACTGCCGGGTACCACACCGGTACTTGCATAGTACTGGTTCTAGTTTGATTTTAGGGACTAAATTTTGCTCTCTTACTCACATATTCACTCAACCAATCCAGTCTTTATGTCTTGGCTCAATAAAAGCACCTACAATACTCCACCACCACCATAATTACTACACTCAGAATTTCTCATTCAAAGTCATATTCTTAAAATTCTTAGTCACACATAGCCTTAAGTTACTTTTATGCTTTACATCGGTGCTATGAATTCAACCTCACAATTAATTAGGAATCCTACTGGTAATATTCCAGTCTTAATATAGTCTAATACATCTCATGACTTTGATCTATTCTATGGATTAAGATTCAAGTTTATCCATCTAATTTCCCCTATAGGCATTTACGAACTCTTACCCCTCATACCATCATTAAGTCATCCATATCCCAACACTTCATAATTAAAGCTTGGTAACGTTTACCCTAAGTTCTAACTTAGGCCCATCCTGGTAATATTTCTAGTTCTAAAAATTTGTACCTCATGTGATCATGATGAGCTTCCCAACCATCACAGTACAACAAACCCACAAAGCCCGCAACCCTGCTAGAACACCTAGCGGAAAACTAAGTGCCGCCAGGCGGTTCCTATTATTTCAGGAACCCAGAACTCCTCTCAGCACCTGCGAATCCAACCCCTACTATTCTATTTTCAATCAATTTACGATCCAATATGCTACATTCACGTGTTTAGATTCAAGTTGCCTTCATAAAATCCTAAATATATTTAATTCTCCTTACATTACCACTTCACATAGTGTAAATTTGAATATCCCCTAATCATCGGCCCTAAAACACATGTTCATACCATTTTCACTCAATCAAACCCTTAATTACATTTAATTCAGCGGATTTAGCTTCCAATCATCCCCAAATAGTTAATATTGTCTTTTTTCCCTAAACAAAATCAACCTGGAACCCCAAAACACCAAAAATCGAGTCAAATTGACTCACGTCGCCTGGCAGATGTTCATCACCGCCAGACAATTCATCAAATATCCAAAAGCTGGGTTGGCGCACATGTGTCGCCTAGCAATCAGGCTCCTACCGTCAGGCGATTCCTTATTTGGAACCCAGAAAATAAGAAAAGCTATACATGCCACCTGACGACCTTGAATGAGCCGCCAGGCGATTTCTGGAATTTTCCAGAAATTCAGAATTCAAGATATTTGTCAATTAGGAACAATGCACACTCATTTCATACATCAATTATTAACAAATTACATTACGAGTTCAACACCCCTAACCTGGATTCCTTAACTTAACTTGAAATTTGAAGTTGTTCCTTGGTCACCAATGGCCTCCCTTGTCTCTCTCCCAATTCATCTCCTTTGTTGAACTCAAACCTCATGTTTGTCTCTGAATTTTCTCTCCCTAATGTGCAGTACAATGGTAGACTCAAAAAACGCTCTTCCTCACCTCTAATTGGCCTTTTAATTAAGTCTTAATGATGGTTAATTAGCCAAAAACGAAAATGAAGCTTAATTGTCATGTTAATTGTCATTCAATGGTTCATTATGAATTATTTTTCAGCCACTCTTCGTTGCTCTTTGGCCAGCTAGGTTTTCAATGCCCTTTCACCTTCATGCCAAATAAAAGTTTGGCAAAAAAACAAAGTTTAAATTAATTCTACCAAGATTTGAACCCCTAATCATGCCAATGTCAAATTAATGCACAACCATTTAACCAATTCATGTTTCGTGATGATTAATATAATTCTATGATTATATTATCACTTAACATGATCAAGCATATTATCAAAAATAATAATAAATTAAATAAAACACGAATGCATACATAGGACTTGAAGTCCTTTCACACAAAAAAGCACTCTCAACCACTTGAGCTAGTACTTTCTCACGTTACATTAATCAGTATTTAATGCCATAAAGGCTCCCACTATCCGCATTTATTAATTAATTAATTATTTAATTAATTAAATTCCACGGGTCTTACAACAAGTGTATAAACTCAAAAAGATTAGCCCTTTTACATGTAGTAGAGTACCCTTTATATAGATAGTCTTAGGAGTCTCTAGGAAAATAACAAAACTTATAAAAGGACTTATACAAAATAGGATGGTGGTGTGCTCTAGGACAAAGGAAACAAAAGGTACAAAGATACTTTTGTTTTTTCCTTTCCTCTCTTCTCCACCTTGGGTCCACCTCATCCATGCCCTCCACTCATTTTATTTACACCACCGTCACATACATACATACATACATGTATATGATACATCATCATCATCATCATAAGATTAACCATACATCATGATACCATAACCCAAAGATTATTTCTTTGCACTTAAAGATTTTAACATATAACTCACCAAAAATTATGCACAAAATTAAATAGAAACAATAACCATAATTCTGCACCAAATAATACAATAACAACAAAATTTTTAAAATAATAACACCACCACTTTTTAAAACAACAGTAACACCCAATTTTTAAAATAACAACTAGCAACAACCTCAAATTTTTAAAACAACAATATCACATTTTTTTAAACAACAACATTTTAATTTTAAATTAGTAACTCACCAACGCCTCTTAAAAATTTCCTTTGATTTACATAAGACTTGCAAGCAAAAACTTTGTCTGCTCACCAAAGCCTTCGGTTAGAGAACTTTTGCAAAGCTCGTGCCAAAGTCTTATGGCCGAAAGAAACTATTTTAACCTATTGACCAAAGCCCTTTAGATAAAACAACCAATCTAGCTTTACGATTACGAAAAAATATGTACACCACCATCACATACATACATACATACATACAAACATACATACATACATGTATATGATACATCATCATCATCATAAGATTAACCATACATCATCATGATACCATAACCCAAGATTATTTCTTTGCACTTAAAGATTTTAACATATAACTCAACAAAAATTATGTACAAAATTAAACAGAAACAATAACCTTAATTATGCACCAAATAATACAATACCAACAAAATTTTTAAAATAATAACACCACCACTTTTTAAAACAAAAATAACACCCAATTTTTAAAATAACAACACAAAATTTGAAAACTAGCAACAACATCAAAATTTTAAAACAACAATATCACATTTTTTTAAACAACAACATTTTAATTTTAAATTAGTAACTCACCAACGCCTCTCAGAAACTTCCCTTGATTTACATAAGACTTACCAGCAAAAACTTTGTCTGCTCACCTAAGCCTACGGTTAGAAAACTTTTGCTAAGCTCGGGCCAAAGTCTTATGGCCGAAAGAAACTATTTTAACCTAATGACTAAAGCCATTTGGATAAAACAACCAATCTAGCTTTACGATTACAAAAAAATATGTACACCACCATCACATACATACATACATACATACATACATACATACATACATACATACATACATGTGTATGATACATCATCATCATCATCATTATCATAAGATTAACCATACATCATGATGATACCATAACCCAAAGATTATTTCTTTGCACTTAAAGATTTTAAAATATAACTCACCAAAAATTGTGAACAAAATTAAATAGAAACAATAACCATAATTCTACACCAAATAATACAATAATAACAACAAAATATTTATAATAATAACACCACCACTTTTTAAAACAACAATAACACCCAATTTTTAAAATAACAACACAAATTTTGAAACCTAGCAATAACATCAAATTTTTAAAACAACAATATCACATTTTTTAAACAACAACATTTTAATTTTAAATTAGTAACTGACCAACGCCTCTTAGAAATTTCCCTTCATTTACATAAGTTTTACAAGCAAAAACTTTGTTTGCTCACCAAAGTCTTCGATTAGAGAACTTTTGCTAAGCTCGTGCCAATGTCTTATGGTCGAAGGAAACTATTTTAACCCTATTGACCAAAGCCCTTTGGATAAAACAACCAATCTAGCTTTACGATTACGGAAAAATATGTACACCACCATCACATACATACATACATACATGTATATGATACATCATCATCATCATAACATTAACCATACATCATCATGATACCATAATCCAAGATTATTTCTTTGCACTTAAATATTTTAACATATAACTCACCAAAAATTATCCACAAAATTAAATAGAAACAATAACACTAATTCTGCACCAAATAAAACAATAATAACAACAAATTTTTTATAATAATAACACCACCACTTTATAAAACAACAATAACACCCAATTTTTAAAATAACAACACAAATTTTGAAAACTAGTAACAACATCAAATTTTTAAAACAACAATATCACATTTTTTTAAACAACATTTTAATTTTAAATTAGTAACTCACTAAAGCCTCTTAGAAATTTCCCTTGATTTACATAAGTTTTACAAGCAAAAACTTTGTCTGCTCACCAAAGCCTTCGATTAGAGAACTTTTGCTAAGCTCGTGCCAATGTCTTATGGCCGAAGGAAACTATTTTAACCTATTGACCAAAGCCCTTTGGATAAAACAACCAATCTAGCTTTACGATTACGAAAAAATATGTACACCACCATCACATACATACATACATACATGTATATGATACATCATCATGATACCATAACCCAAGATTATTTCTTTGCACTTAAAGAATTTAACGTATAACTCACCAAAAATTATGCACAAAATTAAATAGAAACAATAACCATAATTCTGCACCAAATAATACAATAATAACAACAAAATTTTTATAATAATAACACCACCACTTTTTAAAACAACAATAACACCCAATTTTTCAAATAGCAACACAAATTTTGAAAACTACCAACAACATCAAATTTTTAAAACAACAATATCACATTTTTTTAAACAATAACATTTTAATTTTAAATAAGTAACTCACCAACGCCTCTTAAAAATTTCCCTTGATTTACATAAGACTTACAAGCAAAAACTTTGTTTGCTCACCAAAGCCTTCGGTTAGAGAACTTTTGCTAAGCTCGTGCCAAAGTCTTATGGCCGAAAGAAACTATTTTAACCTATTGACCAAAGCCCTTTGGATAAAACAACCAATCTAGCTTAACGATTACGAAAAAATATGCACACCACCATTACATACATACATACATACATACATACATACATGTATATGATACATCATCATCATCATAAGATTAACCATACATCATTATGATACCATAACCCAACATTATTTCTTTGCACTTAAAGATTTTAACATATAACTCACCAGAAATTATGCACAAAATTAAATAGAAACAATAACCTTAATTCTGCACCAAATAATACAATAACAACAAAATTTTTAAAATAATAACACCACCACTTTTAAAAACAACAATAACACCCGATTTTTAAAATAACAACACAAATTTTGAAACCTAGCAACAACATCAAATTTTTAAAACAACATTATCACATTTTTTAAACAACAACATTTTAATTTTAAATTAGTAACTCACCAATGCCTCCTAGAAATCTCCCTTCATTTACAAAAGTTTTACATGCAAAAACTTTATCTGCTCACCAAAGCCTTCGATTAGAGAACTTTTGCTAAGCTCGTGCCAAAGTCTTATGGCCGAAAGAAACTATTTTAACCTATTGACCAAAGCCTTTGGATAAAACAACCAATCTAGCTTTATGATTACGAAAAAATATGTACACCACCATCACATACATACATACATACATACATACATACATGTATATGATACATCATCATCATCATAAGATTAACCATACATCATCATGATACCATAACCCAAGATTATTTCTTTGCACTTAAAGATTTTAACATATAACTCACCAAAAATTATGCATAAAATTAAATAGAAACCATAACCATAATTATGCACCAAATAATACAATAACAATAAAATTTTTAAAATAATAACACCACCACTTTTTAAAACAACAATAACACCCAATTTTTAAAATAACAGCACAAATTTTGAAACTAGTAACAACATCAAATTTTTTAAACAACAATATCACATTTTTTAAACAACAAAATTTTAATTTTAAATTAGTAACTCACCAACGCCTCTTAGAAATCTCCCTTCATTTACATAAGTTTTACAAGTAAAAACTTTGTCTGCTCACCAAAGCCTTCGATTAGAGAACTTTTGCTAAGCTCGTGCCAAAGTCTTATGGCCGAAAGAAACTATTTTAACCTATTGACCAAAGCCTTTGGATAAAACAACCAATCTAGCTTTACGATTACGAAAAAATATGTACACTACCATCACATACAGACATACATACATACATACATGTATATGATACATCATCATCATCATAAGATTAATCATACATCATCATGATACCATAACCCAAAGATTATTTCTTTGCACTTAAAGATTTTAACATATAACTCACCAAAAATTGTGCAGAAAATTAAATAGAAACAATAACCCATAATTATGCACCAAATAATACAAAACAACAAAATTTTTAAAATAATAACACCACCACTTTTTTAAAATAGCAATAACACCCAATTTTTAAAATAACAACACAAATTTTAAAAACTAGCAACAACATCAAATTTTTAAAACAACAATATCACATTTTTTTAAACAACATTTTAATTTGAAAACAACAATAATGTTAAATTTCTAAAATAGCACCAGCATCCAATTTTTAAATAGCAATAACATTTTAATTTTAAAACAACAGCAAAATTCTAAAACCTCATTTAAGCCATTTATTTAAATCATCATCGAGTTTTTAGAATTGTAAAACACTACATCTTGTAAATAAAACAAAACCCAAAAAAAATAAAGATTTCACTGCATAAATTACTTAATTACATTTATCTTATTTTCTGTATGTCATACTTCAATATAAATTGCAATGAAGAACACTTAATGCAAACCGCATTTCCCATCAATTTCATAGCACAACTTTATAAGTCTATGAACAAGGAAAAATACTCCATAAAAGAAAAAAAAGCAAAGAAATTCTACATACATTGAATTTTAACTCAATATCTAAGTGTAATTTTATCATGACGTAATAATTTAATTTCGTTGTCATTAATCATGTTTATCACCATCCAACATATATTAAAATTCAAAAGATGAAAGATTTTAACTAAATTTTAATTATTATTAATTTGACTTAAATACTAATTTTGTCATTGTTTTCATTGAGTTTTTTCAATGTGGTCATTGTTTTCATTGACTTAAATAATTTTTTTTCAACAATCAAGTTCCAATTTTCATTATTTTTGCTCAATTTAGTTCTTTTTGTTAACACCTTAAATAGTTAACGACATGGGAAAAAAGTATGCCACATGTCAATACATTATTTTTTTTTAAATTTTTTTTTAATTTAAAAAAAATAGTCCACATGTCTAGTCAACATCATGCCACGTGGTAGTGTCTTATATGCAATTAGATTCCAATTTTGCTTAATTTTATTCAGACATGTCCCAATTTGTTTTTTAAATGAAGCAATTTTGTCTCTTTTTAAATTGATACCTGATATCGCTGTCGTTAGGCGATCAAATTACCACTACTTAACTTTAGCAACTTCAGTATTGCCAAGTTAGTAGTGAACAAAATAGTTAGGGTTAAGATAACCATGAGTCGTCTCACAACGAATACAAAAGTGATCTCAAGTATTTGATTCTTAAAAATGCAAAAACTAGCAACCATAAAAATAGGGGGGTTTTGATATGCAAAGAAAATGACACGGAAGATTGTAAACACAATAATAGTAAATAGGACAATTCCACTGCTTTTTCTAAATAAGTTTCTTCATTGGTTATCTAGAGATTAGTGTTAAATTAATTATTGTTGTTGATTTACAAATCAATCAATGTAAAGACTCAATTCATTTGTTGGCATTCTCACTTTTAATCAAAGTAAAGTCTCAATTAAAAGTAAGAATTGTTAGATTGTCCATAGTAAATTCAATCAAAGTACAATCTCAATTAATTTTACTATGCCTAATCATGTCTATTCCTTTGTTTCTTCACCAAATAGAAAACTTAATTAATCAAAGTAAAGTCTTGACTAATTTTAGTTAAAGTAATTACCTCTAATCAAAGTAAAGTCTCAATTATTGGCAAAAACTTATTTAATCAAATGAAAGTTTCTAAATAAAATCAAAGTAAAGTCTCAATTTAATTTAAAAACCTTTTAACTCATATGATTAGCATGCGTGTAGATTTAAAATCATTATTTTCTATTCGATTAAGAAGCAAAGGACATAGATAAATAAAAACCACAACAATAATCAAAATAACAAACACATAAATTCATCTAACCTCAGAATCCAGTTAAGAAATTACAATGGAATCAACCCTAAAAGCTTAGCCCTCCATGGCTTTGATGGAATACATGATG
>Ga0214544_1007250_pt1 | contig 19620 bp, 14 predicted proteins | sample CNSS3metaG_FD_160074 | JGI IMG/M metagenome (GOLD analysis project Ga0214544, IMG submission 160074) | Root nodule microbial communities from cowpea collected in UCLA plant growth center, Los Angeles, California, USA - CNSS3 | ecosystem: Host-associated > Plants > Roots > Nodule | place: USA... | reverse complement strand
TGAAATGACTATACTTCAAAGCCTCTCTCATCTTCCAAACATTCTAACGTGTTTGGTTTTTGATCCAAGCTTCAAAGGGACGTTGAAATTACTCACATAACATTGGTTTTCGATGGAAAAGCAAACAAACCCTTATTCCTTCTTCAGACAAAAAATCACAGAATGAAAACTATTTATCTGAAAGGTAAAAAAACACATAACAAGAACAAGCACCATTTTTTTACAGCCATTGAATCCTTACTTCCACTTCTGTCATTTCAAAATCCAATACACAGACATTCACATGACTAGTCTTAGAAAAGTCAAAACAATACAAGATTAGATTCTTTGGTGCTTTCAAAATCCATCAGACACAGGACAAGTTACCTTATAAAAACACAACACTAGACCATGGGGTCTTATAAAACATTAACCGAGTTCCTTATTTCATCCAAAAAATACCAACCTCTTCCAACAGTCCACAACAAACAAAATCCGTTATAGATGCTAGAAACCTAGTATTAACCATGATATCAACAGCCATAAACATCAAACAAAAGCGCCAAAACAAAGCATCTTCATGCCTTCTGGCAATCAAAATCACAACTTTTATGTTTCCCACTAATTAACCCAATAATCAGAGCAAACAATACGAGTCGCACATTAGTCACTAATCAAAGTGAAAACCAACCAAAAACAAAATCATAATAGAGGGAAAGAAGTGGAAGGACCTTGTCCGTGCCGGAAATGAGGAAATGCACAGCGAATGCTCCGTGACGACTACTAGTGTGCTCGATTGGTTGAGGGTTTGGGCAGTGGAGAAATGGCTCGCGACGAAACCCTGTTCGACATTGTCGTCGGAGTTGCTAGAGATGTTCGACGCTTTGCTGATTCCCAATCAGTGTTGCAAAGGAAGTCCCAATCTTCGGCGACTTGGTGCGAGGAGTGGAAACAACAAGAACGGTGTGGTGGTGCGAGGTGCGAAGAGTGGAAACAGCGAGGTGCGAGGAGTGGGAAACTGCATGGTGATCTCCTGCGGCGAGGAGGGTGGAGTCGGCGAGGATTGGAACTGCGAGGTGCGAGAGTGGAAAATTGCGAGGTGTGAGAAGTGTGGAAACGAAACAGCTATTGGGGTTGATAGAGAGGATTTTGTAGGTTTTGTCTTACATGAGTCAGTTTTATGTTTTGTGTGTACATTTGTCCCATTAAAATTCGATTTTCTGTGTAATAAAAAAGATAGAATTAAATGAGAAGTAAATAATAAAAGAGTATTATGGAGGGAAAGATGGCGCCACCGGAAAATGAAAGTGTAATGGGAGCATAATAGCGTTTTCAAATGCCATATTTTGCATACAAAATGTGGCAGTTATAGAACTGTCGTATTATGAAGTAAATTATGGCAGTTTTCTATAACCGCCATATTAAAACCGTCATATTTACTTCAATTTTTTGTAGTGCGGCTTTTACTCTCACGGCATCACTTTTGCAAAATAAAAATAAAACTGGTTAGAGGGAGGATGACTTCACCTTTAATGTCGTCCTACAACGACTTGACCCTATTTCACAAAAAAAAAATTAAGGGACCCTCTTTTACAAATTTAAGTTACAATAGACCCCAAATTACAAAAAGCCTACCACTATCCTCTCTATTTTACCATCCTTCATCATCCATCAACACTTTCACCATTGGACTAGCCGCGTATACTCGATACAGAACCAACTTCGTACTCATTTTCTCATTTTCACCAACACGTAACTCTCACACAAACAACCCAAAATCCATCTCTACTTTCATCTTCAAACACAGGTTCATACCTTCGTTAGTGCCACACAATATAACAGTTTCATCATCATACTCACGGATTTCCAGCACCAGAAGCACTAAACCTCCATATCACCAGAAACACAACAAGTGCCAACAGAGAGGCAAAATAAAAAAAGAATAAAACACAGGGAAGAGAACCAATCTCCGACGGCGATTCCGCCGGCGAGTCCAAGCTTTGAACGAAGGACGGCGGCGAATTTGAAACGCGAGGGAGGGGGTGTCTCGAACGAAAGAGGTTCTGGCAGCTGGCGTGGATGGCGTTCTTGCACGCGAAGAGAGAAGAAGCTCGCGCCGGCGATGATGCCGATGTTGATGGCGAGTGCTGGTGGTAGTCGGAGCTTTGCCGGAGATGCTTGAGGGGTTGGATCTTGATCTGGGGTTTGAAGAGAGAAAAGAAGAAGGTGATGAAAGAGCTTTGGGCATGAAGCTGAGCTGGCCATTATTTTCACTCGTGCATCTCTCTTTGATCTACATGCCCCTTACGTTTTTTATTTCGAAAATGATATTTAGATAAATTTGTTTGACTCATTTTGTATAATACTGACGTGACAAGGTAATTTTAAATTTTTTTGCAGATGTTTTAATGAGATGAACCGTTACACGTGTGAGAACATTTTTTAGGCAAAGTGAAAGAGAGAGCGAAATATAGAGAGAAGGAAGTGTTGAAGACAGAGAGAAGGAACTGCTACAAAGGAAGAAGCATTGCAACCCTCTGTGTGGGTAACAGGAGACCGCGACCACCTGAAATGCTCGACGACAACCATTTCATAGTCCACAACGGAGGCCACTTCCACTATTTCCATTCAATATCATTCATTGAGACCATTGCATTGTGAGTTCGCTGTGATTTTCAAGTGGTCTGTGTGGGTTTGCGGAGACTACGACGACCTATAGTCGTCAACGGGAAGGATTTCATCATTCACAGCGTTACATTGTAAGTTTGTTATGCTTCCATTACACATTTCCCTAGCGTCTTCAATGATGATGAATGGTTTTTTTTTTTTTGGTAAAGTTTTGAACTTTGGTGGGAAAAAGTTGTTTTTTTTTTTCATTTTTTATGGAAGTTTGGAAAATTGATTTGGTGGTCTTGTCGTCACTATTTTGTGCATTTGTAGTGGCCAATTGTGTAGTCCGCTTTTGTGTGTTCTAGAGTTGTGGCTCTTTGGAATATTTGAAGAAAGCACATTTGGGAATTTCTGTATTTGGGTGCTTGTGTGTTGTTATTTGGATTTTAATTTTGTAGTGATTTAGTTGATAGTTGTGTAATTTCTAGGATTTCGATAGAAGGGCCTGTTCAATGTGGTGGTTCAGCAATGTCCTCTTGTTTTATTTCGTGTTGTGTAAGAAATGTTCTCTAGTTTGTGTTACTATTTTGAACAATGACATTGAACGCAATTTTTTTGCAATAGTACGATATGAGAACGTTACGGCTGGTCAATTTTGATTTAATGAGAAGGTATTGGCATGGTCTTATTTGTATATTTTGTTGTGATCATTTTTTGTTAAAATTTAAATGAGGTATTAACTTTTGCAATTTTATTAATTGTTAGGCTCGATTGCGTACATTTTGTCACACAAAGTGCATTGCCAAGATGAATGGATTGATCTTCGACAACCATCGTGCAAGGATTGAGAATACACTATTCAAATGGTGTTTGCACATACGAACACCATTACAGATATGTAACCCTCTTTTGCTTAAGAAGTTGAAGCATTGGTTACCTGCTCAGCAATCTTTTCGTGTCATGCAACGGTCTATTCCATTTAGTTGTGCTGACATTTGCATGTGTTTAGGATTGAGGGTTGTTGGATTAGATGTAGATTTTGATAAAAATGTTTGTGGGGTAGTCGGTTCACTTATGAAAGACAAATTAATAACTGTTGAAAATGTTATTGAAATGATTAAGAGTGTGGTAGAGAGTGACTCTGATGACGTTGATAACGTATGTCGTTTGTATATTTTTGTTTGTTTTGTTGTGCTTTACTTTCCTAGGAATTCAAAAACTATTAGTAATATTCCTTGTATTGCTTTGGATAATATAGACGGGTTGTCAAGTTACAATTGGGGTAAAGCAGTTCATAGTTATTTGGTTAAACGGAGCTTTGCCTAAGTGGGTCAGTAACAGTTTTGCAGGTACATAGTACTTGATGTAATTATTATTTGTTATTTGTACTATATTTAAAATGTTGTAATCTACAATGTTGTTTGGTGTAGATTTGGGCTGTAGAAAGACTTTCTTTATGTGGGCCAGAATTAGAGTTAATGTTTCTGAGAATATTGGCCTGGCCGGATGTTCACTTAAAGTCAAGACGCATTGAGAAGCTGTTCCAAGAGAGCCAAGTAAAAGTCCCTACAATTTATGGTTTATAATGATGTTTACTATTTTTTAACACAAAGTTGTTTCTTTTGGTGTTGATTTAGATATTTTAGGAATGGAGGTTGAGAGAAGAAGATAAGGAAAATAAAATGATTTGTGATGCATTGCAACTTGGTGAGGAACCAAAGTCCAAAACATTGCATGTCGATGTAAAGTTGGCTTCGACAAAAGATTTGTTAAAGAGGTTGAGAAATCATGGAAGATGCCTACGAAAGATGAAGGAAGACATGACTGTATTGCGTGAGGAAATATTTTCTCGATGTCATGGTGGGGATGAGGAAGGTGGACAAGATGTAGAGGGAGAAGAAGGTGATGAGGTTGAGGTTGAGGTTGAACTTCGTGAGCATGATGATGAAGTTCGTCACGAGGCTCCAACTGTTGTTGAAAGAATGAATGAAGATGATGTTGGGGAAGCTTTTGATTTGAACTCTGCATCCGATGTTGGCCATTGTGGTGAAGTTTTAGCACTTCAAGTCATAGTTCCATATGCTGCAAAATAGACATCAATTACTGAATTTAAAGTTGACTTCATGAGGTTGTATAGGAGTGTTACATATTTCGGTGTACCTTACAAGTATTAGTAATGTTTTTGTTCATTACTGTTATGAAATGCTTATAGAATCATTTTTATATGTTATTAACATAGTTAAATTGTAGGGTCGTGGCCAACATAAATGGGCAGATTTTAGGTACCTCAGAGTGCTGGAGTTTTGGTCCGAGAAAGAAGTTCGACAATATGGTAAGAAGTTTGTTTAGAAGATTTTAATGACTTAAGTTTTTCTTACCATCAATTATACATAATTTTTTGTAGGCTGTTCTGTTTGGTGGGAGCACAATGATGTACTTTGAACGACGTAGATATGGTCATGTGAAGAGAATAGCTTTCAATCCTCTATATACAGTATGAAGAATGTTTGATTATGAATCATTTAGTTTTACCTTAGTTACAAATAACTAATGTCCGTTATGAATGTAGAGTCATGTGTTGCACAACTCACACAAGATGAAGGTTAAGAGACGTCAATGGACATTGAAAGACTATCATGCTTACTTTCGTTCAGGACTTATAGTGTTACAGGATATTTTGGCCTCTGATTTTGTGAGATTTTTTATTTATTATATTGTTTTTTGTGTATTGGTTAGTTGCAAAGTTATTGATAATAGTAATTCTATGTTGCAGTTGTTTGCCCCGATTATGCATAAGGATCATTGGTGGTGTTACGTTGTTAATTGTCAAGAGAAGAAATTGTTTGTGTTGGATTCAATTGGGCATTCAAACAAAATCGTGAAAGAATAGACAACGTTGTTGTAAGATTACCATTTTGTAATATATGTTGTTTATAGGTTGTCATTATTATTTACTTGGTTCACTTCATGAGTGCTATTTTTCACACTATAGGCTCATAATTTGGAATTACTTTTTGGGATGTTGATGAAGTGTTCAGAAGATGACCGGCTAAAATTTGAAGTTCAATGTGACATAACTCCAATTCAACCCAACTTGTTAGTGTTTACATTTGTATAATTCAACCATTATTTAGTGGCACTGCAATTTGATAATTCAGTGTCTTAATTGATTTTATTATGGGGCTTTGTAGATATGATTGTGGCATTATTGTTCTTAAAATGATGGAGTTGTGGGATGGTCATAAGAAATTTGATGGCAATAGCATGCCTCATTACACCAATGTAAGTTATACTAAGTTGATCAAGTTGGTTTTTTCATTTTCTATTTCAGTGTGATATATGCAGTAACATTTATGTTATTTGTTTGGCATGAAGAACTACAACATATAAGACAACAATACATTTGGGATTGGATTCTGGATGTTGACAACATCCACAGGCATGACGTCCTTCAATACTACGACGTCTTTGTTAAAAGTTAGTTGTTATCAAAGTTCTTTGATAATATTCTAAGAGCAAAATTCTAGATTGAAGATGAATGAAATGAAGTGCATGCAATGGTCTTAATTAATTTGAGCGGAGTGCGATATTTTGGTAAAGTTATTTGTTTTGTTGACTAAAAACATATGGTAGATCCCCTGATTTTTTGTAATGGGTGCCCACATGAAGGAAATAGGTGTTGTTGAAGTTCGGCTGAATATTAATTTAGAACTTTTTTATTCATTTATATGTTGACAGTTTTTATAAATCTACAACTGCAGTGTAGAAATTGCAACAATACTCCCCACATTTTAATGCTTGAGTCCCCACTTATTTAAACTTTGAGATAATTTATAATTTTGAAGGATCAAAAGCACCCACGTTAGTCAGTATACAATGTTCAGGTTATGGAAATTATATGATGTAGAATGTGTGTACATGAATGCATTGTGTGATCACAAAACCATATTAAATTTTTTTAAAAGATGTAATTGCAGTCCAGAATTTACAACACTAGTCCCCATATCATAATTCTTAACTCCCCACTTATTGATGAGTTGAGGATTTTGACAATTTTCAAGCAACATAAGTACAGACTATGGTGGATATGCAGTGTTTCAGTTATTGAAATTGTATGAAGGACAATGTGTGTTACGATATTTTAATTTTTTAACCACCTGCAACAACAATTAGGAATTTGAAACACTGCTCCCCACATATTAATGGTTGACTCCCCACTTACGGGTTGAGTTGAGGATTTTGACAATTGTCAAGTAAGACAAGCACCGACGTTAGTAAATGGAAATTGGATGATGGAAAATTTGTTAAAGTGAGTTAATTGTGTGATCCCAATACCATATTAAAATATTTTTTTAGGTTTAATTATGCCTTTGGTCCCCATTTTGGAGTCAAAATCTCAAAATGGTACCCATATTTTTAAAAGTCTCAAATTGGTCCCTTTTTTGTTAAAATGTCTCAAGTTTGCCCTTTCTATTAAGTCTAGCTAGACGGCGTTAAATGGGTGCCACGTGTCAGTTCCTCTATTTTTTGAATTTTTTTTATTTTTTTTAATTCTTTTTTTGAATTTTTTTAAAAAAATAAAAATTTTACCACATGTCAAGTTGTCGTCGTGCCACGTGGCAATGACAATGACACGTGTCAATATTATGCCAGGTGTCATTTCCTTAGTCTCAATTTGGTACCTGTATTCTATTTTTGTCTCAATTTAGTCCTTATTTTTGTAAAAATAATTCAATTTCGTCCCTCTCCAAATTAAAACAAAAATTAATTTTATATAAATGTTATACAAATATTTTTATTAAATTTGATATTTTTATTCAAATTGATATTTTTATTATATATTTTTAGCATAGCTAAGTTTATTTAAAATTGTGTTTGACATTCAACTTTACTTAAAATTATTTTCAATTTTTAAATTTATATGTTTTTTATTGTTACATGGACTAGTTAATTTAGGAATTTTTTTCTATTAACATTATTTTCTATTAACAACTTTAAAACAATTTTAAATAAAGTTCAATGTAAAATATTAATTAAATGAACTTAATTTGGTTAAAAATATTTACTTGAAATATCAATTTTGATGGAAATATTTATGTACATTTATATAGAAATTAAATTTGATTTCAATTTGGAAAGGGACAAAATTACTAATTTTTACAAAAATTGGGACTAAATTGAGACAAAAATTAAAATAAAGGGACCACTGACACGTGTCACTATCACTGCCATGTGGCACAATGACAGCTTGACACGTGGCAATTTTTTGATTATTTTTTAAAATAAAAAATAAAAAAATAAAAAATAAATAAAATAAAAAATAAATAAAATTCAAAAAGAAAAAAAAAATAAAAAATTTGAGGATCTGACACGTGGCACTCCTTCTAACGGCGTCAACCTTGACTTAGCAGAAAGGGCAAACTTGAGACGTTTGAACAAAAAAGGGGACCAATTTGAGACTTTTAAAAATTTGGGTACCATTTTGAGATTTTGACTCCAAAATGGGGACCAAATGCATAATTAAACCATTTTTTAAGATGCAAATGTAGTCCAGAATTTACAACAACAATCTCCACATATTGAAGCTTGACTTCCCAGTTACGAATGAGTACATCATTTTGCAACCTGTCAAGTAAGACAAGCACTCACGTCAATGAATGGAAATTGGATGATGAAAAATTTCTTAAAGTGGGTGAATTGTGTGAACCCAATACCATATCTAACTTACTTTTAAGAAAATCTACCACCACGAAACATAATGTCCAACTTAACTCCCTAGATATTAATGCTTGACTACCCACCTACGTATGACATGAGTATTTTGGCAATTGTCATGTAAGACAACCACCCACTTAAGTGAATGGAGATTGGATGATGGAATATTTGTTTAGGTGGGTGAATTGTGTGATCCCAAAAAGATATTTAAATTAGTTTTCAAAAAATTTGCAGCCTTGAAACATAATGTCCTACTTAACTCCCCACATATTAACCTTGACTCCCCACTTACGGATGACTTGAGTATTTTGGCAATTGTCAAGTAAGAAAGCACCCACGTTAGTGAATGGAAATTAGATGATGAAAATTTTCTTTAAGTGGGTGAATTGTGTTATCCCAATACGGTATTTAAATTAGTTTTAAAAGAATCTGTAACCTCGAAACATAATGTTCAACTTATCTCCCCAAATATTAATTCCCGACTTCCCACTTAAGTATTACTTGAGTATTTTGGCAATTGTCATGTAAGAAAGCACCCATGTCAGTGAATTGAGATTGAATGATGGAAAATTTGTTTAAGTGGGTGAATTGTGTGATCCCAATACAATATTTAAATAATTTTTCAAAAAAATTGCATCTTCAAAACATATTGTTCAATATAACTCCCTACATATTAATTCCTGATTCCCCGCTTAAGTATGACTTGAGTATTCTGTGAATTGCCAAGTAAGAAAGCACCCACGTCAATGAATGGAGATTGGATGATGGAAAATTTGTTTAAATGGGTGAATTGTGTGATCCCAATATGATATTTAAATTAGTTTTAAAAAAAATTTGCAATCTCGAAACATAATGTTCAACTTAACTCCCCACATATTAGTTTTTGACTCCCCGCTTAAGTATGACTTGATTGTTCTGACAATTGTCAAGTAAGAAAGCACCCACGTTAGTGAATGGAGATTGGATGATGGAAAATTGGTTTAAGTGGGTGAATTGTGTGATCCCAATACGATATGAAAATTAGTTTTCAAAAAATCTGCAACCTCGAAACATAATGTTCATCTTAACTCCCCACATATTAATTCCTGACTCCCCACTGAAGTATGACTTGTGTATTTTTGCAATTGTCAAGTAAGAAGACACCTACGTCAGTGAATGAAGATTGAATGATGGAAAATTTGTTTAAGTGGGTGAATTGTTTGATCCCAATTCGATATTTAAATATGTTTTCAAAAATTTTGCAACCTCGAAACATAATGTTCAACTTAACTCCGTACATATTAATTCTTGACTCCCCACTTAAGTATGACTTCAGTGTTCTTTCAATTGTTAATTAAGAAAGCACCCACGTTAGTGAATCGAGATTGGATGATGAAAAAGTTGTTTAAGTTGGTGAATTTTGTGATCTCAATACGTTATTTAAATTATTTTACAAAAATCTGCAACCTCGAAACATAATGTTCAACTTAACTCCCCACATATTAATTGATGACTCTCCACTTAAGTATGACTTGAGTATTCAATCAATTGTGAAGTAAGAAAGCACCCACGTTAGTGAATAGAGATTGGATGATGAAAAATTTGTTTAAGTGGATGAATTGTGTGATCCCAATACGATATATATATTAGTTTTAAAAAAACTTGCAACCTCGAAAAATAATGCTCAACTTATCTCCCGACATATTAATTCTTGACTCCCCATTTAAGTTTGACTTAAGTATTTTGTAAATTGTCAAGTAAGAAAGCACACATGTCAGTAAATGAAGATTGAATGATGGAAAATTTGTTTAAGTGGGTGATTTGTGGGATCTTGTACGTTATTTAAATTAGTTTTAATAAAATCTGCAACCTCGAAAAATAATGTTCAACTTAACTCCCTATATATTAATTCCTAACTCCCCTCTTAAGTATGACTTGAGTATTTTGTAAATTGTAATGTAAGAAAGCACCCACGTTAGTGAATGAAGATTTGATGATGGAAAATTCGTTTAGGTGGTTGAATTTTTTGATACCAATAGGATATTTAAATTAGTTTTAAAAACATCGAGAATTTGGAAACATAATATCCAACTTCACTCGCCACATATTAATGTTTGACTCTCCACTTACGTATTACATGCGTATTTTGACAATTGTCAAGTAAGAAAGCACCCACGTTGGTGAATCGATATTTGATGATGGAAAATTTTTTTAAGTGGGTGAATTGTGTGATCCCAATACGATATTTAAATTAGTTTTAAAAAATCTACAATCTTGAAACATAATGTTTAACTTAACTCCCCACATATTAATTCTTGACTCCTCACTTAAGTATGACTTGAGTATTTTGTCAATTGTCAAGTAAGAAAGCCCACACGTCAGTGAATGGATATTGGATGATGGAAAATTAGATTAAGTGGGTGAATTGTGAGATCCCAATACGATTTTTAAAATATTTGTCAAAAAATCTGCAACCTCGAAACATAATGTACAACTTAATTCCTAACATATTAATTCTTGAATCCCCGCTTAAGTATGACTTGACTGTTTTATCAATTGTCATGTAAGAAAGCACCCATGTCAATGAATGGGGATTGGATGAGGAAAATTTGTTTAAGTGGGTGAATTGTGTGATCCTAATATGTTATTTAAATTAGTTTTAAAAAAATCTACATGCTCAAAAAATAATGTTCAACTTAACTCCCCTCATATTAATTCTTGACTCCGCACTTAAGTATGACTTGAGTATTCTATCAATTGTCAAGTAAGAAAGCACCCATGTCATTGAATGGAGATTGGATGATGGAAAATTAGTTTAAGTGGGTGAATTGTGTGATCCCAATACGATATTTAGATTAGTTTTCAAAAAATCTAGAACTTGGAAACATAATATCCAACTTCACTCGCCACATATTAATGTTTGACTCTCCACTTAAGTATGACTTGAGTATTTTGTAAATTGTGAAGTAAGAAAGCACCCACGTTACTGAATAGAAATTGGATGATGGAAAATTTGTTTAAGTGGGTGAATTGTGTGATCCCAATAGGATATTTAAATTAGTTTTCAAAAAATCTCCAACCTCGAAACATAATGTTCAACTTAACTCCCCACATATTAATTTCTGACTGCCCACTAAAGTATGACTTGAGTATTTTGGGAATTATCATGTAAGAAGGCATCCACGTTAGTTAATCGAGATTGGATGATGGAAAATTTGTTTAAGTGAAATGTGTGATCCCAATACAATATTTAAATTAGTTTTGAAAAAATCTACAACCTCGAAACATAATGTTCAACTTAACTCCCCACATATTAATTGATGACTCCCCACTTAAGGATGACTTGACTAATCTGTCAATTGTCCCGTAAGAAAACACCCACGTAAGTGAATGTAGATTGGTTGATGGAAAATTTGTTTAAGTGTGTGAATTATGTGATCCCAATACCATTTTTAAATAAGTTTTCAAAAATTCTGCAACCTCGAAAACATATTGTTCAACTTAACTTCCCACATATTAATTGCTGACTCCCCACTTAAGTATGACTTGACTAATCTGTCAATTGTTATGTAAGAACGCACCCACCTCAGTGAATGCAGATTGGATGATGGAAAATTTGTTTAAGTGTGTGAATTGTTTGATCCCAATACGATTTTTAAATAAGTTTTCAAAATATCCACAACCTCGAAACATATTGTTCAACTTAACTCCCCACATATTAATTGTTGGCTCCCCACTTAAGTATGACTTGACTATTCTTTCAATTGTCAAGTAAGAATGCACCCACGTTAGTGAATGCATATTGGATGATGGAAAATTTGTTTAAATGGGTTATTTTTGTGATCACTATACGTTATTTAAATTAGTTTTAAAAAAATCTGCAACCTCGAAAAATAATGTTCAACTTAACTTTCCACGTTTTAATTCCTGACTCGCCTCTTAAGTATGACTTGAGTATTTTGTAAATTGTCAAGTAAGAAAGCACCCACATTAGTGAATGAAGATTTGGTGATGGAAAATTTGTCTAAGTGGTTGAATTTTGTGATCCCAATAGGATATTTAAATTAGTTTTAAAAAATTCTAGAATTTGGAAACATAATATCCAACTTCATTCGCCACATATTAATACTTCACTCCCCACTTAGGTATGACTTGAGTATTTTGGCAATTGTCAAGTAAGAAGGCACCTACGTCAGTGAATTGAGATTGGATGATGGAAAATTTGTTTTAGTGGGTGAATTGTGTGATCCCAATACGATATTTAAATAAGTTTTCAAAAAATCTACAAGCTTGAAACACAATGTCCAACTTAACTCCCCACATATTAATTCCTAACTTTGTGCTTCAGTATGACGTGAGTGTTTTGTCAATTGTCAAGTAAAAAGCACCTACGTCAGTTAATGGAGATTGGATGATGGAAAATTTGCTTAAGTGGGTGAATTGTTTGATCCCAATACATTATTTAAATTAGTTTTAAAAAAATCTGCAATCTCAAAACATAATATTCAACTTAACTCCCCACCTATTAATTTCTGACTCCCCACTTAAGTATATATTGTGTATTCTGCCAATTGTAAAGTAAGAAAGCGCCCACGTCGGTGAATGGAGATTGAATGATGGAACATTTTTTTAAGTGGTGAATTGTGTGATCCCAATACGATATTTAAATTAGTTTTAAAAAAATTTGCAACCTCGAAATATAATGTTTAACTTAACTCCCCACATATTAATTTCCAACTCCCCAAATACTAATTCCTGACTTCTCGCTTCAGTATGACTTGACTGTTCTGTAAATTGTCAAGTAAGAAAGCACCTACACCAATGAATGGAGTTTGAATGATTGAAAATTTGTTCAAGTGGGTGAAATGTGTGATCCCAAAATGATATTTAAATAAGTTTTCAAAAAATCTACAACCTCGAAACATAATGTTCAACTTAACTCCCCACATATTAGTACCTGACTCTCCGCTTAAGTATGACTTGAGTATTTTGTCAATTGTCAAGTAAGAAAGCACCCATGTCTGTGAATGAAGATTGGATGATAGAAATTTTGTTCAAGTGGGTGAATTGTGTGATCCCAATAAGATATTTAAATAAGTTTTCAAAAAATCTGCAACCCCGAATCATAATGTTCAACTTAACTCCTCACATATTAATTCTTGACTCCCCACTTAAGTATGACTTGAGTATTTTGGCAATTGTCAAGTAAAAAGGCACCCATATCAGTTAATCGAGATTGAATGATGGAAAATCTGTTTAAGTGGGTGAATTGTGTGATCTCAATACGACAATTATATAAGTTTTCAAAAAATCAGCAACCTTGAAACATAATGTTCAACTTAAGTCCCCACATATTAATTCTTCACTTCCCGCTTAGGTATGACTTGAGTGTTCTGTCAATTGTCAAGTAAAAATGTACCCAGGACAGTGAATGGAGATTGGATGATGGAAAATTTGTTTAAGTGGGTGAATTGTGTGATCCCAATACGTTATTTAAATTAGTTTTAAAAAAAATTGCAACCTCGAAACATAATGTTCAACTTAACTCCCCACATATTAAGTCCTGACTCCCCACTTAAGTATGACTTGAGTATTCTGTCAATTATCAAGTAAGAAAGCACCCACATAAGAGAATGAAGATTGGATGATGAAAAATTTATTTGAGTGGGTGAATTGTGTGATCCCAATAGGATATATAAATTAGTTTTCAAAAAATATGCAACCTTAAAATATAATGTTCAACTTAACTCCCTACATATTAATTCCTAATAACCCACTTTCACATGACTTGAGTATTTTTGCAATTTTCAAGTAAGAAGGCATCCACGTCAATGAACTGAGATTGGATGATGGAAAATTTGTTTAATTGGGTGAAGTGTGTGATCCCAATACGATATTTAATCTAGTTTTAAAAAATCCACTACCTTGAAACATAATATTCAACTTAACTCCCCACATATTAATTCTTGACTCCCCTCTTAAGTATGACATGAGTATTTTGTAAATTGTCAAGTAAGAAAGAACCCACGTTAGTGAATGGAGATTGGATGATGGAAAATTTGTTTAAGTGGGTGAATTGTGTGATGCCAACACGATATTTAAATAAGTTTTCAAAAAATGTGCAACCTCGAAAAATAATGTTCAACTTAACTCACGACAATATAATTCCTGAATCCCCAGTTAGGTATGACTTGAGTATTCTGTCAATTGTCATGTTAAAAAGAACCCACGTTAGTGAATGGAGATTGGATGACGAAAAATTTGTTTAAACGGGTGAATTTTGTGATCCCAATAGGATATTTAAATTAGTTTTAAAAAGATATAGAACTTGGAAACATAATATCCTACTTCACTCGCCACATATTAATGCCTGACTCTCCACTTACGTATGACATCAATATTTTGTCAATTGTCAACTAAGAAAGCATCCATGTCAGTGAGTGGAGCTTGGATGATGGAAAATTTTTTTTCTACGGGTTAATTGTGTGTTATCCCAATACGATATTTAAATTAGTTTTAAAAAAATCTACAACCACGAAACATAATGTTCAACTTAACTCCCCACATATTAATTCCTGATTCCCCACTTATGTATGACGAGTATTTTGGCAATTGTCAAGTAAGAAAGTACCCACGTCAGTGAATCAAGATTAGATGATGGAAAATTTGTTTAAGTGGGTGAATTGTGTGATCCCAATACGATATTTAAATAATTTTTCAAAGAATCTGCATCCTCGAAACAAAATGTTCAACTTAACTCCCCACATATTAATTCCTGAATCTTCGCTTAAGTCTGACTTGAGTGTTCTGTCAATTATCGAGTAAGAAAGCACCCACGTAAGTCAATGGAGATTGGATGATGGAAAATGTTTTTTAAGTGGGTAAATTGTGTGATCCTAATACGTTATTTAAATTAGGTTTACAAAAATTCTTAACCTCAAAATATAATGTTCAACTTAACTCTACATATATTAATTCCTAACTCCCCGCTTAAGTATGACTTGAGTGTTCTGTCAATTGTCAAGTAAGAAAGCACTTACGTTAGTGAATGAAGATTGGATGATGGAAAATTTATTTAAGTGGGTGAATTGTGTGATTCCAATACGTTATTTAAATTAGGTTTAAAAAAATCCGCAACCTTAAAAGATAATGTTCAACTTAACTCCCCATATATTAATTCTTGACTCCCCACTTAAGTATATATTGTGTAAAGCCGACTTTAATTTTCTGTCTTTAATTTTTAAGGGACTGCCCCATCTAATGGGTCTAAGGGCTAGCCCATGAGGCATACAAGGCTCCTAAGGCATTCAAGACCCTTCACTTTTGTCATTCTTATGAAAACAGTTTACTCACACCCTCCTTTCCTTCTCACAGAACACTCTGCTAGGGTTTGCCTTAAGTCTTCTTCGAGCTAGCTCAAACCCAGCTCCTACTCCACCTCTTTAGTTAATTCCTAGAGTTGCAGTGATCATTGTCGTGCCATCAAGGTTTCTGCTAACCCTTTTCCAGGTACGGGAAGTTAGGGTTTTTGTGTCTTAAGCTTTATTGATAAGTTTTGTGGCTATTTTCATGATCTTGAATACATGATTGATGTTATGGTGAAATGAATGTATACTGTGTGATATGATTAATTGTTTGGTTTGTATGTGCGTGAACAGTGGAGGATCCTGCTTTTCTCACCTAAGCGACCTGTCTCGCCTAAGCGAGATCTGCAGTATTCGCCCATCTTTGCCTGCATGAGCTGTCGCTCAGGCGAGGAGCTCCAACTTTGAGCGAGAGCACGTCTCGCTCAGGCGAGGAGGTTTCGCCTAAGCGAGAGTGACAGTGCCTATGTTTCCTTTTCGAGCCCTCGCCTAGGCGAAGGGAGCTCGCCTGAGCGAGAGATACTCTCGCTTGAGCGAGGCTCTTCTGCCTGAGCGAGAGGCTAGGCGAGGGAACGCTCAGGTTCTGTGTTCGCTGCTGCTTCGGTATGCTTTCTGTATTGTTGGGTGTTTTGGGTCTGTTTAAACATGAAATGCATGTGGTGGATGTATGGGATTGGTTAACAGAATTTAACATGATGAGTTGGTTATGGGATTGATGTGAAATATGGAAGGTTTCATGGAAAATGAATGTTGATCCTTGGCATGGTATTGGCATGAAATACGATTCTATTTTCATGGCTTTGGGAAGGATGAACTGTGGTTGACTAAATATGAGGTATATATGAGGGATGGTTACAAAGATTGATATGATATCGACATGTGTGGTGAATATTTCATGATTGATTGAATACGTATAGTATGTGGTTAGTGCGTAAATCCTTGAGATCTCTAGGTGAGATCTCAGGGTAGTCCTTTAGTGGTCGGGACGTAATTCCATGGCCCGTGTTACTCGGTGTATATGGTGGTGCCCCATCTGTATGGTCTGGTATGGATTCAAGGTAAGGTTGCATCCTGACACTCTAAGGAGTCAGTTAGTCTCACTTAGAGCTGACTGACTCTTATGGTGAGAGTAGCAGGAGGCTTGAAACTCATTAAGGGCTAACCTTGTGTGTGGGGGAATTGATTCATTGTAACACTTGTAACACATAGCTCGGGGGTGAGCAGAGGTATCCTCTACAAGTGCAAGCATCCGCTGAATCCGACCAGATTGTATGTATCTAGACGAGTCGAGTCGAGTCTTAGTGTATTGGTTTGAGAGTCATAGCATGCTTGAGTGTTTTGTGTATTGTTGACTGTGAAAGTGTATCAGATTGCATGATGAAATTATTTTGTGCTCTAGCTTACCCTACTTGTATTGTTGTGTGTTCTACTGTGTGGTACTCTCTTTTGCGATGATCATCAACTTGTTGATGTGAGCAGATGCGAGGAACACCCGTGGTCAACAAGGAAGTGACGGTTTCGTGGGTTAGCCTTTGGATTGACTTCTTCCTTTGGGCTCTTCATTTAGGGCCAAGACCCATGTATTGTTTTCTCTGGGGATTTGTTTAAGTTTTTATCACTCTCTTGCTTTACTTGGTACCTGACATCGTGGTGTGCCACTTTTATTAGTCCTTTTTAAGTTTGGGATATCTGTAGGAGTGACGTCATACTCTTTTATTCTCGCTTCTTATATTATTTTGTGTGACATATCCTTTATTTAGCTTTATTAAATAAATGGGGTGTTACATATTGCGTATTTCATCAATTGTCAAGTAAGAAAGCACCCACGTCAGTGATTGGAGATTGTATGATGAAAAATTTGTTTAAGTAGGTGAATTGTGTTAAACCAATACGATATTTAAATTAGTTTTAAAAAAGTTCCCAACCTCGAAACATAATGTTCAACTTAACTCCCCACATATTAATTCCTGACTCCCCACTTAAGTATATATTGCGTATTCTGTGAATTGTCAAGTAAGAAGGCACCCACGTCCGGGAATGGAGATTGGGTGATGGAAAATTTGTTTAAGTGGGTGAATTGTGTGATCCCAATACGATATTTAAATTAGTTTTAAAAAAAATCTACAACCTTGAAACATAATGGTCAACTTAACTCCGCATATATTAATTTCTGACACCTCACTTATGTATGACATTAGTGTTTTGGCAATTCTCAAGTAAGAAGGCACCCACATCAGTGAATGGAGATTGGATCATGGAATTTTTGTTCAAGTGAGTGAATTGTGTGATCCCAATACTATATTTTAATTAGTTTTAAAAAATCTCCAACCCTGAAACATAATGTTAAACTTAACACCCCAGATATGAATTCCTGACTCCCCACTTTAGTATGACTTGAGTATTCTATCAATTGCAAGTAAGAAAACACCCAACTCAGTGAATGGAGATTGGATGATGGAAAATTTGTTTAAGTTGGTGAATTGTGTGATCCCAATACTTTATTTAAATTAGTTTTAAAAAAATCCACAACCTCGAAACATAATGTTCAACTTAACTCCCCATATATTAAATTAGTTTTAAGTGTATATTGCGTATTCTGTCAATATTCAAGTAAGAAAGCACCCACGTCAGTGATTGGAGATTGTATGATGAAAAATTTGTTTAAGTGGGTGAATTGTGTTATCCCAATACGATATTTAAATTAGTTTTAAAAAAGTTCGCAACCTCGAAACAAAATGTTCAACTTAGCTCCCCACATATAAATTCCTGACACCCCACATAAGTATATATCGCATATTCTATGAATTGTCAAGTAAGAAAGCACCCACGTCAGTGAATGGAGATTGGAAGATGGAAAATTTGTTTAAGTGGGTGAATTGTGTGATCCCAATACGATATTTAAATTATTTTATAAAAAATCTGCAACTTCGAAACGTAATGTTTAATGTAACTCCCCACATATTACTTTTTGTACCACACCTAGCCAAACTCGACCAAATAAGTAAACAATTCATATACCAAGGCAGCCAAGTAGTCAACCTAGGCCGAGTCAGCCTAACTTGTACCGGTTCTAAACTATACATCTAGAGGAATAACCTGCACCTCATGTAACCAATATAAGCCGTCAAGATAGGTAGCCGGTCCAGGCCAGCTACTCTAGCAGACCCGGTAAGATTAAAGCCCAGACCGACAACTCCATAAACTTAGTGAAAATAGAAGCCCCCGCGTTCAATAGGTCTTAAGGGCCTGGGTTAGGGTCCAGGCCCACTCATAGCCTGATGAAGGATTGACCCCAACCAAGGATGAAGGCACATGCTTAAGAAGACTAAGCATGTTTAGAAAGGAAGTTCACTAATCCTTCATCCCTTTCATTTGTGTTTGTTATTTTTGATTCCGTAAGTTGACTTAGTTGAATCAACTTTAGTTGACTTGTTGACCTTTGACTAGGTTTGACTTGTTGACTATAGTTGACTTGACTTAAGCCAACATGCTAATCTATGTTTATTTGCTTTGTAGGTTAATTAGGAGAAAGAAAGCAATGCTAGGTGGCGCATGGTGATTGGGGAGCATAAATGGTGTGGATGAGAGAGTAAAGCAAAGGCATAAAGCATAAAGTAAAAGGCATAAAACAAGTGTACCTATGTACCTTTGGTCTCCTTTGTTTTTAGCACACTTTAGCCACTTTTTGGAGACATATGAGACACATTCTTTGTCTCCTTTTGTGCTAGAACGAAATTAGCCTTGCACACACCATAGTTGGCTCTTTTGTCTCTCATTTTTGTAACCTTATTTGACCTAGTTTCTAGAAGATAGGGTTAGGTTTTTGTAGAGACATCCTTAGGTATGTTTTATTTGCTTAGAGGTCCCTAAACTCTTCTATATAAGGGGTGCTCCTAGACATGTAAAAGGGTTGAACATTTTGAAGTAAAAACACTCTTGTGTCTCAACCATTTGTGAGAGTTTCCTCCCTTGG
>Ga0214544_1007249_pt1 | contig 19625 bp, 7 predicted proteins | sample CNSS3metaG_FD_160074 | JGI IMG/M metagenome (GOLD analysis project Ga0214544, IMG submission 160074) | Root nodule microbial communities from cowpea collected in UCLA plant growth center, Los Angeles, California, USA - CNSS3 | ecosystem: Host-associated > Plants > Roots > Nodule | place: USA... | reverse complement strand
TTGCGGGGGTGTGTGTGTGTGTGTGTGTGTGTGTATGTGTGTGTGCGTGTGTGAGTGTGTGCATGTGTGTGTGTGCGTGTGTGAGTGCATGCATGTGTGTGTGTGCGTGTCCATGTCTGGATGGGCATGTGCATGTTGATGTGATGGGACCACGAGGTTTCTCTTAGGGTTTTAGGAGTAGAACTAGGGCATTCATTATAGCTTCTATTTTTACGTTTTAGAACACCATTGAAGACCCACTAAAGACCTGTCGAAGGAAATACTCTATTTTCACATATTATGCACATTAAAGCTTGTGGGTTCTGTGTTTTTGCATATGTGTTTACTGGTTCAGTCCCTTATCTTCACTTTGGTGATGCATCTTCATTCTCCTCTGTTTTGTAACTTCATTTCCATGGTGTGCTAAAATATCTGTATTGATTCCTTGAAGAAAATGAAATGAGACCTTGACGTTATTGTTCTATTATGCATTTTCGTTTTCGTTTTACTTTGCACTTTATCCTCTTCAATTTGTGCTTAATGGAATGAACACGAAATTCAGTGATGCTTAATCATGGTTTTATGTTTATGCACTTTATCAGCCCATTGTTCATGCTTAATGAGTGTGGGTTGTGTTAGTTGCTTAATTTGTGTGTGAGAAGTTGAATGATGTGTGCTTTGCTTAATTGCATAATGAACTTGTGTTAATCTTCGCTTAGTTGGTTAATTTTGGGTTTCATGAGAGTAAAGTGGATAAACAATTAATTTCGTGACCTGTGATTGTTGGATTTTCATTGGAATAAGGAATCAATACATTTTAGCCATTGTTCATTGAATTTTTCTTATGCTTGGAATCTATTACTGTGTTTTATAAAACTGCCAAACCCCCCCCCCCTCCTTTGTGTTGTGTTTGGATCCTTTGAATGATAATATTAGTCACTAGAAGACGACCTTGGGATAGTTTCTGAGTACTACATTTAAACAATTTATGTTTGGATCCTTTAAATGATAATATTGGTTACTAGGAGATGACCTTGGGATAGTTTCTAAGTACTACACTTAAACAATTTATTTGTTTGGGTACAACTAGAGTGTGTGTGTGAACTAAAACAATTTCATTATTTAGTCATTTACCTTTCTCCTTTTCTAGAGTCACAGGCTATAAGGCATTTGAGAGATCTAACCCAAACATTATTTTAATTGAAGTTAGCATTTTATTCTCATTCATTTTCCTCTACGCCCAACTAAGAAAAAGATGAACCTACGTTGGTCTAAATATGTAGTGGTATGCTCATTTGTTTTTTTAGATTTTTCTTCTTAAAACTAAGTTATTATTAGATCTCTAAAGATCATCAACTCACTATTTGCTTAAAGAGTAGGCTTACTAAATAAAAAAGTAATTGTTAGGTAATGGTAATTAACCTAAAATACATTAGGATAAACCACTTTATGAGTTTTAACGAGACTGGGCCTTTTTAAAGTAAATGGTTTATTTTATTTGTGTGATGGAATATTTGTTTGAATAGTTGAATATCATTTTTAATAGATTTTTATGTTAACATGACTTCATTGTGTAATGGTGCTTCTTAAAAATAAAAGAGAATACAATTATTCTCACTTACTTATTATACACATTAAATATATATATATATATATATATATATATATATATATATATATATATTCTTCCAAACAATTTTGGAAATAAGAAAAAATATACAAAATTAAAGTCTAATAAATACATAATTATAATAAATAAGAATAATGTCATAAATATTCTAAAATATCTCACCACTCCCCCTAAAATTGATGAATAAATGCTTTCCATTTCTAGCTTGGATATACTTCTTTTAAAATTTGTTGTTGTTAAGTTGAATATTGCTATTGTTGAATTGAGGAACGTACATGTGTCATTGATTTTTGGAACCTTTTTGGATTTCATAACCATGCCATGATCATGGAGTCTTCTTCATCCCAATACTTGGATTTAGGATCATCTTCCACAAGGGCATCATTAATTAAATGGCTAGCCTTTCATTTCCCTTTCAAAATGGTCGATATGAGTTGTGACCACTTGCTATATTTTTTTCTATTCAACCTGTAACATCCCTGAAGGATATTACTAATTTTTAATAAATAAAATTCGAAATAAAATAAATATCACATTTAATATAAACTATTTCCCAAAACGCGAGAAATTTAAAACCATCATTAATACCATACAAAATCCGAATGTACCATAGCATTATTTACAAATGATGTTAAAATTAACATAGGAAATATTTACATCAAAAACAAAACAGTAGAGTTTCTTTCAAAATCCCAAGTGGTCCATGCTCTCCGTCTCTAAGCAGCTTCTAGCTCACCTGCCACATCATCTGCTCCCGGATAATAAATTATTCGATCATCGCCATACACACACAGATAGGGTGAGCTATGCACAATAAAACATAAACAGACATATGTGAAATAAATATGCTTCCCCACCCAAAATAATATAAGTACGAACTCATAATTTCCAAATCACCCAACCATGACCTCATAGTCCTTCATGAGTCATGTGCATGAACTAGGTCTTGGGACTTCCCTGTGCTCCCACGAAACTAACTCATTCGTGATCCAACCCTATGAGCCTATCACGCTCATAGTCCTGCCCTACAGACTCCTCGCCTGTATTATAAATATCCAAGTCTCACACTTGGACCCCAGGCACGCACGCAATCACCATACTATGGACTCCTCGCCCGATAGTAGCCGACGGGAACATCACAATTCCTTGCCCATCGTGCGCCCGACACATGCAATCACCATACTAAGGACTCCTCGCCCATTAGTAGCCGACGGGAACTCAACCAATTCCATGCCCATCATGTGTCCAACCTCCGAGCACATCCCAGACCCCTATTGGACTTAGTCCATCAAGCCCAAACATCACACCACATGCATATACAATCGATCCTTATGGTAAACAACCAAAACACACTCACAAGCACATAGAAACACAATAGTTCACATAAAATCGCTTAGGCTAGGGACCCCTCGCCCAAGCTAAGCCCTCTGCTTCGCTTAGGCTAGTTCGCCTCGCCTGGGCGAGCTTAAAACAACCACAAATACACGTTATCTCGCTTAGGTGAGATTCCCTCGCCTGGGCAAGTTGCACCATCGCTCAAAGCAACACCCTTACCTCGCCTAGACGAGGAACCACTTAACCATGTCATTTCACATCGCGACCTCGCTCAAGCAAATGTCTCTCGCTTGAGTGAGATAGAGTCGCTCAAAACACCAATACTTCTCGCCTGGGCGAGATATCGCGCTCAAAAGCGCTCAAGTCTCCTCGCGACCTCGCTTAGGCGAGTTGTCCCTCGCTTGAGCGAGACTAAGTCGCTCAACGCCAAACCAAGGTCGCCTGGGCGAGCAGCGCGACCCAAACCAGACGTGAGGTTCTGCAACTCTCGCCTAGAGGAGATGGACTCGCTTGGGCGAGACTTGTAGAGTCCCCTCACTGTCACACACGCATTTTACCCAAAACAAAGTTACTTCATACCAAAAATTGTACCACAAACCAGTCAATCGATACCCACGTGATTATAATGGTAATCTCCATTCAGAATCATCTATTTCAACCCATTATACCACCAATTGCGAATATAATGCTAAAAGTATCCAAACCCTCATCCCACAACCTATTCCGCATACATAAACAAACGTCCAAATTCCATATACCTCCATTTTACAAACACAGCAATTAGAATGCGAAAATTGACACCATTCAAAATTCACTCAAGAAGCTATAATCCAGAATCATAACACAATTATCAACTATTACACAACACATGGAGATAGCTCCCCTAACCTGGAGTTAGTGATCAAAAATTTGAGAAGATGAAATCCTTGATTCGTGCTCTCCCTCTTGGTCCAGCCCTTGTACACTCACAACCCCACTCTCACTCTCAAATTCGTGCTCCTTTCAAAACCCTATTATCACACAACCCCACTCTCACTCTCAAATTCGTGCTCCTTTCAAAACCCTATTATCAGCACTGCGAAAACCCTTCTTTTACCTTAAAATGGCCTTCCTCCCTCTCTGATTTTTACCTTTTCTCTTTCAACTCCACTTTAAGCTAGAATTAGCAAAAATAAAGCCTTCTTTATCTTTATGTTCAACTAGGTTTGAACCCATGACCTTCCATTCATAAGGCCAAAGCACAACCACCATGCCAAAGCACATTTAATGATATACATAAATCAACATAAGTTTACAATACCAATCACATACTCACACATATTCTTAAAAATTAATAATAAAATAATCACACATAATTAGCATACTTAGGACTCGAATCCAAGTCCTCTCACACAACCAAAGTACTCTCAACCATTTAAGTTAGCCCTTTTCCACATCACATTAAACAAAAATTAATATCATAAAGACGCCTTCTACCCACATTTATTAATTAATTAATTATTTAATTAATTAATTTTCCCGGGTCTTATACAACCAATAAGCAGAATGAACATTCTCCAATTCTCCTGAATAAACATTACAAATATGTGCAATTGAGGTACAAAGAGGGAAGAATGAATATCAACACGGAATGGATCACAAAAAAAAATCTAGACACAAAAATAAATAGTGCAACAATGGAAGTTGCAATATAGCAATGAAGTCTACAATAGAGACTAGAGAGGCAAAGTAACTCCTTTAAGGTTGGATGACAACGAAGGCGTTAATAGGGACCAGAGAGGCAAAATAACTCCTTGGAAGTGGGGTAACAATGAAGGTTGCAATAGGGACCAAAAAGGAACAACAAGGAAGGTTGTGTTTTGGTGTTGGCACAACAATGAAGGCTATGTTTTAGGATTTGCTTAGCAATAAAGGCTATGTTTTAGGGTTTGCTCAATAATGAAGGTTGTGTTTTAGGGTTTACACAATAATGAAAGTTACATTTTAGAGTTTATACAACAATGAAAATTGTATATTTTAAAGAGTTTATGCAACAATGAAGACTACATTTTAAGGTTTATATGCAACAATGAAAGTTGCAATTAAACCACAAAATCAGAAAGGCCCGATTAAAAGCTTTGATACCATCTCAAGAATAAAAGAAAATAAAACGGTTCTCAATTACTTTTTCACATTATACACATTTAACATATATAATTCCTTTCAAACAATTTTGAAAATAATCATAAAATATAAATAATTAAAACTTAATAAATATAATTACAAAAAATAAGAATAATGTCATAAATTTCCTAAATGTCTCAACAAACGTGTTGCATGAGAGATTTCATGGTGGAATATGTGTCCTAATAGTGTTCATATATAAGTTCCTATTAAAATCGATGTACTATGTGGATACTACATTGATTGTAAATATGTAGATACAACATTGTTCTTAATTGCAATTGATAAATTGAAATTGATGAATATATTGAACTTCCTATTAAAATGCTAGTATATAACCACTTATTTATGATAAATGATATAATATTTGTGACTAGGGATGGCAAAAATATCTGCACCCGTGGATATCCGCGGATAAAATCCGCGGTGAATAGTTACTACTTGCGGGTATTTATTACCTGTGGGTAACGGGTAGCAGGTATTTTAATATCCGCTTATAAACGGGTTGGGTACGGGTATCATACTATCCGTACCCGCGGGTACCCGTTACCCGCAAAAAATTAAAATTAAAATTTAATTTATATTTTATTACGTTAAATTTAATTAAAATTAAAATTTAATTTATATTTTATTAAGTTAAATTTTATTAAAATTAAAATTAACAGTATATTTTATTATGTCAAATTTAATTTAATTTATATTTTATTTTTATAATTTTATATTAAAAATTTTATTAAATATATATTTTTAAATAATTGTTGGTATCGGGTATCCATGGGTACCCGCGGGTTTTAAAAATATCCGCGGGTATTTTTTAAGCAGATACCCTGCGGATAAACGGACGAGTGTGGGTGGATTTTTTTTTTTGGGTCAGATTACGGGTAGGTACTATCAGTGCCCGACCTGTTGCCATCTCTCATCTTGAATTAATAACCTTAAGAAAGATGGAACCAATCTATAAATAATTGAATTTTTTATATTTTTTATATAAATTCTAGTGAATGCTTTATTTTTAAATAAATAAAGAAGATAAGTATTATTTTATTAAAATTATAAGTTGGGAAATTTTTAATTAAAAAATAGTAAGTGTGTATTAATAACCTTAAGAAAGATGGAACTAATCTATAATTAATTCAAATTTTTATAATTTTTCATATAAATTTTAGTGAATGTTTTATTTTTAAATAAAATAAAAGAAGATAAGTTTTATTTTATTAAAATTATAAGCGGGGGAACTTTTATTTAAAAAACAGAAAGAGTGTGAATACTATCTTATTAAAAGAAAATAAATCTATGCTTATTTTAAAATTAAAAATAGTGAATATTGTTAAAATGTTCTTCCATGAAGTAAGTGTAATTTATTTACTCACAAATAAATAGAAAATATGTTACAGCATATAAATTATTAATATGGTTACATGAACTTATTTTGTGAACATACAAGACAAAAAAGTAAAAATGATTTTAATAAATTGGTACATATACTAATGGAGTTTATATATATATATATATATATATATATATATATATATATATATATATATATATATATATGGAAATAAAAGATTATAAAGTAATTCATTAAAATCGTACATAAATATAAATTATTGGTATTTTGTTCAGTAAAAATAGTAATGTAATATTACATATAAAAAATATTTACTTTTTAATAACAATACTGCGTAATATTTTATTAATAAAAAATTATATTATAGTTGGTAAAAAATAAAATAAATTTGAAATATATCAAAATTAACTTATTATATGCAAAATATTCACATAAAAATACTAATCATTTTTAGTGTGATTAATATCTCGTTCCTAAGAAAAACCGATTATAATTATTAGAGTTAAATATGTTTTTAGTCTCTTAATTTGAAGTGAAAATTAAAATTAGTTCTTCTTCAAAATTTTCCTCCAATCTGGTCTCCATTCTTGAAAATACATTAATCTAGTCCTTTTAACCAAGCTATAACGTTGAAATAAATATGTGTCGATCGGTTTTTATAATTTAAATGTTATACTGAAATGCATTTAAAACACTAAATAAACTTAACAAAATTTGGTTAAATGAACTAAATTCACGTATTGCTAAAATTGAAACATTAATTAGTTCAAAAAATTTTAAGATGAATTAATTTCAATTTTTACTAAAAAGTTGAGGGTAACCTAGTTATTAATTTCACTTAAACATATAAATTATTAATTTATAGTTTCAATTTTGTTATTGCTGATTCATAATAAAAAGTTAAAATTATTTCATATTAGTCAATCAAATTTCAATTTATTTATATATACTTTTATAAATGAATTAAAATATAATTTTATTTTCTACAATATTGTGTAGAAATTATAAAAATAAAAGTTAAAGATACTTGTTACTTTAAATTAATTAGGGTGTCATTTTGCAAAATAATATGTTTGGATGAAGAAAGTGGTTTTCTTCCTAGCATAACAATTTAACCTCAATTTTCCCTCATTTAACTTTGTTGTTTTGTTGAAGATTGTATCTTCCTAATTAATAGGTTTTTTGAAATATGGAGGAACTAACTAAGAAAAAAACAGACACCTAATTCCATATTAAATGAGTAAAAAAATAGTTTGGGAGTAAGTTCATACTTATATTTTTTCTACAAAAATACTGAATTGTTTTTTTAATAAATTGAAATTAGCATACATAAAAATTAAAGTAATTCTTTTGGAAAATTTATTTATAAGAGTTACATTATTTCTTATTTCAAATAATTTTATATTATTTAAGAGTTAAAATTAATTGTCGTTTAAATAAATTTTTTTTCTTTAATTTTTTTAAGTGTTTTTCAAAGATAAAATCATAATAAAATTATAAATTATGAAACGAATAATATAATAAATCAAATGTATTGATGAATAATAGTTAATAATGTTATCTCAATGAACTATACCATTTGACATTTTTTACAAGTAACCACCTCCTTTTGGTAAGATCATATATATATATATATATATATATATATACCCAAGTGTTTGATTTTTGGTAGAGATTCCAAAAGAAAAATAAAGGTTGGAAGGTTAAAGAAGTCATCTAAAATAGGAAGAGAATTTCTAATGAAATGCATTGCCCAAATCATCACATTTTAAACTTCTAAAATCACTTTTGTGGCCTCATCCAATGCTTAATTATAAAATTGTATTAGAAAAACTTCATTGGTGTTTGGAATATGGAAAATATTTTTAGTATTTTTCTTCTTCCATAGGCACCCTGTGTGATGCAAATATTATTATACCATTTTCAGAACATGAATGGAAGAGGTACTCATATTCGAGAATAACACTTTGAAACAACATATCAACTTCTCTATGCTATTAACAAAACGATGATAACGTTTAAGTTTTTTCTTTTTTTCAAGATTATAAGGTGATTGATACATAAGAAAAAGTCATTGGTGTTATTGTTTAAACATATATGGTAAATTAAATTCTATACTTTTATTATAACTATAATCAGTAAAATATTTTTTTATGGGTTGCGTGAACAAAATTGTGAAACTTATCGGGTGTACATTAACTAGTACAAAATGATTTCTGTTTAACTATATGTTAATATATTAGGATTTGAACGCAGTAATTTTAATTTGTATAAACTTTTTATAAATAATATATATTACAAACCAGTTAAGTTGTTAAAAAAAGAAGATAAACTTCAAACATTATAAATTGATTGTGTTTTGTTTGGGCTCATGAACTTTCAACGAAACCCTTGTCTTCTTTAGTTAGGACAACTAAAAGAAAAAGAGAGAAATTTCCCTTGCATAATATCACGTTAAGTTATGATCCTTATACCAAGACAAGACCTGCATCAATTGGGTGTAGACTAATTATATTAGTAAGAAAAACAAAAACGTATTTTGGCATTGCGTTAAAAAGTGGAGCATGCTTTCCATAATTGCAGAGTTTAATTTTGAAAATAATATATTTAAATACTGCTTCAACATTCTCCCAATAATTTTAACTACTAAATAAAAAGTACTAAATGACTTTGATATTTGCAAAATCTTTAAAAGGAATTTTGTTGTCCATAGAAATCTTACCTGACTTGAACAGAAAGGTTGAGTAAAAATATGTGACCACTACAAAAAAATGCATTTCTAAAATATGAAATCTGCTTAGAGGTGTAGTATAGTGCAATCCGTAAAGAGGACGGGAAATGAAAGAAAATAAACAAACTTGCACATTGATGATTGCGTCTAACTGTACTCATTGGTTGAATCAAAACTTAAGGTTTTGAATTTGAACCCACGCAGTGGATTCCAATGTATGAACCATCATCTCAGTCATTAAACAGCATGAACAAACTGTGAGCTAAAAAAGTTCAAAAAAACTGTATGAACCCTCATCTCATTCAATTCCTAGATTTCTTTCTGGAGGACTTGGAAGAAGGCTTGGTTTGCTCGGAAACTGCATTCTGCCCAGCTCCTTTGGAAGTTCCCTGGTTTGATTTTGAATGTGAAGTGTTGGATGATGCACCAGTATCATGTTTATCTCTAACTACAGCACCTTGAGATCCTCTCACTTGAGCAGCTCTTTTGTCCTTCCTCTTGGGCCTATATGTTGATCTTTCTCGTTTGGGAAGCCACCTTTCTGGATCTGGGGGAGGACCTGGATTTGCAGGGTCGAACCCTTTAGGATACCTTGGCTTTCTTTTTCTCTTTTTCTTAGTTTTTGTCTTGTTCTTTCCTTCCTCATATGTTTCAGAGACTCCAACGCGAGGGGCCTCAACTTGTTTCACTCCAGATGTACGCTCCAAACTGTCCACATCAATTCCCTTTAAACCAGGTAGGGCCTTGAGTTGCTTTTCATAAAGCTCTGCCTTGTTGACATCCATGCGTGCAACTGTTGTTACAAGCCCAACCAGTGCTTCTACGCTTCCCTGGATTTTGACGAGTTCCTCATAGAGTTTAGCAGCCTCCTCCTCTTTGCCATGCCTGAGCTTGAATGACGCAGCTTCTTGCATTATAATATTAAGCTTATTGTCCTCAGTCATAGCATTAGACCACCATTTAGTTGCAGCATCAAGCACAGCAGCTGCACCATCAATGTCACCAACTCGCTCTTTTAAAGACACAAGGGTGGCAACAGTAGCAGGCATATGCTGGATATCAGATATCTTTGCCAGAGAATCGGCTGCAATATGTGGATGACCAGCAGCAGCTGCCACCTGCGCCCGGGCTAAGTGAACAACTTTGGAATTCTCAGGGAACTTAGTAGCAAATTGTGCTAATATTTCCTCGGCCCTTCCAGCTTTGTTCTCTCTAACCAAGAGGGCAGCTTGCAGTAATACTGGTATCACACTTTCAGGGAACATGTCTGGTAATGCTGAAACAAGTTCTCGTGCCTACAAATTTTCACAGTGAAGTAATAATAAAGAGTGTGCTCCCTTGCTCATTCTAAAAAAAGAACAAATGACACACAATTGATGATTCAAGATAAAAAAAGAAGAAAAACCTGCTCGATCTTATTAGCATGAAGAAGTAAAAGAATCCTATTTGCATATATCGCTTCCTTTTCTTTTGCTGAAAGTTTCAGGTCCAGTGATGGAGCTAGCCGAAAGCTTTGACTCTCTTTGTCTTTCAGTCGATCAAGTTTCCTTAAGCTATCAGAAACATCTTTTGAACCTTTCAGTGAAATAAGATTGTTCACTGCCACTGCAATTGATGATTCATCAGCCATATCTCGTTTGATTGTGTCTGTATAAGCTTCAATAGCATCTTGCTTACGCCCAAGAAGCTGTTCATCCATAGTAGATTAATATCTCTGGCTCTTGAAAACATAATACTAGTTTGAAGGAGATAAGTTTGAGATCAAAACTTTTACATGCTGGACATAGGCTAATTGTACAGCTATAGGAGACAATTCAAGTTCTATCTCATCATCAGCCAAGTTATCTTCCATCAGGACCTCTTGACCAATTCTGATGCAATATATGGGAATTAACATAAGTATATGGCACGGCTTAAATAGGTTACCAAACACTAAATAAGGAAGTAAGCCAACAATGAAATCAAAGTGAATTTAAATCAAAACAATCAACAACGAAATTCAGACTGCACCCGTTGCCGGTACCTAATATAATAAGTCACTGAATGGTTTAACTTCTTAATAGGTTATCAATTATAGAGTAAGGAAGTAAAACAAACAATAGCATCAAAGAACATTCAAATTAAAACAATAAAAAAAAATCATATTGTGCCCCATTGCTAGTGCCTAATATAATGAATCACTATGATAGAATACCAAAACAGAAATTGAAAAAAGGGGCAAAGAACACAGAATATTGTATAATACTGTATTATTGGAACAAAAGACAGGAAAATACAGCAGGAAACACAATTCCTCATCGAAGAAGTACTTCCTTCACATTCCTCCTCAAAGTTGAAGCCTTTCTGCCAGTATTCAACTTTTTTTTTACTAAGTCCACTTTTAACAAGAACTAAATTTTTATCAACGTCACACCAAGCAAAATGACTTGTAACCCCATTATTCGACTATTGTTTCTCCAATCCTTGTTCAAGTTAAAAATAACCCAAGGTTGATGCATATTTTGACTTTAAATTAATCTCAATTTGTCCATGCTTTTCCAAACTGGAATTCTTTACTCACCCAACATTTCAATCACACTTGATTTCCAAACATAACGAAAAGGACCTATTACTATTGGTAAAGATCAAACAACGTAAGTTTGTATCAGAACAATCAGGTACATAAAATTTTGAAACAAAGCTAAAGAATTCCCAAGAACAAGCACAACAAGAGCCATAAATATAGTTTCTACTACTGATAAGTCAGACTTATAACATAGACATCACAAGATAAAAAAAATGAAGATTGTTATACTGTAGCATTATTTTCAACCATAGAAATGCAGGTAAATTTGTTCAATTTCACAGTTTCCATAATTAAAATAGCATATCACCTTCGGCCTGATAACAAGAGTTGTTCTGCATCTGTGTACTTCTTCCTTGCAATTAAAGAACAAGCAGTATTGAATGCCAGTTCAAAACTGCTTGTTGCTTTAACCCGGAGTGAATCCAGCATTCCTTGAACTTCGGATGACCTGCCAGCCATAACTAACGCCGCAACAGAATTTATTTCCATGTTATCAATCTTGGAATTTTGGAGCTTCTGGTAGATTTCTATGCAAGCATCCATTTTCCCTAGACGATACAATATCTGACACTCCAAAAGCATAGTTTCATCATTTCTCTCTTGTCTTTTCAAAGACTCCAAAGCTTCATCCAACTTGTTTTGTCTGTACAAGCAGTATGCCTATATAGAAACAAAAAAGTAAAAAACAGCAATCAATGGTAAGCATTTACGCATGTATGAATCAATTGTACAATAAACTAACAGTTTTCAGTGAAACATCAACATTTATATGCCTTAGTGAGGAAATGATTAACCATTCAAACCAATGAATCTATATGGTTTTCAGTTAAGAGCAGTGGAGTTTTCATACGTACTTGGATTTAGACAAAGAATCCAAACAAACAATACAAACCAAGTAAAATTGAAACAAGAGTAAATTATACTCACCCCCAAGGTTTCATCAAATTTCCATCGATTCAGCAATACCCTTATTTTTCTATTCCTATGCTAAATCTCATTAATTGTTTGAAAAACACTAAACCACATATCCCTGTAAAGAAGGTTGTATAGTAAATGTAAAAATATGAAAGGTTAAGCACAACCATGAGAAACTTTGAGGGGTGTTAGTGTAATATATTCTTGAAATAATTCATACAACCAACTTAACTATACCGGATCAATGGAATACAGATATATCAAACAAGATCATGGACAAAATAGTAAAGCATAAGATAATCAAGCTATTTTTCTTTACTACCAAGTTCTCACATCTTTAATTTCTTCATGTAAGAATCCAAATAATAAGTTCGAAAAAAGACAGTAAGAGTCCCACATGCACATGCATCAGCAGAAAACTTCAAGTCAAAAAAAAAAACTAAAAATTAAAGGTTTGACAATGACTTAATGACAATTAGCATGTTTGAGTTAGATTGGAGGTTTGTTGCCGACAGCTCTTTCCTTCCTTCTTCCTCAGTTTCGATTTTACTGCCAATCACACAAGAGGATAATTTGCACTATTATTCCATTATTTCTTTCCATCCTACCCCTAAAACCCTTCTCCACAAAGCGCAGTTCTTACTAACACGCTTTTTGCCATTCCCTGTTGAAATTAATCAAAGAGTTGTTTGTTTCTTTTATAGTTGCAATAACTATCATATTTTGAGTGTGATTGTAATAACTGTCATCCTGACAGTTTATATAACTTTTGTATTGTTGTGCAGTTAATGAGAAAAAAATCTATCATGTTTTCTCTGCATATTGTGTGTGTGTGTGACCTGTAGTGTGACTTGTGTTAGACAGTTCCAACAAAGTGGTATTCAGAGCACGGTTGTGACGAACCTTGTTGTGAAAGAAGAGATGGGCGCATAATTGTGAGAGTGTGCAGCCATGACCACTGCAGGTATCATACCAGGGTGCATAATAGATGAGAAGAGTGAGTCTCTTATCTTGATTGGCTAGCACCCAACAGGAGCCTACAAGTTATATGACCCAAGGAAACAACAGGTAGTGATAAGCAGGGACGTCGTTGTGGACGAGGCGGCATCTTGGAGTTGGGAAACTGATGCAGTCCTACACATTCCTTTTGTTCTGGAAGACAGGGTGGTGACTTTAGAACCTAATACTGCTGGTGATGTTATTAGTGGTGATATTGTAGCTGATGACACTAGAAGATCCCACCGAACACGATTTCCTTCATCTAGACTTTCTGATTATGAAGTCTACAATGATTCTGAGATAGCGGATAATGGAGAAATGGCCCATTTTGCTTTTATGGCGGGTGCTGAACCATTAGATTGGAAGCAGGCTATTAACATCAAAGAATGGAGGAGTGGGATGCTTGAAGAAATTGAAGCTATCGAGAGAAACAAAACCTGGGAGCTTTCAAACTTACCTCTCAACAAACATCCTATTGATGTTAAATGGGTGTTTAAAGTTAAATTTAAGCCAGATGGGTCTATAGCCAAACACAAGGCTAGACTTGTTGCAAAGGAGTTGCTTCAAAGGCATGGTATTGACTACACTGATGTGTACGCACCAGTAGCTAGAATGGAGACTGTATGCTTAGTGATTGCTATGGCTAGCCTTAACAATAACTATCATATTTCGTGTGTGATTGTAATAACTGTCATCCTGACAGTTTATATAATTTTTGTATTGCTGTTGCAGTTAATGAGAAAAAAATCTATCCTGTTTTCTCTGCATATTGTGTGTGTGCGTGACCTGTAGTGTGACTTGTGTTAGACAGTTCCAACATTCCCATCCAGCATCCGACAGCGGCCCGCTATTATAATCCCTACTTCAATTAGTAACCTCTAACACATACAAATTCGAGGTACACAAATCACAACGCACGCAATAAGAATATATCCTCAGATCCAATTCTCAATTTCGACAAATAACCAATGACAAAGCAGAACAAAAGCGGAAATTGACGTACCTTGAAGAAATGAAAATCATCGAGCTGCTTCCGTGAAGACTTAATGGCGGAGAGCGCATCCTCGACACGGTCATTTTTTATCAGCGCGACGACTTTGCATCGGAGCGCATCTTCATCGTCGGGTGCAATAGCAAGAACTGCGATGGAAACGAGATACCGATGAGAAAACAAAGGAACGTTAAGGGAGGGGAGCGTTTGAGAAGAGAAATGAAATTGACGAACTCTGATCTGTGAATTTGACGACATTGTCGAATGCAGAAGCCCGGATGTGCCTGTTGAGCGTCGTGAACAGATCTTCGAGGGGAGGAGGAGGGGCGGGTTGCGACGGCGACGGCGCCGGCTTGGACTTCGGAGCCATTAGGTTTCAGGCGATTGGATCACTTTCAGAGAATTGGGTCGGGTTGTTTTTCTGTATTGAGCCTATGCTGAGTTATTAAAACGGTCCGTTTTACTGGTTTTGCAATTTAATAAAACCTCTTGTTTTTAACTATCCATTTAAACCGTATAGTTTGACTTCTTCTATAATTAGATGGATTCAAAACCTCAAATCTATTATTTGCCGCTAGTTTTTACTTATTTATATTTGAAGTTTTATTTTTTATTATATTTTTTTATGTTAATATATATTTTAATTATGTAAACTTTAATTGATAAATAATATTTTTAGCTATACTTTTACATATCCTTTCAATAATATATACTTTTTAATTTTTATGATAAAAATAGTTATCTTAGTCTTATTGATAAAATGAAACACATACTTCTTATTTTATTTATTTTTACACTTAAATTCGTGTTTAAATGTAATAAATTTATCATATATGTTATAAATATTTTTTATTTTTATTAAAATATTAATTTTTTAAAATATAGTTTTTTGTTTCTTTTATTAGAGGATTTATAATTAAGAGAACATATAATTTCTTTTTAATATTTTTAATATTTTTAATTTTTATGTTTTAAAACTTGACGTTTGAATTTTAGTACTTGTTATTTGATATATTATTTTTAAATAAAATAAAAGTAAAAGTTGTTAACCGTCTTGTAATAGTTAAAATAAATGTAATTGTTGTTTTAATAAAAAAATCTTAAAGTTATAAAAAATATTTATTTTAAAATTAGAGAAGGTGTGAATCATGATCTTAGAAGAAATAAATGTAGCATTTTTTAAAATTTATTAATTACTTTGTGAAATGGTTAGGTTGAAAGACCGATTCATTAATACGTCAAATTTGAATCATTCTAATTTTGTAATGTAATAATAAAAACACAATTAATTATACAAATATTTTTTTAGATCTAATTATTAATTAAATACATTATAATTTTTTTATATTTTAAATTAATAATTTAAATCTTATTTAGTAATTAAAACCTAATTTTAAGTATTATGGATTGAAATTATAATTTTATTACATAATGATAAAACAAAATTATATTTATTCTATAAATTTATTTTAATACTACATAATATAATATCACAAGAATAGTGACGGGACAAAAGAGACCGGAAATAAAACAATCGACTAAAAAATAAGGAGGAGGAATAAACTGTCGTTTAAATGCTTAGTTAAAAGCAAAATATTTTTATTAAGTTGAAAAATAGGTATTGTGTTAATAATACAGCAGAGGCATATTTATTCCAGCAGGGAAACCATACTCACATATATAACTGCATAAAATAATTTTATAGATCAAACTTAAGTATCTTTCAAACTTTTCTATATGAAGTATATTTTTTTATTATTTAGTTTTCAATAATATCTTTCTAATTAAATTTTAAATATTATTAAGAAATAGATTTTGTAACATCCCGTTTTAATAGTTTTTATGCTATCAAACAAAATATTAAATTATGATAATTTAAAAGCATATGATAGTAATAAACCAATATAAGGTAACAATACAGTCATCCTCAAAATAACTATACATGTACTGCCTATACATACAGCTACACTTAAAAAAAAAGGGGATACAAAACTTCCCAAAACATCTAAACAAAACTAAAGGTGGCAACTACTGCTAGAAGCGTCCAAACACCACTCAACTCCTGTCCAGGAGGGGGTGTATCCTCACCTGTACATTTAGCTGCTCACGTCATTCATTAAGGGCGATCATTGCAAAAATAGAAGACACACAGAATAAACATATGCAAGAAGGGTAAGCTAACTTAAATAAGAAGAAATCATGCAATTTAATAGTTACGCATCAATCAGGGTCAATCACGCAATTATCAGAATCGTCCAAATAACCACAGCCATAACACAACATCACCATTCTAGACTCGATATCCGGATTATGTAAGTGACATTGGAGCTCTCGATGGCTTGCACTTGTGACGGTTCCCAAACTCTACAGAGTTTTAGGCACAAGGGGTATTCACCCAACCACTCCTAAAGTAAGTCCCTTTCACGTCTATGACGGATCGGGTCCATAGACTAGGACCTCCTGCTACTCCTCCCGACATAATCCATTATACTCTATATGAGTCTTAATGGTTATTAGGAGCGTCAGGATACCACCAATATGAGTCCTCATGTCCTTACATTCACTAAAACCAACTTCCTTAGAATTTCCCTTGAAATCCTAACTCCAACACATTCTCATACAGACCAATTTCACACAAATATCATCACACAGACCATCATGCATAAAATCACATACTAGATAAGCCATAATCACAAAGTTCCACTGAACACAACTTCATTTAGTCAAAAACAGGGAAGGAACTTAAACTCTACAGTGAATCTCGCTCAAGCTAGAGGATCTCGCCTGAGTTAGAGAGTTGTCTCGCTTAGGCGAGTCACTTTCGCCTGGGCTAGACCCGAAACAGGGGGTACCCCAAAAATCTGGGCGAATTCTCGCTCAGGCTAAACTGTCTCGCCTAGACGAGATTGACTCTCGCTCAGGCGATACCAGCTCGCCTAGGTGAGACCTCGCGCAGCATCAGGGGTGAACTTCTGGTATTTTCGCTCAGGTGAGAACTGCTCGCCTGGGCGAAATCATCAGAGTTTCAATCTGTTTTCAAATGCAAACCACACAGTTCATGCCACACTCGAAATTCATTACACACAAGCGTTCATATTCATCAAACAACACACAATTCATGTAATTCTACCCCTAATCAACGATTCCTTAGCGAAATTAAAGTGAGAGGTTAGCTTCCCTTACCTATTTTGGTGAATGCTTTGAATGAAAGCAACCTTATAGAGGAGAAGCAGAATTCCTTAGTTTAACCTAGCGAATTCATCATCCAGACATAGAGAAGTGAGGAACACTTGATTAAACTCAGAACATAAACATGATTTCGAGTTGAAATCTGAAATTGAACCTCAAAACGAAAATGGAGACTTACCTAGAGGGAGGAAGGCTAAGAGTGGAGGCAGCAAGAGGCTTTGTTGTGGTTACTTTTCCAGAATCTGATCATGAACAATGAGACTGTGAGATGGCAACAAAGTTGAGAAAAGAGGTTGGGAGAAAGTTGGAGAGCAGAGAAGTTGAGAGAGATGAGGGATGGTGTTTGTTTCTGTCTAAGAGGGAGAAATTGAAAAAAAGAAGGGTATCACAGATTTTAAATTTAATTTCTAACACACTTGATGTTATGTTCAAAATCATAAAAGACTGTGCGAAAACAAATAAAATAATATATTCAATAAATAATAATATTAATTAAGATAAATTTTAGATGATTTTTGTACTATCTTAAAAAGAGAATTTGTAAATTGAAATTTATATTAACTTAAATAATTTAGATTAATTTTATCTTTAATCACTATAAAACTTGTAATGTATTATAAAACTTTTAACATACGTTAAGAGTATCTTGTAACTTCTAAGTTAGAGACTAATCCTTTTTAACATTAACATTAGTAATGAGTTTTGTCTATTTAATATTTTCTAAATACATAAAAAAAAATGAAAGTTTCGTATTTAAACAACACAGTTATACCTAGAGTGGAATTTTAGCATATCTGTACCTATTTGGATACTGAACTACGAAGATGTTATGAAACTACGTTATGTGTTATTTGATGATAGTGTCGTGTGAAAATCTACTCATATTTAATGTTTTGTCCAATGAAATGTTCACACCCGACATTTCTTACACGGAACATGTAACCTGTTTTCTGAACCGGATGTTGTTACCTGTATTGCTACCAAAACTGATAATACGGAAAAAAAGAAAGTAAAAGAGTCAACTATTTTCTTACTTCTTTTTCTGTCTATAGAAAAAATAAGTAAAAGGTAGAAAAAACTAATGACAAACACATACATTTTAAAAATTAAAGATAATATTGCAAAAAAAATAAAAGTTAAAGATCGTGAAAAAGATTAATCTTCCTCTCAGCATATCAAGTTGAATGGAAGAGACAGAAGAAAGAAATAAACCGGATATAATAAGTTTTACGTTTTTTTATAAAATTAAATTACTAGAGTTAAAATTGGATGGAAGAAATGAATGAATAAGATTAAAGACAAATTACGTATTTAAAATTTTAAAAGAAAATTATATAGAGGTATATAAGCTTTTAATTTTTTGTTTTTATTTTTATTCTACATATTCAATTTCTCGTCTTTAGTTTTCACTTGAATGTTCAGATTGTTTATATTTGCTTCCACGATGGGAAAAAGAACCATTGGACAATAAAAGTTAGGGATGGCAATTAGGGTCTGGCCCGCAGGCCCGGCCCCGGCCCGCAGGTCTGAAGAAAAAACACAGTGTGGGTCAGGATAGTGAGCCCGCAGGCCCGTGCGGGCTCGGCCCGCAGCCCGCATGGGCTAGCCCGCGGTCCACGCGGGCCGGCCCGCAAGCCCGCATAAAATTTTAAAAAAAAAAAACTTGCACTTGTGTATATTAATTACTTCTTTTATGGACTCTTGCATTAACATTTCAAATTCTTGTATAACTGGAAAAGACAAGTATTATGTAATTTTTAATGTGCTAAAATTTAAAGA
>Ga0214544_1007246_pt1 | contig 19647 bp, 14 predicted proteins | sample CNSS3metaG_FD_160074 | JGI IMG/M metagenome (GOLD analysis project Ga0214544, IMG submission 160074) | Root nodule microbial communities from cowpea collected in UCLA plant growth center, Los Angeles, California, USA - CNSS3 | ecosystem: Host-associated > Plants > Roots > Nodule | place: USA... | reverse complement strand
GTTTGTTAATGCAGCTGGAATTTATTTTTGGTCATTAATAGTGTGGATTTGAAATATTCAAAGTTACAAAATAAGTCCAAAATCAGGAAATTCTGGAAAAGAATAAATCAGGAGCTAAATGCACCCCAGATTTTATTTGCACACTCCTGCTGCAAGTGGACCACAAAAAAACCTGTTCTGCACCCCTAGTTTTACTAAGTTGCACCCCTCCTACCACTTAAACTTCATTCACTCAGATGCTGCCATGTGGCAATCCTCAACTTTTAAAATTGGCCAACCAGAACAAGCCACGTGGCAACAATCCTTGCACTAACAAGTTGTCCAATGGAAGGCTGCCACGTCATCATCTTCATCTCCCAAAACAGAAACCATAGTTTTCCTCAAACCCTAGCCGCCACCATCAACCTCCACGGCAGCCACCGCCGTTTCCGACCACCATCTAGATTCACGCACCAACAGCTCAACCTTGCACCACCTCCACGACAACCATCCTCTTCACGCTGCCACCCGCACGGGCCCGACGACCCGCACGGGCCCGACAACCCGAACGGGCGCGATGGCTTGGACGAGCCCGATGACAAGGACGGGCCCAACGTCCCAGATGAGCCCGACGACTCGGAAGGGCCCGACGACCTAAACAAGCATACGACCCGAACGGGCCCGACGACCTAGACGAGCCTGACGACCCAAACAGGCCCAATGATCCTGACGGGTCCGATGATCCAAACAGGCCCAAGGACTCGAACGAACCCGACGACCAGAACGGGCCTAACGACCCGTATGGACCCGACGACCCGGACGGGTACTACGACCCAGACAAGCCCGATGACCCAAACGGGCCCGACGACATGTACGGACTCAACGATCCGAACGAGCCTAACGACGTGAACGGGCCCGACAACCGGACGGACGCGACAATCCGGACGAGCCCGACGACTTGGACAGGCCCAATGACACAGACAGGCACGACAACCTGAACGGGCCCTACGACCTGAACGAGTCTAACAATCCGGACGGGACCGACGACCCGAAACGGGCCTGCAAATGGAATCTTTCTCATTTAGATCTCCTTTCTTAATGTTTTTCATCTCTTTCCTAAGGGCAATCTTACTCTTCTCTACCAACTCACTCCGACAGATTTCGTGCACTCCACTCCAAACCTCCCATGCGTGTTCCCATCCCGTCACAAAAGAACACATGAATTCAGATAAAGTTGATAACAGCCACATGCGCACCGTTCGATCTTTATCAACCCATCGCCAATACTCAATCGTTGGGAAATCAGCAGCACGAGCCAAATTCGCTTCCATATTTTGTAGGGGGCACAGTGTTTGTGATGAGCATTGTTAAATTTTCTAAGATGAAGACACGGTCAACTTGTTCTTTCCATGGAACTAAATTGCTCACTCCTTCCAGTTTTATCGGTAACTTGTCTCTGAGTGTCAGTGGCATTGACGATGATGTGAATGCTGATGCTAATCTTGGTAACAACGCCAACGCTGACGACGCAAATATCGACTAAGGTGAGGTGGAAGACGACGCAGGTATCAGAACAGAAGGAGAAGTGCAAGACGAGGTGAAAGACGACGCCGAAGCTCCTTCGTCGACTTGGACTTTCTTTTCCGCCATGAAAATACAACGAAGGTTCTATTTTGAATTGAAAGAAGACTGGTTATGGTGAGTGTGAGGTTAGAAATATAAAGACCGGACAAACCTAATTGTAACTGTTATCACAACAAACTTTACAATTAATTGCAAACTGCCCAACGGTTATATTATTTAACCGAAAAAATATTTTTGTATCAGCATTTATTTTTAAGCTAGGTTTCTTTCTATTTTTTTTTTAGTAAAGTCGTGCTTTCAAATTCCGCCTCTTGTTTAAAAATGCCAAGCTTTTTATTAAAACAATTATAAGGTAATGAATGCAAACACTTACAAAAAATAATATCAATGACATGTACATATTGTTCCTTATTTTGAGCTCGAGCTTTAATAAAATTATATAAAAATTACATTATATTCTAAGGATGATGATATTCAAACACCTCATTCACACATATATCAGATACACCAACAAAAAGTTATCTTTATTTTAAATTATAAAATAAAATATAAAATTATCATTACTAGAAAACGTGTATTTTCTGCCATTTTATTTAACTTTTTTTTTCAAAGATAATACACGCAAATTTATTTGTCAATATTAATTTGGAAGAAATTTTTGTCAATTTTTTTGCCAAATTTGCAACAATTTTATTCATTATTTGTAAATTTAGCTGTGAATAATAATTTGAAAGATTTTTTTTCAATTTTTTACCAATTGTTTTAGCATGAAATTCTCGGCGATTTTCTACAATGTTATCACTATTAAAAATTACCCCATTACTTCTATTTTTTTTTTTTGTAAAAATACTTTAGCAAAGAAATACATGCATACTTTTCTTCAAAAATAAATCACATGAAGTTCATTATATTTTTGATACGAAATATGATAGACAGAAAACTTTTGAAACCCGTGCCAGAAAATAAAATAATTCAACTATTAAATATTCTTTAAAAAGATACAAAGTTATAACAAAATAAACATAACATTATTCTAAATTGAATGTCAATGTAAATCTTTTTTTATTCGATACTAAATCAAAATATATCACAATAATATGAAATAAAAATATAATCATAGGTTAAATTATTTTTGTAAAAACATATTGATTTGACCTCTTTTTTTTATTATTTTTGTCTCAAATATATATGTTCCTACGATACAAAATTGATACAAATAAAAAAAATGAATAAATCGATATTTTTCTATAAAAATAGAGAAAAAAAACATAATTTAACCTATATTATTTAAACAATATATTTACCAAACACTATTTTCATATCAATTTTAAAAAATATGGTCTCCCTTTCTCTCTATATCTATAATATTATATAAAGTATTATATAAAGAGATTCACCTTTTTTATTTATAATTTCCTTCTCAATTTTACTTAGAGCTGTTAAAGGGTAATCTGGTCCGATCCGGCTCGACCCACCATAGGTTGATGATTTAGTGAGCTAACCCAACCCGACTCACTTTTTAGCGAGCCAACAAAATTTGAACCCGGTTCAGCCCACTACGGGTTGGCGGGTTAAACGGGTTCACTTAATTAAAAAATTTTATTTTTTTATTTTTTTTTTCAGTCAAAACTAAATTGTAATTCTAATTAAAATCTAAATAAACTTTAATACAATTCAAATACAAACCAAAATAAAAAAATACAAATTATGTATGTGTTAGATAAAAAAACAACTTAACATGACCCTAATAACACTTGTGTGACCATTTTATCTACGGGTTGGTCAACCCGGCTCACTACGGGTTCAACCCAGATGAGCCGGGTTTTAAATGAACCGGGTCAAAAATTAACCCGTATTGAAATTTATAAAAAGATTTCAACCCAACCCGACCCAAACCCGTGATAAGCCGGGTTGGCTCGCGGGTTCCAATCCATTTTGACAGCTCTAATTTTACTATTTAGTAACCACTTTTTTTTAAATTCAAATAATCATGTACAATAAAAAATTATTTTTTAATTTCATCATTTTAATAACTAACCTTCTGAATTTAACTAATTATTTATAATAAAAAACTACTTTTATAATAAAAAGTTATACAAATTATTTATTTTTATAATTATTTTTAATAAAAACCATTTTATTATTTAATTAACTTTTGCTAAAAAAGTTAACACAGTAACTTATGTATAAATCAATTTGAATACATATAATTATGATAACACAATTAATATATCAGATAAGATGTAGGGAAATAAAAAGGACAATTTATTTATAATTTGTAATTCAAAACAAACTGTTTGAGTAACAAACTCCATGACTGAATTCATGAGTCAACATAGTACCAATATACAAGTCAAAGTACACAAAAAAACAAGAAGAAGCAAGACCTAGTTGCTACCTCTGCTACCATGTTGAGCACCGCCTCTGCCTCTTCCCGGTGCAAGAACATTGTCGTTGGTAGGATCAAGATTAACTAGAGCCCCGAGGGGAGTCTGGACCATATATTTCTTGAATTATCAGCAACGATTCAAGATCAGAAACAGTGGCATCTTCACGTGAATGAATGATGCTTCGCAAATACTGATACTCCTCCGGCATCCCATCCAAGATGGCGTCAATTTGTTCTCGTTCAGGCACATCATCTCCCAACTCAACCAACTTATCAATGTAATAACTGATGCTGCAAATGTAATCTATGACATTTAGATCTCCTTTCTTTGTGTTCTTCATCTCTTTCCTAAGGGAAATCTTGATCTTCTCTACCAACTCACTCCGACAGATTTCGTGCACTCCACTCCAAACCTCCCATGCGTGTTCCCATCCCGTCACAAAAGAACACATGAATTCAGATAAAGATGATAACAACCACATGCGCACCATTCGATCTTTATCAGCCCATCGCCAATACTCCATCGTTGTGAAATCAGCAGCACGAGTCAAATCGCTTCCATATTTTGTAGGGGGCACAGTGTTTGTGATGAACATTGTTAAATTTTCTAAGATCAAGACACGCTCAACTTGTTCTTTCCATTGAACTAAATTGCTCACTCCTTCCAGTTTTATCGGTAACTCGTCTTTGAGTGTCCGTGGCATCGACGATGACGTGGATGTTGATGCTAATCCTGGTAACAACGCCAACACTGACGACGCAAACATCGACTTAAAAGGTGAGGTGGAAGACGACGCAGGTATCGGAACAGAAGGAGAAGTGCAAGATGAGGTGGAAGACGACGCCGAAGCTCCTTTGTCAACTTGGACTTTCTTTTCCGCCATAAAAATATCGAGAAGGTTCTATTTTGAATTGAAGATGACTAGTTATATGGTGAGTGAGGTTAGAAATATATAGACCGGATAAACCTAATTGTAACTCTTATAACAGAAAAACTTCACAATTAACTACTAACTGTCCAACGGTTATATTATTTAACTAAAAATATATTTTTGCACTAGTATTTATTTTTGACAATGATATTTTGATTATTAAATTTTGACAATTTTTATTAGAGGTGTCATCTTTTAAGTGATTTTGAAATATTGATAATGAAAAAATAAAAAAAGGAAAACCATTTAAAATATGTTACCTTAGATTGTAAGAGAAAGTTGTCAAAATTTAGTAGTCAAAAAATTATTTTTCTTATTTTTAAACCAAGTTTCTTCTAATTTTCTTTTTTCTTTTAATAAATATAAATTAATGAATGTAATCATTAAAAAAAATTAATGACAAGTTGTACATATTCTTTTTGAACCCGTGTTCTTTCATAATTAATAAAAATTACATTATTTTTTAAGGATGATGATATTCACACACCTCGTTCACCCATATCAGATACCAACAAAAATTTATTTTTATTTTAAATTATAAAATAAAATATAAAATTTTAAAATTACATATATATATATATTTAAAATAGTATACTTAAAATTTATATATTTAATTATCATTAATAATATAATAAGAGTTTTGCTAATTATTCTAGGAAAGAATAATTAATGAAATAATTACTATACATTAAAATTTACAAGATTTCATAATTAACTGTGATATTAAAATAATTCTGACTTAATAATTATTAACACAAATTTATTTTATTTTAAAAGACAAAAAAATGTCCATAAATATTATTCACAAATAAAATTTTTAAAAATAATAATATAATTATGTTTATGTTATTAAGAATAAAAATATAATTAAACGTAAAATAAAGTTTAAATTAACATAAAAACAAATAGGATTAAACATCTAAAAAAATTTAAAAAAAATAATTAAAATATGAATTAAATAGTAAAATAAGTATATTTCAAAAATAAAATTTTTTTTCAAAAGTTAAAGACCTATATTTCGATCTTTCTTCGATACTTTCAACGAGAAATTCTTTAAATGTCAAATAAAACTAAAAATTGTTTTCTTAGCAAATTTACAAATAAATATTGTTTTCTTAGCAAATTTACAAACCATGGTGAACCCTTACTTGAAAACACGAAAATCAAACCAGAGGAAGAGTAGGGACTGAAAAACCACTTACGTGACGTAGGAAATGAGACTGAGCTAGCTTGATGACGAATGGGGTTCAAATCCTAACAGAGTACTGTTGGGATAAATGGAGAGTGTTTGAGAGACGATTTTCTAAAAGTGAGCAGCAAATGAGGATGTCAGGACAGTTTAGGGTCTTGAACATCTTATGGGTTAGCCTTTAGGCCCATCTAATTAGGATAGGCCATTAAAATTAGAGCATAATCATAAGTGAGCCTTACAACATTAGTTAATAATTTCAAAATTGTATTAAACACAAATATCATAAAAATAAGATAAACATATATTCAGGCTGTTTATTACTTAAAAATTATATATTTATTTAAAGTTTACTTCAAATTTCCATAAACTTGATGTCCATGACACTGAAGTTTATCTTCACCGTGGTACGGTGTATCTCTTTGATTTTCCTTTCCTTTTATATATGCTAGCATTTTGATTTTATTGAAATAAAAGTTTATTAAATATTTATAAGAATATATTTTATTATATATAAAAAAATAATAAAATTTATGAAATTTTTATTTAAAATAATTATTAATTAAAATATTGAATAATAAAAGGTTATGATAAGTTTGTTTATAATTATTTAAATTGCTTTTAAATATTATGATTTAATATATGTACCTGTCAAAAGGTATTTAGAATATAAATAAATAATTGTAATAATTGAATGACCTTAATTTTTTTGTTAGATTTCTTTAATAGAAAAGAAAACAAATGAACTTAAATTGTCTCAAATAGATGATGATATACACATGTTTTGAAGTTGTAATTGACATTTATAATTCTAAATTCTCCCGCTTAATGAATTTAGTTTCATTTGATCAATTAGAAATATAAGCTGTAGAAACATTTATAGATAGGTGATTACATGTGCATTGAATATAAGTTAAAGTAATTTATTTAATTTAGTCATTTATTTTCATTAAAAAAATAAAAATATATATGTTCAACCTAGTATTTTGACCTATTTTTGAGATAAATGATTTTTTTTCTATCGTAATTAGTAAAAAAAATAAAATAAGAAGTTAAAAACATATATAAACTTTTAAATAGTGATGATAAATATGATTTAAAACAAGAGATATCAATTTTATCATGTTACCATGTTTATAAGTGAATGTAACGATCATAATGTTATATTAATTAAAATATTGATATAATTATTTAATATTATTTTTATTTTTGTTCAAAACGTGTGTACTTTGGAATTTGATATTTTCTGCTTTTGGAAACATATTTAGTAAAAATACATGTATTTAATAATAATAATAATTGAACAAAATATAATTAAATAAAGTAAAACAATGAAACAAATTCAAAATAATTAATGAAATTAATTATTAATTAATTAATGGAAAATGTTTTTAACAATTTATATAATTAATGGTTGCAAACATATGGATTAAAAAAAAATATTTGTTTAAATTAAAAAATGTCGAGGAATCAATTTAGAAATACACGGATAGAAGAATCCAATTTAGAAATATGTGGATTAAAGAAATCCAAAAGTAGTTAAAAATATTTAAACAGTTAATAGAATTAATTGATTAATTGATGAAAGATCTTTAAAAGTAATTCATTAAAAACATATGAAATTAAAAATTATAAACTATTTCAAATAAAAGATTTTAGCAAAATTTTTCCTTTTACAATAAAATCCAGTACACAAATAGAATAACCCAATATAAAAAAGCAGGACTAAATTTCTTTCCTCATATTTTCATATTTAAAGTAGACTTCTCCCTTTCCTTCTTTGACTTTTTTTCATACTCATTCTGTTAACTTCAGAAGAAAAATATACAATTATTAAGAAGAAAAATAATAAAATTAAGAATAATTTATTACTTTTATGAGCACTTGATCTTAATTTCAGCTGTATCAACAAACGTTAAAATATCTAAAAATAATTTATGCAACTAAAAATCACTTTTTAAATCATTTTGATCACACAAACTCAAATAGTCTAATAATCATAACTGTCAATTAAATCACTCATCTAAGCACTAAAATTCAATTAAATACCAAAAAATAAACATTAAATGAGGGCAAAAATATGAACTCATCAAATCGACAAATATAAACGTGAGTTTGAAATATATCAGAACATGTACTTTATTGTATGCTGAAGTGGCCCAAGCATCGGTAATCCATTTAATGTTCGCTCATGCCGGTTCTTCCATTCTATCCATTGCGCATGTCGAGTAACCCAGTTCTCATCTTTTCTCCCCCCTCATGTCTAATTTATGTCGAAAAAACAAATTAAAGTTGTGCATGGCGTCCATATTGCTTGGTCCCGATATGCTTCAACTTCAATAACAGAGTCCAAACCCTCATAAGGAACCCAAATAAACTACACCAATAATTGTAAAGGTTAGTCAGTTATTTAGCTTTTCGTGATCTTTATACAAATGTAAAATGTTACCTGGTTCTGTTGTATGTGGTCTATCCTTGTGCAGTATCCGACTAAATAATTGTGGGGGACATTTCTATAGTCTAGTACTTGACCTCCGCTCCATTGACAAACAAGCGGAAAAGTTGGTCGTACTCTTGAAATGGGTGCAATAAAGGTCATTGAAACCATGCCTATGATTTTAACAATGAAGCACATCCACCCATAGTCTTCCCATGTCGGTCTGTTGCTCTGCACATCTCCCTATACAAGATAGCCAAACAAGCTGAACCCCAACTATTTCTCCTAGTTCTTCGAAGATTACTCAAATAGTTCAAGTACATTAAATGTACTTTATTCCCAATTTTATCGGGCATTAAAACCCCTAAAATCAGTCCTAATATATTAACTCTAGCATGTGCATGAATGACCTCAATATTGGAATTTTATCTATAGGCACCAAATTTCCCTTAACCACTTTAGTTTGATTATAGAATCCACAATGGATTCCCCCTTAACCGGTGTAATACCTAATAAGGTATCACACTTCTCCTCCCAATCCAACATAGTTGGACCAATGACTAGATGTCCATCTACTTGAAGCTCCAAATGGAGTGACACATCTTGAAAGGTTATGGTGCATTCTCTAGTCGGCAAATGAAAAATGTGTGTTTCAGGCCTTCACCTTTCTACAAATGCAGTTACTAAACCATGATCCACCTTTAGATGTCTCAATTTAGCCACACCACCAAACCCAGCATCCTCTATTATAGGAAGAATAATAGGATGTGGTTCAGGCATGGAGTAACAGAAGACGACACAATGCTCCCTTTCGCATCTTAAACAACCAACTAAGATATGTCATAAAAAAACTTATGTTTCTTACTAATAAATGAAGTTCGCATACCATAGAAGCAATGTGTGAAACCCTATTCTATTGTTGTCTCCATGGCAACATTTTGTTTAACTGTTTAACGATTTGTCTTCGTTGCAACAATTGAAAAAAAAACATTAAACCTTTATAGACGATGCAAGAGTTATGCAAGGACATGTTAGCCGTTGGATTACTAAAAAAAATTCCATCCCTTAGATTGAGGTTGGCGCATTTTGATGTGATGGGTAATTAATGGGAATTTGATAACTTGCATTTTAGGCAGTAATTCATGTGTAAACACCTTTAGAAACTGATGGTGACTAAAGCTTGTATGATGGTGACTAAACCGTGCAGATACCTTTTCAAAAGTTGTTCCCAAACAAAATAAATTCATGTATACATGAAACTCAATTCTCTAGTATTTCATGAAATAAAACCAATGGAATAATTTTCAGATACAAAAAAAAACAAGTACTTAGTAGTAAAATTGACCTTGTAAGGCCCACTTTATTTTTGTCCCAATGTTTAAGGGCCTACCCTAATCTGTTGGGCCTAAGGCTGGCCCATAAGGTGCTTAAAACCTCAAAACCCCAAAACCAGTCCTAACCCCCTCATTCTTCTATTTTTAGAAAACCGTTTTCCTCCTCCCTTTGAGAATTGCAGCAACGAGCTCTGATAGGGTTTGGCCCCCATTCCTTGTCAAGCTAGCTCAACTACATTTCTATTCCATGTAAGTTGGTCCTCGACTCATACTTTTTATTCTCTAGCTTGTTCTTCGTGGTTCCAATTAGAGTTCTCTTAGTAACCTCATTTTTGGTTCTGGTGTTAGTATTTCTAGCTCGTAACTCTGCTCCTGGAGCTGTAGTAACCCTCCATTGACTGCCCGTGTCTTCCGCTAACATTTGTCCAGGTAAGGGAAGCTAGGGTTTCACGTTTTTAATTTATTTTGCTGGCTTTTAGTTATGTTTCCAATGGTATGAAAATATATTGTGCATTATTTTGGGTGAATTTTTATGTTGGCATGTGTGAACTATGGAGGAAGTCTAGTAGTTTCGCCCAGGCGAGCGAGTCTCGCCCAAGCAAGAGTATCAGAAACCCTCCCCGGTGCTTGCAGGAGTTGTCGTTCAGGCGACAAACTCTAGTTTTGAGCGAGAAGTCATCTCGCTCAAGCGAGGAGCGCGAGGCTAAGCGAGAAAATGTGAAAGCCCCACTGTTCCACTGCTCGAGCTCTCGCTTAGGCGAAAGGAGCTCGCCTAAGCAAGAGAACCTCTCTCGCCTAAGTGAGGGCTTCTAGCTTGAGTGAGAACTGGGCAAGGACGTGTTGAAGTGCTATTTTCTTCTCTGTTTTTGGTGATGATCACATGATTTATTAGATTACTCTATTTAAAGCATGAATTGTGTGAATATGCATGTATTGAATGGTTTATGGGCTGTAATTGATGAGCTTGGTATGAATATGCGTATGAAACATGATTGGATAGTTGGTTGATTATTGGCATGAGATTGGTATGCATGATAAATCTATGATTGGTTGGTGAGACATGGTTATGATATGGGTTGGACATAATTCCATGAATCTCTTGGTGAGATCTCATGGTGGTGCCTTGTGTGATGGACGTAATTCCATGGACCTCTTGGTGAGATCTCATGGTGGTGCCTCATGTAATGGACATAATTCCACGAACCTCTTAGTAAGGTTTCATGGTGGTGCCTCAATGTATATAATTAGGTAAGGATTCAAGTAAGGATTGCATCCTGAAACTTTAGAGTCAGTTAGTCTCACGTAGAGCGTACTGACTCAAGTGGTGAGAGTAACATGAGGTCCTAGTCTTTGGCAGGATAATGGCCTTAGATGTTTGAAGGCTAACCTTGTGCGTGGTAGGGTGAAACCCATTGGCAATGGCTCTACAGAGCAGTAGAGGCCACCATAAGTGCAAGCATCTAGTGAATCCGACCGATTATATGTATCCAAATAATTGAGTCTTAGAGTCTTGCTTGTTTGCTATCACATGATTGTTTGCTTATCTTGTTGCATGTTTATGATCTGTTTTAGGTGTCTGTGTGCCATAACATGTTAAACTAATTTATACTCTAGCTTACCCTTTCTGTTTGCTTGTGTGTTTTGTGTGTGATTTTCTCCTTTTGTAATGATCATCAATTTATTGATGTGAGCAGATGTGGAAACCCCTAGTGGTCACCAGGGTGATGGAAATTCTGCAGTGTAGCCCCTCTTGTGTTGTATCTCATTCCTTCGAGTACTCTCTATAGACACTGTTGCCTATGTATTTTGGTCAACTATAAAACATTATATTTTGTTAATGGCATCGTGGTGTGCCTTAGTTTTCTCTCTGAGCATTTTTTATAACTATAACGAGTGACACTTGTACTCTATGGCATTGCTCTTTATATTATATTCTATGTGATGTTTCATTTAATTAAGCTTATTTATTAAATGAGACGTTATAAACCTAAAAACAGGTACTTAGTAGTAACAAGGACTGAAAAATGAAGTCAACATGATGACTTTATCAATTTTATTTATCATCTTAATGATCTTATAAAAATAATATTTGAACTCAATTTTGTAGTATTTCATAAAATAACTTTCGGATACAAAAAAAATATTCATGTATAAATAAATTGACCTAAAAATAAGTACTTAGTAGTAAAAGGGTTGAAAAGTGAAGTCAACATGATGACTTTATCAATTTTATTTGTCATCTTAATGATCTAATAAAGATAATATTTGAACTCAATTATGTGGTATTTCATGAAATGAAACCAATCGAATAACTTTCGGATACAAAAAAAATATTCGTTTATAGATAAATTGACAAAAGAATAGGTACTTAGTAGTAAAAATGACACAAATTAAGTAAATAAACTACTTCTTCAATTTAATTTGTTGTCTTATTCATGTCATAAAAATAAGATGACTGTTAAATTCAATAGTTTTTCCCCCATTAAAAAAATGGGAAAAGTTTCGGACACAAAAAAAAAATATTCGTGTGATGATAATGTGACAAAAAAACAGGTACTTAATACTTAAAGAAAAGTTAAATTTAACACAAATACATATTACATACTTTGTTACATTGCACACACTGAAGTTATTCATGGAAATTAACTACTAATAAAAAACTTATTCAAACATGCCTAAACACATAACAAACTAAACTTTGGCCATCGACATTATTGGCTGTAGATGAGTTTGTTGCATCCAAATTGTCACCTTCAGGAGGATGTAAGGTAACTGAAAGCTTAATTGAAAAATCATGTGGGAGTGTAAGGAAGAAGGAAACCATGTCGTAGGCATCACCATTCGCAATGATCTGAATTGTTTCATATTGGTCCCAACATCCTAACACATGCTTGTGAAACCATACATCTTTTACCATTCTTCCTTGATTGCAGCAACGATAGCTTATATGAATAACCTCATTTATCTATAATTTCTTTTCCCAAAAACACGGGAAAATTTAAAACATCTAATTCAATGCGCCAGATATAATAAAAGTTCACTGCGTGCAATTATTACAGTTATAAATGGTTTATCAAATCATTACAAAATAGTCCATAAACTTCCGTGAAGAAAACAACTATATTAAAAAAATCCCATCGTTGATCCCCATTTCGACACTATGCATCAACATGCTCACCTGTATCACCATCTGCTCCCATGTAACAAGTTACATGATCATCGCCACACAGACATAGATAGGGTGAGCTCAAAATAAAAATAAACATATACAAAATGACATAATTAAAAAATCACAATTATACAATTCATGTTAGCATTTCACATCCCTCGGTTCTTGCCTTTCCACCCCTTATGTTAGACGCCTCTTGATTCTACACCCCTTGGTGAGTACACTGATCGATGCTTGCTGCACGAGTGTCTACTCGTCCCTCCGACTACAGGCCACCACCTAATAGTCAACACGCGGGAATAAATTGCCACGACCACATTCCGCGACACCAAGTGAAGTTCCCCAAAACGAACTGAAGTGTGTAGTTGTCCCTAGACTACCAAACTCAATTAGATGCACTGAAGAGGGCAATCATTCGAAACCTCATCGTACGAGCCACAATCTCGCACACTCCGTTGGACTTCCTAAACCACCAGGCTACGACCTAGAGTGGCCACTTGTTACCCCAATACAAGTTACACTCATAACTAGGCCCCCAGCCAAAGCACCGCATCAGGACACTCATCCAAAGCTATGTAGAAATCCTCCACTCGAACCAACTCTGCACCAAAAACCGCCTGACACGCCTCTCACGTCGCTAGGCAAAACTTGGTTCCAGACCGCCTGGCGGACATCTCACACCGCCAGGCGCCAAACGCCTTCCATTGCTTCTGTTGCTCTGCTTCCGCCTGGCAGAACCCACACTGCCGCCAAGCGCCATGCACATGCAGTGGCCACTGCCACTGTTTTTGGGTATCTATCGCCTGGTGGCTTGCCCAGCGCCGCTAGGCGCCATACCATCAGCGCAATGCTATTGGTTTCTGGCATATCCAACAGGTCCCAAGGGACCCCAATCACACATTATGCAAAAATCACAATATTTCAGACATCATGCTATGTCTAACACGGAATAGACACATATAATTCATGCACAAAGCAATTATCATACCCTTAAACAACTATGGTGCATTATACTACCTAATCATCATGATATCATAGTTATCAATTTCACACATAAACTTTAAAACCACAGAGACAGTGAAGCATACCATCCAGGCCAACTCAAGGACCTTAATCTCATCCATCCATGCATATTAATATACCTGAAGTACACTGTCACACACACACACACGTCACTTAGCATATTTTCTCAATTAAAATCCTATCATCCCTTAAATAGTTGGAACAATACCACACAACAAGTATAATATACATCAGTTCAATTTCTACTCAAGTATAGTTCTCTGTTAGGTACTAAAACCATCTAACTCAATGCGGCCAACCCTTTTATATTCATTAGCAAGTTAAACATGACCCCCTTCATATACATATGTGTCAACTTTTCTATACCCTCTGCCTACTAGTCCAATTTCACATAAATTAAAGTCCCAAAACACAAAATCCCATATCAAGCTTCATATTTGCCCTTGATCTGAAGTGTCGCCAGGCGGTGCATCCAAACCTAGATTCTGGCCAGATTGTTCCACACCTGTGCGCACCCTGACCCCCAACCCAGCTATTCTAGCACGCGTTTTAGCATAAATTTAAGGGTCCAATTTCATACAAAGATCGTTTGTGTCCCATTTTGACATTATTTTCATGCAACATACCATAAATCATACTCAATTACTACATCTATTCCCATTACCCCTCTCCCTTATGATTCCCAATCCCAATTTCATACAATATTCATACATCCATTATAAAATATGGCCGGCAGTCAAATATATCTATCAAAATTCACGGTCATGCATGTGGAACATCAATGCATCATCACAGTTAACACAAAAAAATCAAGGACAACCAAAACTGGTCCTCCCCGTCCGCATCGCTTGGCGGATCATCCTCTACCACCAGGCGGTTTATGAAGAAAATCTAGGAACTGGGTATAAAGCTTGTATCGCCTAGTGGGTCGCACGTGACCGCTAGGCGATTTCTGGAAAATTCCAGAAACCCGAACTGAACGCGAATAAAATGGAAAATTTGCATTCCCACAAACACATGCATATCACGGGTACATACTATTAACATTGATAGTTCTTCTAGATACTCCTTGGTAACCACTAGCTTTTGGTAATCTTCTCCAATTCCACTCCTCCTCTCACTCATCACTCAATTGCTAGCCTGAATTATCCTATCCTCACAATACGTATCAACGCTAGACTCTCCCAGCCCCTTTTCTCCCCTTATTTGCTCTCTTAATCATGCCTTAATTTGAGTTAATGGTAGCAAAACGAAAATTCATTTAAAATTGTTTAAAGCTCTTGATTAACCATTAAATCATAGTTTCCAGCCCTCCTATCTGCCTCCCAATTAACTAGGGTTTTCAGGCTCTTCACATTCATGCCATAATCAATTTTTTGCAAAAAAAAATAGAAAACTATTTTGCTTAAGCCAAGGTTTGAATACACAACCATCCAATTTCCAATCCCAAGCATAACCCTCAAGCCCATTCGTGTTTCTTGATAACATTTATAAATCTAGAACTTTATACTCTCTTATCATGCCCAAACATATAGTAAGAAAATAATAAAATTAAATAACACACAAATGGTATACTTAACCTAAACAAATATCCGTTGGGTATCCGTTATATGTGGGTAGGGTACGAGTAGTAGCTCCCCCGCACCCTACTTGCTAGATAAATATCTGGCCCGTACCCGTATCCATATCCGTCGGGTATCCGTTATATGTGGGTACCCGTGTATTTTTTTGATATCCGTAGGTATCCACAGATAGCCGCTGGTATTTACAAAATTATTTAAAAAATAAATATTTAATCATAAATTCAGATAAAATAAAATAAAATACATCACTATTATAAATTTTAAATAAAGTTCAAACAAACTCAAGTCCATACAAGTCCAAATAATCATAAAAATAAATATAAAATGATGTTCAACACAACGAAAATTCTTTAGTTAGTGCTTAACCACACACTTATCCTTTTGCACTCCTGGGAAAAATTGAACAATTCCAAAACTTGTTTTGAGGTATTTTATTTCACATCAACAGTGGATCAAAGGAATGAACCTTACTTGAGACAAATCAATATTCTAGAAATCAAATTACCATGCATAAACAAACGGAAAGATTCTATTTTTCACACATGAGTTAATCTTTTGAATTCACAAGACATTCAATTATGAAAGAAAGCACTCAAGTTAAATGTGTATTTTCTCACCAAAATTCGCTCAAGTATTTGGCTTGTGTTTTCACTCAAAATACCCATGTAAGTAAACACTCATAATACTTAACAAGACTCTAATATTCACAAACTTTCAAAAAATATGCATTCAAAGATCATGAGGACTTATCACAGGTTATGATGAGGCCAAGGCAAAGGTAGGAAAAAATTTAGAATTTTTGGGTTTTTGAAATAGTAATGTTAGAAGAATAATGGAGCATAATTTCAAAAACAACTATTTTTCGTTGATTGCTTTGTTGCTCTCTCTTTTTTAGAAACCAATCATTTTTTTCATTTCAACACTTTTTCATCAACAATTTTTCCTTTTGCCATTTTTATTAATTTGTGGGTGAGGTACTCACCCACACACTTTATTCCTCAACCAATCCTATCATAATCCACTAGCTCCTTTCTTCCTTTCTAAGATAAGGAAAAACATGGTCTTTTTCTTTTCAAGGGTTTACAATGGGCTTAAAATAAGAAAAAGGAGATTTAAAGCTCAAAGGGACTACCAATGGATTAATATCAAGGTGGACTTATTTGGCCAAGTAGCTAAAAATAAGAAATGCCTCAGTCATATCAAATCATGCATATTCACCTAAGTTGCAAAACAAAAGAATCAAGCTAAACATTTGAGTATAAACAAACTTGAGCAAGTCACTCAAGAAAAAATAGGATTGGCACATGGCAGTCCATCCTTTGCATTAAGGCTCAAGACTCACAAGGTCAAAACTCTTTCACAAAAGATTCTCAAATCAACTCAATTAGCAAATCACAAAAACAATCCACCCATATCAACATGATTTTTATTTTTCCAGAATTATGATCATCCCAATTACTGAATCAAATCCCAAAATCCAATGTCAATATGTTTTATTGAAAGCATGGAAATATGTTTTGTGGATTTCTTATGAGACATATTGTTTAAAAGTTTTACTTAGTAAAAAGTTAATACTTTCACAATTTTCTCAAAAAGAAATCACAATTTTTTTTCTTTTTAAATGAAAACAAAAAAAAATTGAAAAACAAAAAATAAGAAAAATCCTACCTACATTTTGTCTCCACCACACTTATTTCAAAAAAAAATGTCCTTGATGGAATTATTTTGGGGAGGAAACGAAAAATTGTGACTTTTGGCTCAATCTGGCCATATGTCAAAATTTATTTTTTTTAATTTTATAAAGTACACATATTTTTGAAATTTTTTTAATATTTTTAAAATTAAAAACAAAAACAAAAAAAAACATGCATGCAAATTAACTTTTTTATCAACAATATTTTCAAAAGAATATGAGGGTGGTATTAACAGTACAAAGTAATTCTACAAAGTTGTTGTTACTTGCATCCTCCATCATGTCATACAATACTTTATCATTTCCATATCAGCTCGCAACCTTTCATCTATGGTGTCTAATTTCTCTCTCAATCCATCCATTAATAACACAACTTCCTTATAGGATAGCCCATTGATTGTTGCAACTTGTTGTGATGGTGCATGTTGTTGTTGAGAACCAAATAGAATATATGATGGCTGAGGTGGACCTTTAGAATATGGTTGTTGCTCATGGTATGGTGGTTGCTCATATTCCAAAAATGATGATCTAGGATATAGATCATTAAATTGACGTATAGTTAACCTACTTATATCAGGTGCAAAAGTAGGTGTGACAATTTGTTGATGATAATCATCATAGTTCACTTGAAAATCACATTGTTGATTATTTTCATATAAAAAACTATTTTTCATTTTTGAAAGAGGTTTTCTGAAAAGAAATAAGTTGAAAGCTTGTTAAGTACACTTCTAGGAAAGAGAGGTGCGTCTCAATGGACAACTTAAGTACCTTGTCTTTCCTTAACCAAAGTGTTCCCCAACTAGTTTCACAAATTTCCCAACAAAATTCCTCAAACAAAAATTATGCTTAAAAAAAAGTAACTAAAAAAAATAACTAAAGAAAATAAAATAAATGTAAGAAAAAAAATTGAGATAAAAAATGTTAGTGATAAACAAAAAATAAAATCAAAAGAATAAAAATAAATAAAAAAATAAGAACTAAAATGATAAAAATTATAACCGTGTTCCCCGGCAATGGCGCCAAATTTGATAACGCTGTCGTTGACACAATCAAATTAATAATACTTATCTATAACAACTTCAGTATTGTTAAGAAAGTAGTCAACAAAATAGAAAGGGTAAAGTAATCCAAAGTCGTCTTCCAACGAACACGAAATTGATTTTTAACAAATTAGTTCTTATAAAATCTATACAAAAGAGTTAGTGAAATAAAATAATAAAAATATAGGAAGATTAAGATAAACAATAAAGAAATAGAAAAGATAAAAACAATAGTAAAGAAAATAGATTGTTTCCATTGCTTTTTTAAAATAGATTTATCATCGGTTATCTAAAGGTTATTGCTCAATTAATTATTGTTGTAGATTTCCAAATTAATCAATGTAAAGTCTTAATTAATTTGTTGGCGTTCTCACTTTTAACCAAAGTACAGTCTTAATTAAAAGTGAGAATTTTTAGAATATCTAGAGTAAATTCAACCAAAGTACAGTCTCAATCAAATTTTACTATGCCTAATCATGTCTATTCTTTTATCTCCTCACCAAATTAAAAGCTTAATTAATCAAAGTAAAGTCTCGATTAATTGTAAAAACTCATTTAATCACATGAAAGTTTCTAAATAAAATCAAAGTAAAGTCTCAATTAAATTTAAAAACCCTTGACTCATATAATCAACATGCATATAGATTTAAAATCATTACTTTTTATGTGATTCAAAGATATAAGACATAGATGAAATTAAACCTCAACAATAATAAAAAGAACAAAGAAATTATTTCATTCTAACCTCAGAATCCATAATGAAATTACAATGGAATCAACCCAAGAAGTTTAGTAATCCATAGAATGCAAAAGTAAAATAACAATAGAAGAATGGTAGAGAGAGAAATGAAACGAAATTAGGCCCTCCCTAAAGGGTTCCTAAACTTCGAAGTCCCGAGCTTGTTCTTTCTACTTCTCCCTTGGTGTCTTTATATAGGAATTGGACTAGGCTTTTCTGTTGCTAAAATCTCTCAAATATCTTTTAAAATAAAGATAAAGATAAATATTTAAAAATATTTGGAGAGATATAAACTATTTGACAAATATAATTGGTTGATAATATCAATATCTAATATAATTAAATTAATTAATTAATTAAAGATATATGATAAATTATAACGAATTAGTATTTGTATTAATTTTCCAAATCAACCATTTGCAATCTCCGTAAATTATCTTCTAAATAATTCAATATCTTCAAGATATATTTGTTTGTTGTGGAACTAAAAATATTCAAGAAGATCTTGTCATATCTAAAAAGATTTGGTAGTTATTATCTTTTAATATTTTATGAT
>Ga0214544_1007243_pt1 | contig 19664 bp, 10 predicted proteins | sample CNSS3metaG_FD_160074 | JGI IMG/M metagenome (GOLD analysis project Ga0214544, IMG submission 160074) | Root nodule microbial communities from cowpea collected in UCLA plant growth center, Los Angeles, California, USA - CNSS3 | ecosystem: Host-associated > Plants > Roots > Nodule | place: USA... | reverse complement strand
CTTTAAAATATATGAGTAGTGGACAACAGTACCACTCTCCTCCTCTTCTATTTATAATGAAGCAAGTACATATGAAAAGACTACTCTAAGATACTAGGCATGATTACATGCAACAGTAGATACGGCAATAGGTAGTTTCCCACACTCAACACCCTACACATAGGGTTAATGATACAATAGGTAATAATTGTAACAGTAATCATGTTCAAAGAAAAAGAAATGCGATAATAGAGAGCAAACTCAGAAGAAAAAGTTGAAAGAAAAAGAAATATGATAATAGAGAGCAAACTCAGAAGAACTCAGGCTATCATCCTTAGCCATTGGTTGTTCTAAACAATCATGTTTTTCGAAAAGGCATGCTGAAGAAGGAAAACAGAAAACTAAGGATTTGATAGATATCTATTATCAAGTAAAATACTACATTCTAATTGACGTAAACTGATGTACTATTAATTCAAGACGTCTTAAATCTAACCACATTAATTGATCGCAAATACCATAAACTTCACCCAAACCCAACACAATCTTGATCAAGACATAAAACCCACAGAACAAAGTAGCAAATTCATATAAAACCAAGGGAGACGTAAATGCTAATAATAAGATAACAATACACGAAACAAATCCAAACTACCTGTGCAGAGGATTCTATAAAGGGCAAACTCAAGTGCTCTAAACTCCAAAGATTTTCAATACTCGACCTGCAAAAGAAATCTCAGAAGCTAAGCAGCTTGTTCTGAAAAGGGATGAATGCAATCGTTTCAACCAATTCCTGGACTTTTGTTAAGAAACAGAATAACCTCGAGTTGTTAGGGGTCGCATCAAAATTTTATGAAAGAAAAGCCAGAGCAAAGTTCTCTAAACTCAACTGAAATTAACAAATTATCCACCACCAGCACAGCTCAAGCATAGAAGCACACAATGACCGACACAAATACTTTCCTAACCAATAAAAAAGAGTACAACCATTCCAAATCAAGCACATAAGAAAAATAGTTAATGGAAAGGTAATAAAACCTAAAGCTTCACATGATGTCCAATAACCTACCGCCATAGTCTCAACGACCCAACAAACATTCATATTATGTCTTCACTGCAAAAAGAGTAGAAGAAGATGATCAAATCGACAGAGTCAAAAGTTCAAACAACACAATTGCTGATGGCTATTATCACATTGTGCCTGTTACAAACGCACAAGAACTCCCACTCCACAAGTTTAGCCAACAACTAAACCTTCTACCGTGTCTATTACAAAAACACAAGAACTCAAATCCGCAAGTTCAGCAGTAGAAGAATAACTACAATAAAATATTGAATGCAAAGATAAAAAAACCTAAAATTCGCAGGAAAAACAATTATTCCGAGAAAACTCGAAGTGGCTGATGGCCCTAAATAAGGTGTAGGAAGATTACAATAAATAATTCCAAATACTGTTGTTTCTCACATTGGAGATAGAATTAAATAGAGCCCTCATAATGTAGCAAACTCAGAAGAAATTGGCTGCTCTAAACTATCATGGTTTTCAATCCTTGTGGCAGCCCGTTAAAACGGCAAACAGATCATCCAATAGATTTGACATAGATTTTTCGTATATTTAAACAAATATTCCAAGACACATTTGATAATTCTCAAACAGATTGTTTCAACAAAACACAATTGATGTCCAAACTTTCAAGTTATCCCTGACAAGCACTAAATAGAAAATAGCAAGGCAAGTTGGTTCGTGGGAGATACATGAAACCAGTCCAAGTAAACGAGTAACACCTTCAGCCTCATGAATTTGAATAAAAGGTCTGTAAAATAAAATCTAGAAATTCTGCTATAGAACTTAACCTGGTTAGAAATCAATCACAGCATACTTTTTAATACTTCAGTTTTCATCTCAGTTAAGAGACTAAGGGAAACTAAAACACCAACAAGTGCGAAAACAAAATGATGTAACAAAATATTTCTTCTTACTACCAGTGTATTTACACTGTTTTTACCTTTAAAAATAACGAAGGAATGTACCAAAATACAAAAGCAAGGAAAGGTTCTGAGACTGTTTCATAAGAGAGACTGTGTATTAAATATCCAAAAATGGACCTAAATCTTTTCTCTTCTAAGCCTCCCTACGCACAAAATACAGCTTTCCCATCACATGAAGGATAGCAACAAATGCTATAAAGCCAATGCTCATTACAAGAACCACATTTGGGGAGATCTTGAGTCCAGGGGCATCATCAGTGTAAAATTGGAGCATAGTTCCAGCTGCTCCTCCAGATGCCCCACCACCGGCTGTTCTTCTTCTCCTCATGTTTGCAGTAGCAGCTGCACTTCCTCTTGGGGGAGCTGTTCCACCTAAAGCCATTTTCTGAGACAAAAAAGTTTCATACATACATTAGGAATCTTGAATTAAAAACAAAATATAAAACCTAAAAAATCAACTACTACAACTAAATCTTCTCAAAACTAACTCAGCGCCCCCCAGAACAAATAGAAACTCAAGTTAGTTAGATGTAAGTAAAAAAAATCTCACGTAGTCACAAATCTCAAATGAATGAAAAGCAAAAAGCAACCTCAAATGAATGAAAAGCAAAAAGCAACGTATATCTTATTCAAATTCAAGAGTTGACATATACTTTTAAGTTTAACAACCATCTCTTCTTCAAATTCATTAATCACCAAGTAATTCACATAGTAAAAGTTTGCATCAAAGGTCAACATAGATTCCTGAGATGAAACAGTAATTCTCATTGAAGAACAACACTAAAAGCAATTATGAAGATGCATCTAAAACTGCGTCTGGCTCTTCCTATTAAGACAGCGCATCCAAAACGAATTAAGGTAAATCCCTAACTGTTTGACCAAAATGAATGTAAATTCAAAGTTTTGGCACACTTTAAACATTAAACCTGGAAAAACAACAATTTATGAACAAAATCGTATAAATAAATTGAATTAAAAACTGGTTCAGATTACCCTAATTATTCACTATACTTATCAATTCACCACACTTAAATTGTAAACAGCAATTAAAATGTTAGAACTAAAGTAGAAAAGAAATGTAGGTCGCAACCAGGCCCTCCCATCATTGTGTTGATCAGGGAGAGCAGACATATTGACCTAAAACATCAATTTCCGTGCACACAACCATGCTGCCTTCATCATTTTAATCCAGAGCATCGGCTTATTGTGCACGGCTTCACACCTTCAGATCGCAAAAACATTCACAAATTACCGAATGTGAGACGCTATTTATAATGGGAGGGAACTATTTAGGGTTTACTTGCGCAGTTGGATTGGAGGTTAGTTTGGTGAATTTCTCTGTGCCGCTGTATTTCATGGGCTTTGTACTTCAAACGCCTGGCCCAAATAGCAGCATTTGTATCATACGCAGGCAACCACAGAACCTAGTTTGATCCACTTTCATTACAAAACGGGCTAAGACAAACTTTTTTTCACGATCACACACAGCATAAGTAGATTAAGTGAAGTACGCCCCACATCAAAACACTAAAATTAACAACAGACAGAGACAGGCATTGAGAAATGATGGACAAAATGCAGGGAACATTACTTGAAATAAGCACAGGCACCCAAAAAATCGTAAAGCTAAAACTCACACCCGTTTTCCAACCCAGTTCAAAATTATTATTAAGGTAATACAAATTAGAGTGAGAGCCTACAAATTAGAGTGAGAGCCCCAGATCTATTTGAGCTTTAGACGATTGATTGTTTGCGTTTATTACTTGAACACTGATTGCAGTGGGCATCAACCAAAAAAACAAACAATAAGCATCAACTCAAACAACTAAAAAATACCGTAAAATATAAATGCAAATGGAGAATATTATTATTAGGTATTAAAATTGGGGGCGGGAACTAGAAGAGAACCAAAATCGCACCATAAACAATGAGAATACAATACTAAGAATCAGAATCAGTAAACTTACAATCGAGGATAAATCAACACAACAAGCTATTAGGATTTCTGAGCAAGAGAAAGCGAATGTAATTTTGCTTGAACAGAGAACAGGCGGTGTTCTGCGGCAATGTATGCAAAAAGAGACTTGGAGCAGAGGTGAAATGAGCATAAAAGATAAACGAGCAAAACTCCAGAACAATCTAGAGCCCAAAAAGCCCAACCCGAAAAACAGAAAAAAAATTTATTGGAGCCGTTTCTTCCTGCACCTCAGTTGTTTCTTACTGCACCCCATTAATGTAATGAAACTACAACTATATCCTCTTCTTTCCTACGTTCAGCTACAGTACCTGCACCTCTTCCAGCGGCGGTGGTGCACCTCTTCAGATACATTAAAAAAATGTATATTTCGGAATATATTTTTAGATTTAAAAATATTTTGAAATACAACTTTTAAATTTGAAAATATATTTTAGTATACATATTTTAAAATATAATGTAAAAAAATATATATTATTCAAAATATGTAATAAAATTCCATAATTATTTGAAAGAACAAAAAATTCGATCAGTAGGAGTGAAGATATAAATTTGTTACAGTTTTAATATTTATGATATTCTAAATATTCATTATAATGTTATTTTACTGTTACTGAAATATAAATATTTTTGTAACCAAATCATCTGAATATTATTTTTACAATCTAGAACATTTGAATGTTCTATAAATTTACTTATTATAATATTATTTCACTATTGTTAACATATATTAATGTTTATTATAATAAAATGTGATTAAAAAATAAGAATATTATAATAATTATTAAAATAGTTATGAAAATTGTAATATTGTAATTACATAACGTTTGAATATAATTATTGTGAGAGCATATAAAATAGCTTAAGAATAGTGATAATTTTTATAACGGGAATACTATAATATTTCAATAATAAAAGGTTTAAATTATAAATAAATTTTTAAAAACTAAAAGGTTTCATTCTTTTAAAACCACTATTTTTAGAAATCACTTTATAAGTTTTCTCTCTATTTTTTTTTATAGATTTCTAACCTCAATTATTATCTCTTGGAAGATCAAGAGTTGTAGGATTGTTTCTAGAGATACCAAAACCATCCTATTAAAAAAATCAAAGAGAGTAAGTCTTTGTTTTATCCTCTTTTAAGCATTTTAACTTGGGTTGCATGATGCATGTGAATTAAGATTACTCTTAAAGAATCTCTTTTATTCTTACAGAATGTATGTTACTCTAAAACCTTGATTATATGCTTAAATCTCCAATAGAGGTCTTTGTTTGTTAGTTAGATGATTTTGTGTTATATAGAACTTTAGGGAGTATCAGAGGGAGAAAGGGGTTTTCCACTTAGGTGAGGGAAACTAATTATAACAGAATTCATAATTAATTTCATTCTTCAATGTCTGGTTTTGCATTTTTTGAGTGATGGTATGTTGAATTCATAATTAATAGACGTCTGCTTTGTGAATTGAGTGATGGAACGCAATGACAGGTTATCCAAGGGTATAAATATGCATATTATGAGTTTTGTTCTTTGGTTGTGTTGGATTATTTGTGAATATGAATTTTTGGCTAGACTACGAATTAAATCTTGAATTTGATATGCTTATGACTTGTGAGAAGCCTAAAAAGTATTATTGCTATGGTTGGAACTGGGTGAGCCCTTCTCTCCCTGGGCGAATGCTGAAAACGAGATTGAAGAGAGTTAGGGGAGGTATGCTCACTGGGCGAGAATACCTCCCAAAATGTCAGTTTGTAGTAACTGTTACAAATTCCCACACTAAGGCATACACCACCAATACAAACAAGATCAGAATCAAACCAATAAGTTCAGCCAGTTAAAAATTAATGCAGAAGAACACAACAATGTAAGGGTAAATAAAAACCTTTAGTTTCATAGATTGCAGTATTTCAACACACCATTGGCATATCTACACCACAATTCATTGCTTGGCTTTCATGTAAAGTCCATGGCTTCCAAGTAAAGTCCATGAATTCAAGCAAAGAATAATCAACTGTGTAGATGATGAAGGACCTGGACGATAAGATGAATTCGTGAATTCAAGAATTAAAAAACTAACAGTGAAATTCCCATAACAGGCTCAATGATCATAATGTTCAGTGATCAAGTACCGCTCATGCTACGACCACAATGACTGATACAAGTACCTTCCAACAGCCAAAAAGAGAGACTACAGCCATTCTAAATAGTAGAAAAATAGTGAATGGAAGCATAATAAAACGAGAGTACAGCCATTCCAAACACAACCATTTACCTTCACACTATTCAACCAAGGAGAGAGACTACAGCCATTCCAACAAAAATCTACGACCATTGCCTCCACGACCATAGAAGGTCTAGTCTTCACTGCAAAACAAGTCAAAGATCCAACAGTACAAATCCCATAGCCCCCCTCATAATCATAATGCGTGTTTACAAGAACTGTCATTCCACAAGTTTAGCCAGAAGAATAACCAACAGTACAAATCCCAAAGCCCCCCTCATAATCATAATGCGTGTTTACAAGAACTGTCATTCCACAAGTTTAGCCAGAAGAATAACCAACAGTACAAATCCCAAAGCCCCCCTCATAACCATAGTGCGTGTTTACAAGAACTACCACTCCACAATTTTAGCCAGAAGAATAACCGCAAAGGAAAAGAAATATGATAATAGAGAGCAAACTCTGAAGAACTCAGGCTATCATCCTTAGCCATTGGTTGTTCTAAACAATCATGTTTTTCGAAACGGCATGCTGAAGAAGGAAAACAGAAAACTAAAAACATTCTATTACCTAGATTTGATAGATAACTATTATCAAGTAAAATACTACATTCTAATTGACGTAAACTGATGTACTATTAATTCAAGACGTCTTAAATCTAACCACATTAATTGATCGCAAATACCATACACTTCACCCAAACCCAACACAATCTTGATCAAGACATATAAAACCCACAGAACAAAGTAGCAAATTCATATAAAACCAAGGGAGACGTAAATGCTAATAATAAGCTAACAATACACGAAAGAAATCCAAACTACCTGTGCAGAGGATTCTATAAAGGGCAAACTCAAGTGCTCTAAACTCCAAAGATTTTCAATACTCGACCTGCAAAAGAAATCTCCGAAGCTAAGCAGCTTGTTCTGAAAAGGGATGAATACAAACGTTTCAACCAACTCCTGGACTTGTTAAGACACAGAATAACCTCGAGTTGTTGAGTTGTTAGCAGTCGCATCAAAATTATATGAAAGAAAAGCCACAGCAAAGTTCTCTAAACTCAACTGAAATTAACAAATTATCCAACCAGCAGCACAGCTCAAGCATAGAAGCACACAATGACCGACACAAATACTTTCCTAACCAATAAAAAAGAGTAACACCATTCCAAACAAGCACATAAGAAAAATAGTTAATGGAAAGGTAATAAAACCTAAAGCTTCACATGATGTCCAATAACCTACCGTCATAGTCTCAACGACCCAACAGACATTCATATTATGTCTTCACTGCAAAATGAGCAGAAGAAGATGATCAAATTAACAGAGTCAAAAGTCCAAACAACACAATTGCCGATGACTATTATCACAGTGCCTGTTACAAACGCACAAGAACTCCCACTCCACAAGTTTAGCCAACAACTAAATCTTCTTCCTTGTCTATTACAAAAACACAAGAACTCAAATCCACAAGTTCAGCAGTAGAAGAATAACTGCAATAAAATATTGAATGCAAAGATAAAATAACCTAAAATTCACAGGAAAAAGAATTATTCCGAGAAAACTCGAAGTGGCTCATGGCCCTAAATAAGGTGTAGGAAGATTACAATAAATAATTCCAAATACTGCTGTGTCTCACATTGGAGATAGAATTAAATAGAGCCCTCATAATGTAGCAGTGAAGAGTACAAATCATATTGATTAAGAATCAAGAGAAACCCATATTACTTAGAAATGTCCAAGTGTAAAAAGAAAAAGGAGAAAAAGAGCTCACAAACTATAATAGCCTTGATATTATAGTTTTTATAAACGGCAAGGCTGAAAAAGACGAGAATCACAAACTATAATAGCCTTGATATTTTTTCCTTGTATACTTGTTTTACTATGAATCCAGTAATTCATTTAGTTGGAATTTCTAAGTTAGAAATGTAAAAAAGAAAAAAGAGTAAGAAAAGTGGAAGTAAATAGAGCTGTGATGTTAGAGTACAGTAGATTGCAAATCTTCAAGAATAAGAATAGAGGTCGTACTAAACTCTCTTAAGTTTTCCAATGCTCCTTTTTAAGTTTTTAACTCCTCAACCGGAATAGGAAAACTCAGACTTTTGGACAATAGACAAAGAAAGAGCACAAACACCAAATTTGATACATCATCATCATCAAATACTTCACATGATATCCTAAACCACACATCCACTATTTGTCTTCGTAGAAGACGGAAGTATACAAAGGAGATGAGTTCATAAATTCAAGAATAAAAGCCAATGGAGAAACTTGGAATACAAAATCACCAAATCATTTTATAGGATAACCATTTCTTCCACAAATGCCCACACTTACTTACTTAGCATAACAAATTGGTGAAATGGTCTCATGCTAGACCTGTGAAAAGAAAAAAGCAAAAGATAGCCACTTCTTCTACAACAAATCCCACTTCAACTGAATGATCGAAACTCCTTTGCAGACAATGCTTATGTTAGTGATCAAAAACTAAAAGTTGTTGGCAGTTCCAAACACAAGTGTTGTTCAATCCTCACATGCATAAAGTTATTAACTGAAACATTTCAACACCTAGATTTGATAGATCTCTGTCAACAAGTGGTTGGCCACAATTGAACCCATATGATTTGTTGATCAAATCCTGAGAATTTAAATAAGGGAAACTCAGAAAAAACTACATAATTCCGAGATTTTAGCTGTTCTAAACACTTCTGTATTCCATTCCTTGCATGATGAAAAAATGTATAAACAAAAATGAACACATTTGATAGATTTCCATCAACAAAAACTTGGACACAAATAACCGCAATAGGAAATTGTGGGTAAGAAACCAAAACAATCACAGGATCTTAGACTAGATGAGATGCAGGCCATAGCACAAAACTATCTAAAGACTGCCGCAGAGAAACAAACCACAGTTCAAAATGTTCTGTGATAAAAAAATAGTAGACAACTCATAGAAGAAATTAGGTTATGTTGACATTCCAGCTTGGACAAATCCTATTCCAAAAGCCTTGTTGTTTACAAAAGGGATATCCAATTAAAATTGGAGATACTTGTAGGTAGTATAAAAAAGTACCAAAGTTATTCTCCAAATTGCCAAGTAACAAAATTGGAACAATTCTTGATACAGAAACAGCTAAACAACCAATCCACAAAACATGTTTAGCCAGTTAAAACCAAGGGAGACCCAGTAACTCATAACAAGCTTGATGTGATAAAGTCATACAGCTCAATAATTCGACAAACAGCATGTTTAGCCAGTTAAAAATTATTCAGAAAAACACAACAGTGCACCAATAACCAAAACATTTAGCTTCACAGATCACAAAATTTACAACCCACTATTTGCACATCCTGGACCCCCTTCATTGCTTAGTTTCCTTGTCAAGCCCATGAATTCAAGAAAACTATAGTGAATCTGGGTAGAAGATCAAGGACCTAGAAGGTATGATGAATAAACAAATTCAAGAATTAATAAACTAGTGGAGAAATATCCATAACAGACTCAAAGATCATATTGTTCAGTGATCAAGTCTCACTCTTGTTTACACAAACACAATAGTTGTTGACACATGTACCTTCGTACAACCAATAAGAGAGACTACAACCACTCCAACTCGAGCACATAAGAAAAATAGTGAACCAAACCTAAAGATTCTTGGTAAGTTAAATAATCTACCTCATTGCTCCGTGATCCAATAGACATCTTCTTCACTGCAACACGAGTAATAGAATATAATCAAAATCAACAGAATCAAGGGTCCAACAATGAATAACGGCAAAGGAAATGATGAATGCAAAGTATATGCGAAGGAAATATGAATTAAAGAAAACTACTAATAACTAGATATTGTTGTGCTAGTTGAAGTAAAAGTCAAGAAGCAAATAACATAGTAACGGAAAACAATACTGAATTCCTTTACACAGTAATTAATTGGAAAAGAAACAAAACCACGTTTTGAGAGTTGCAAATTTAAAAGTCGAAGGATTAAGTAACCAATGTGAAAAAAGGAGAAGGTTCACAACTCCTTTAACAAAATATTTAATAAGCAGCTCTTGCTAAGACCTACCTCGGATGGATTGGACTTCCTATGTATAATTAAAGATGATAACGATGCTTTAACAATGAATTTCGAATTTAAAAATATTAAGCAATATAAAAATATAAAAGAGATAAGAGTATGAATTCAGTTTTGTCTTTGAATCTAAAGGTAGTTTTCACAAATCATACAACAATATTTTCCTAATATAAAACAATCGTATTCGTTTTTCATTTCTTTAATTTGGAAAGTAAACAACTCAAATTAGGACAACGGACGGCTATATAAGGTGTATACATAAAGTGGTGACTAAAGAAACAGGAGAGAAACCATCAAGTTTAATAAAGAAAGCAGCTAGTAAAGATTTAGGAATTCTTTGGGTGTATGCACCAAGTCGTTTAAAAAATTCTCACTAATAGACTAAACATCTTACAAAAAATATTGACCAAACCCAAAACAGGAAAGAAATTATCTAGTTTAATAAAGAAAGCAGCTAAAAAAGTGTTTCCACCTATAACTAGATATTGTATGTGTTTGCAGAAGCAACACCCAAGATGCAAATAGTTTAGAGAAAGGGAAAACAATACTAAATTCTCTTAAACACTTGCAAATTTAAAGTCGAGGGGTGAAGTAATCAATGAGCATACAAGAGAAGGCTCTCAACGCCTTTGAAAAGACTTAAAAAGGAGCTCTAACTAACTACCTCAGAATATAAAAGAGATAAGAGTAAGAATTCAATTTTATGTTTTGTAATCTGAATGCAGCATAGACAAATTATACAACAATATTTTAGAACAGCGTAAGCCTATAAAATGGTTTAAAAAATTCTCACAAAACAGACTGAAGAAGTTATAAAAATTGATTGGCCAAATCCAAAACAGGGAAGGAATTATGTGGTTCAATAAAGAAAGCTGTAAAATAATTCGAAAAAAATGTTATTTTTCCAACAGCAATAACTATTGAAAGCAATACATCAATCATAACAATTTTATAAAAATCACTGCATTTCGGTTACAATCAAATGATCATATTGGCAAAAGATCTATTTAATTTAATGCAAGAATAAAACTAACAATTAAAAATAAATCTATATTCCTAGAAAATCTTAGACAAGTACATCATATTTCAAACTTGTACATACACTGCTGTAACCAGGAAAATTCCTAATCCAGAAAACCCAGAAGGCATGTCTTATAGTGCGTATTTATAACATTCTCACTCCACAAGTTTAGCATCAAGAACAATGACAAAGAATAATGAATGCAAAGATAATGAAACTGAAGGTTTCACCAAATCTCCATCCACCGTTTCTAAAACCTGCCAACCACCCTCTATTTGCATTCCTTGCACACACTTCATTTCTTAGTTTCGCTGAAATGCTCATGAAATCAAGAAAAATATAATCAATTCGAGTAAAAGACAAAAGATCTAGACAATCAGATGGATAAACAATTTCAAGAGTTAAGAAACCAGTGGAAAAATTCCGATAACAGGAAGATTGAGTATTGCCCTTGCTTAGACAAAGATCACGGCTGACACATGTACCTTCTTATAACAAATAAGAGAGACTACAAGCATTCTACTCGAACACTTAAGAAAAATAAGAAATTGTATCGTATAAAAACATAAAGCTTCGTAGTAAGTTAAATAATCAACAGCTATTTGCTCCACGACCCAATAGAAATCCTTTCCACAGCAACACGTGTAGAAAATGATAATTAAAATCAACAAAATTAACTGTGCAAAAAAAAAAAAAAACACAGAAATCAACAAAATGTCAAGTGTGGAACGACACAACTGTCAAAGCCTATAATTCATATAGTGTATAGTTCGAAGATCTACGACTCCAGAAGTTTAACATGATGAAAAACGACCCAATAGACATCCTCATCACAGCAACAAGTGTAGAAAATGATAATTAAAATCAACAAAGTCAAGTCTGCAACACGACACAAATGTCAAAGCCTCTAACTCATTCAGCTTATAGTTGCAAGATCTCCCCCTCCTGAAGGTTAACATGATGAAAAACGACAATGAAAACAGTGAATGCAAACGGGATACTGATCCAAAACCTTCCCACCACCCACCATTTGCGCAGACAATCGCCATGGTTGACACACGTACCTTCCCACGACAAGTAAGAGAGACTAAAGTCATTCCAACTCGAGCACACATGAAAAATAGTAAATTGAATCATAATAAACCATAAAGCTTCCTAATATACATCCTCTTCGCTGCAACATAGTAAGTTAAATAATTTACTACTATTGACGCCATGACCCAAATATGCAACATAGTAAGCCATCAAATCAAACAGTAAGCCCAACAACACTTGTCAATAATGATCATCCCACAATGCCTTTTATAGGCCCAGAACTCATAAAAAAGTAACAGACAAATCCTCCTCAAATGTCAGTTTGTAATAATACAATTGTAGTGACAATGACAAACTGCAGGCATACCACCATCAAGGCAACCATGATTAGAATCAAACCAACAAATTTAGCCAGTTAAAAATTAAATCTTTAGCTTCACATATCACAGAACTTCCACGCACCATTTGCACATCTACACCACACTTCATTTCTTGGGTTCCATGTAAAGCCCATGAATTGAAGAAAAATAAAATCAATTGGGTAGAAGATGGACCTAGGCCACAGGATGAATTCATAAATTTAAAAATTAAAAAACCAATGAAGAAATTCCCGTAATAGGCTCGATGATCATAAAGTTTAGTGATCAAGTACCTTCCTACGACCAATGAGAGAGGCTACGACCATTCCAAATCGAGCGCATAAGAAAAATAACAAAATGAGAGACAACACACATTCCAGATGCAGCATCATATACCTTCCCACTATTCAATCATTAACAGAGACTAAAGTTCCAAACAAAAATCTACCTCCATTGCCTCCACCACCCAACAGGCATCCAAAGTCTAGTCATTACTGCAAAACGAGTTAAAGGCCAAACAATACAAAAGCCAATGCCTCCTATACTCAAATAGTGTCTGTCACCACTCCACAAATTTAGCCAGAATCAGAATGCATGCAAGTCGTACTAAACTCTCTTTCAAGTTTTTAATTACTCCTTTTTATGTTTTTAACATCTCAACTAGCAGATAAAAACTCAAACTCGAGGACACACTGACAAAGAAAACCATAAACTTCACCTGAATTAATACAAAATCACCAAATCAGTTTGTAGGATAGCCAATTACTTCCACAAAGGACCACACTTACTTGAGTTCACTGTGAGAACCAAACCAAGCACAAAAAAAAATTGGTGAAATGAGATCATCCTAGACCAAGGAATAATTGAAGCAAAAGTTAGTCACTTCTTCAATGACAAGCCCAACTTCATCAGCTGCATAATAGAAAATCCTCTACAGAGAAACAAATGGCAGTTGACAGCTTATGTTTGTGATCAAACAAAAAGCCACAAAAAGAAGTATTGAAATCAAATTGTTCAATCCTCTTGATAATTAGTAAAATGAAGTAGAAAATCAAAGAACCAACACGAGTAGATGAATTCATAAATTCAAGAATTAAAAAAGCAATGGAGAAAATCCCATAACAAGGTCGAACATCATAATGTTCAGTGATCAACTATTGCACTTGCATAGAAACATGGTGACTGATATATGTACCTTCCTACAGCCACATTCCAAATTGACCACATAAGAACAATAGTGAATAGAAACGTAACAAAATGAGAGAGACTACAGCCATTCCAAACACAATCATGTACCTTCCTACTATTATTCAACCAATGAGAGAGACTACAGCCATTCCAAACAATAATATACCGCTATTGTCTCCACAACCCAATAGACATCCATTGCAAGTCTTCACTGCAAAATGAGTCAAAGGCACAACTACACAATTTACAAAAGCCCCTCATACCCATATAGTGCCTTTTTACAAGAACTCCCACTCTGCGAATAAAATAAAGAAAGAAAAGATAATAGAACCAAAAGTTTCTCTGGCTATCCATCAACTGCTTCCAAAACTTGTCCCCCACATATCAATTAGCAAAGTAACCTGATTTTTCAGATTGAACAGAATCAGTAAGGGACTACAACAGAGAAATATAGCCAGCAAAACATAGCATCTGCCTCCATCCTGTCACAAATAGTGAGACCCCAAAAGTAAATAGGGTGTGATGTTGGGGTACTGAAGAGTGCTTCACAATCAGAAAAGGAGTCGTACAAACGAAAACTTAGGATTGAGGACATGCTTACAAAGAAAGAGCACAAACACCAAAATTTGATGCATCATCATCATCAAATACTTCACAAGAGAAGCTACACCACACATTGCTTGTCTTCCTAGAAGATGGAACTATAGAAACAACAAGAATTCAAAAATTCAAGAATCAAAACCAATGAAGAATCACCAAGCCGTATGACAGACACCAGATGTCAGAACCACAAGGTCCAAAGCTCGTAATCATCAAATAAAGGTATAAATTTACTGATAATTCTTGCGACTACTAATAATGCTTGCTTTCAATCCGACAAAGTGAACTTCGATCAACTAGATAATTCGCAAAACCCTGAAAAATCTAGATCAAGAAGGGAACCATGAGCCATGGATGTCAGACAGGAGATGGCAGAACCAACTTTGGCGCGAGAAGAATATATATAAGGGTAAAGATTGACAACTGAGATTACGCGGTTGGAGAAAAATTATACGGTTATCATGTAAATAAGATTTTCATCCTTATCTTATATCTTGGATTATTAATAGTTGTTAACCGACGAGTTACAGAAAAAATAACATTTTAGTTTTTTTTATCAGCGAGAAAGAACATTTTACTTATTATTTAAAATTTTCTTCTGAATATTATTTTGTTTTTATTAAGAGACAATTTATTAACTTTTCTAGTCAAGATAATTAAATTTAAGATTGCTTTAACATAAGTTGTACACATTATATACAATTTTAATATGTATATATATATATAGATATATATATATATATATATATATTTATTTATTGTCAATTTAAAAAAAAAAACTATATTCTTTAATTGATATATCTTTTTAATTATTTTTCACGTTATTAGTTTTATTATAATATAAGACTCAAGGAGTCTTATTTCTAGAATATGATTTTTTATCGTTATTTCAGATTTTACAGTAATATATTATGGTTAATCTTATTTTAATTTTCTAAATTCTTTTCTTAAGTTTTCTTATATAATTAACTAAAAGACATCTGACTCATTTAATTTTCGTAACTAACATTGATTCGTTTTAAAATAACATTATATAACAGATGGATTATTCTTTACAAATTTTAAATTTGATTATAAATTTTGAATATTTATTGGCTATAATAATTCATCTTTTATTTATGGCTATTAGAATGAAGTTTTATTACTTGATGTGATTTAACTAACAATTTAGTAAGTTATTTCTGTGAAGATGTAAATACATTGTCATATGTTTTCATTTAATAATTTAATATAATTTTCTTCAACTTTACTTTGAGTTTCAATCAAATGAATCACAGATCACCCACACATCCAATTAAAAAACAAGTTAGACAAAAATTAAAATTTTTACGACAATACAAGATTGTTTTGTTACTATGTTTTCATATGCTTTTTTTTATATTAAAACTAAGGTTAAAATCTAATCTCAAAGATTTTGAGAATATCTAATCTTCTAAGTCATAATTTACAACATTTTTAAGTCAGTTATACAGGTTTAGCCATGGTGCTAGAATGGTTATTATTAGACTACAAAGCAATAGTTTACAACCCTAGAAAGTTAATGGAAAGAATACGTGAAATAGAATCAGAACTAGTATATTGCAAACATATAAATGGTAAAAAATTATGCTATTATACCATGAAATTAATGCAGGGAATCAGCAGGTGCAGTAGAATGAGAAAAGATGCATATACATTCAATCCAAAATAAACACTTGAAGACCATACAAATACGGCAAAGACAAGGAAATGCATAATACAAGACCAAGAAAAAAAAGAAGCTCACCTGGAAGAAAGAAATGACAGCAAGGGAATGGCAGAGAAGAAGATGAAAGGAGCAAAAATCTAAAGAGGATTGTGAAAAAACAAAAGAATGAAGAATAAACATTTTAGAGAATATTTGAAAAAGAGAGGATGCAGGACGCATGTCATGAATCTGTAGGCTGAGGAAAGTTGTCACAATGAGCCTAGGAGATGTTACAGCAGAAGATAAGGATACCTTAATAATTAATTTTGAATTTCAAAATATTATAAAAATAAAAATAAAAATATAACAAAGACAAAAGTAAGAATTTCAATTCAAAGTTTTTCAATGTAAAAGAAATCACAAATTGTACAACAAATGTACTAAACAACTCCAAGTTAGAACAATGTATGTACATTAATAAAGGCGTATGTATACAATGGTTTAAAAACATTGTCACTAACAGACTAGAGACATTACACAAAATGATTGATCAAATCCAAAACAAGAAAGGACTTATCAGGTTTAACAAAGAAAGCAGTTAAAAAAGATGTTTTCCAGGAAAAGAATTAAAGTGCTTCGGTTCAAATTAAAAAATAGAAAAGAATTCCAGACAATGTAAAAATGAAAAACATATCTGTGACACCCTAAGCATCTATTACAAATCACAAACGAAAAAATAATTTAAAAACATTTGAATAAAAAATAAAGCAGAGTCCATAAGAAAAGAACCATTGCAGAACTAATTGTAAAATACATCTTCGAAAATAAGTACGAAAAAAAATGCCATAGAATTATTACAATAATGAGAATCATCCACTAGGACCTTCGGTGTAATAACTATTAAAGGCAATCCATCAGTCATAATAATTTTATACACGACAATTGTTAAAAATACATTACATACCTACAAAATATCTGACAAGCACATCACATATTTCAAACTTGTACAGCAAAAACATTACATATGTTGTTTCATTATATCCAACTCCAGAAACATTGTTCCTGATAAGAAAACAAGGAAATCCGATATTGCTAGCTTACCAACCAACTAAATCAAAACTCACGGAAGATGATCCCATAAAACCAGGGTAGCCTTAGTCACTCTAAACAACAAGCTAAAATCGGTCATCACGTGATGTTTTAAACCCAAAACTCCAGAACCAAGAATGCCCAGAAATACATCAATTCCTATCCAAAATCAAACAATAATGAAAATAATGAATGGAAAATAATGCATGGAAAGGAATTGAGATACCATCAAATCAAAGAGTAAAGCCTAACAGAACTTGTCAACCATGCTCATCCCAAAATGCCTTTTGTAAACCCAGAACACAAAAATGTAGCAACCAAGATCAGATCCAAACAAACAAGTTTAGCCAATTAAAAATTAATCCACAGCATTGTACCGGTAAATAAAAACCCTTAGCCTCACAGTCCATAGATTGCTTCTGACTGATACATATACCTTCCGAAAACCAATTCGAGAGACTACATCCATTTCAAATCGACCACATAAGAACAATAGTGAATGGAAACGTAATAAAAGGAGAGAGATTACAACCAATGAGAGACTACTGCCATTCCAAACAATAATCTCCAGCCATTGCCTCCACAACAGATATCCATAGCAAGCAACTCTTCGCTGCAAAACGAGTCAAAGGCACAACTTTTGAAATGTCAAACCCTTTCATACTTATATAGTGCATGTTTACAAGAACTCCCACTCAAAAAGAAAATAGTGAATGAAAAGATAATAGAACACAAAGTTTCCGTGGATCTCCATCCATTCCTTCCAAAATTCGTCCACATAACAATAAGAGAATTGAGGAAACCATCAAATCAAACGAGATCTACGGGGTTCTACATATGTTGGACATTGCTCCATTAAAAAAAGTCATTTGGTCAAAGAAAGAATCAAAGATTCATTGGATTATCAAACTAAATTATATGTATAAATATATACCTAGAAAACAAGTATAACCCATAAAGAGGCTCTCTCTAATCAAAATTTTGCCAAATTTTTGTTCTAGGATAAAAAACTAATTAAATCCTTTATTTTTTTTGTTACCGAATCGCTCTTTTTGATTTTGGAAAAAATATCTTTATCAATATAAGAACAACAACCCTTGTCAATAATGCTCATCCCACAATGCCATTCATAAATTCAGAAATAAAAAAGTAGCACACAAATCCTCCTCAAATGTCAGTTTTGTGGTGCCCGTGACAAACTCCCACATTGTTAGCATACCACCATCAACACAACCAAGATCAGAATCAAACTAACAAGATTAGCCAGTTAAAAATTGAACCAGAAGAGCACAGCAAAGTGACGGTAAATAAAACCTTTAGCTTCACATATGACAACGCACAATTTGCACATACACCACACTTCATTGCGCTTGGCTTCATAGGAGATAATAAATTCAATAATTAAAAAACCAACAGACAGATTCCCATAACAGACTCGATGATCATAATGTTTAGTGATCAAGTACCTTCCTACAACTAAAATAAGAGAGGCTACAGCCATTCCGAATCAAGCGCATAAGAAAAGTAGTGAATGGAAACGCAACAAAACGAGACAGAGAATCATACACCTTCCTACAACCATTAAGAGAGACTATTCGTTCCAAACAAAAATATACCTCCATTGCGACAATCATCCAACAGACATCCAAAGTAAGTATAGTCATCACTGCAAAATGAGTTAAAGGCCAAACAATACAAATGTCAATGCCTCTCATACTCATATAGTGCCTTCCACCACTCCACAAATGTAGCGCAATGATAATATAAAACCTAAAGTTTGCCTGGATCTTCATTAACAGCTTCCAACACTTTTACCCACATATATATTAGCAAAAGTTTTGAGATTGAACAAAATCAGCAAGGGACTAAGATTAAGTAAAATAGTCTGCAACAAGAAAGCATCTGGTTCCCACATCCTATCACAAATTTGGAGACACCAAACTGAAGGAAGTAAATAGAGCTGTGATTTTGGAGTACCGAAGAGTGCAAATCTTACGCAAGAATCAGAATGCAAGTCGCATTAAACTCTCTTTAACACCGAAATCTCAATTGATCACAACGATATACTTCAGCCAAATCAATAGAAAATCACCAAACCATTTTATAGATAGTTAATTTCTTCCACAAACGACCACACTTGAGTTCACCGTGAGAACCAAACCAAGCACAAAAATTTGGTGAAGTGAGCTCATCAAAGATCAAGGAAAAGTAAAAACAGAAGATGGCCAGTTCTTCAACAACAAACCCCACTTCAACTGCATAACAGAAACACCTCTGCAGAGAAACAAATGACAGTTTATGATCAAATGCCGACAATTCAAAAACTAAGAAATTAGGTTATTATATAGGAATTATTACAAGAGGTCTATTATATAATACATAGAGGTAAACCCTAAAAGTCATAAGGAAATGGGTTAAAACATGAGCATAAGCTAACATCTCTGATATGATTATAGGATTCTGAAT
>Ga0214544_1007241_pt1 | contig 19674 bp, 10 predicted proteins | sample CNSS3metaG_FD_160074 | JGI IMG/M metagenome (GOLD analysis project Ga0214544, IMG submission 160074) | Root nodule microbial communities from cowpea collected in UCLA plant growth center, Los Angeles, California, USA - CNSS3 | ecosystem: Host-associated > Plants > Roots > Nodule | place: USA... | reverse complement strand
TTTTTGTTGTTATTTAAGTTTTTCTCCAAGTTCTTTTCCACTCAATTTAATGACTTTGATTTTATTACTTTTAATACACCAATGATATTTCTATACCTAAAGATTCATATAGTAAAGCATTTAAAACAAGTGCTATTTAAAAAAAAAAATCTTAAATGTTGATATATGCTCATGATCAAAGATTTTCTTGTCCTTGAATTTTTCTTGTTATTTCATTTTGTATTTAACTTTCAACTTCTACTTTTCTTAATGATAGCCATGAAATTCTTCATTTTGAGGATATCAATCTCATTCCCAAGTTTCTTATAGAGTGTTAGAGGATTTTCACATGATTTATTAGTTTTCAAACCAAAAATCCTATTAATGTATTGTACATATTAACAGTATTGACAACATATTAAAATGTACTCTTAAGGACTTTTGACTGATAAACAAATTTACAATAAAAAATATATTTCTCGAAGATTTAGTCTTGATTAATATTGTATATTGTTGTTTGCAACTAAATCGACTTGATATGAATTTTTTTCTCGTAAGATCATCAAACACTTGATTTCAATCTAACTAAAGTATTTTCATGTTTAGGTATCAATAAAGAAAATCAATTTAATGTAAAAGTTGTTAATTGCATAAACTAATCTTACTTAAACACTTAACGAATCAATCTCTCTTCAACTCAAAATTTAATAAGAATATGGTGCATAACAATTTTGTATTTTTATTTATTTTTTGGTTTAGATAATAATAGAAATGAGAACACAATGACATGGATGAAAAGTAATGTAAAAATGATAAAACCAAAAGATAGTATGTGCGATGACAGGAAAAAAATTCATAAATATATTTTGGAATGCACATTCAAAGTGTATTTATTCAATGCATAATTCGAAACTTGTTTTTGGATTAAAAGTACTTTCGGGATTGCATAATCCTGAATTCATTTTAAAAGGGATAACTTCTACCTTTTTGTTATAATTTAAATGAGGCTAATTTGAGGTTTATGGGTTAAGAAGAGAAAAGGGAGGTGTAGGAAGAAATAAATGATTCGTGTAATCTCTATATTTAATTTTACTCAATCGAGTTTAATATTTTTTAAATAGAGTCAATTTTATCATTTTTGATAAAATTTAAGAACTAAAGAAAATCATATGACTAAATATAAGGGATAAATTATTAATTAAACATGATTTTTTCAAATTTTATTAAAGATTTAACTATGCTTTTTGTCTTTTAAATTGGATGCACTATTTCTTTTAGTCCCCAAATTAAAAAAAAAATCATTTTACAATTCTCCAAATTTACAAAATGCTAATTTTTGTCTTTGAAGTTATACAATATTAATAATACTATTGTTGCTCATCTGTGTATGACCACCAAAATAGTCGTTCAATATAAAGTTAAATTTAACAAAAATCTAATAAACTCAAATAATGATATCCCTTAATAAAATTTTCATAATAAATCAAAAGATAAAAACGTGAAATATTTTGAGCATATGACTAAAAGTATATTTAGTGTTTAATAAAATTTTAAAAAGTCATGTAGACCCACTCAATCCAATCCAATGGCGATGAATTATTGTATAATGCTTAAAAGCCTAGTTCTAATATAGCTTATCTAAAATTAAACAAATAAAGGTTTGGTAAATACTTTGAACGAGCATATACAGTGCACTAAATTGACATATAATATAAATAAGTCTTTACCAATTAGCAGTAGCAGCTATTGGAACATAATAAGCATAGTTCAAAAGAAATATAGTATTAGGATTGTAGCATATGAACCCTTTCATCCTTGATCCTTTCGATATTTAATTAATTCTGATCTAATATCTGTTATCACATCCTCTGCTCCATGGAGCTGTGCTTCAAGCTCTGCGATCTTTCTTTTATTCTTCGTTGAGGTCTCGGTTTCGCTTTTCTATCCACAACAACATTTTGAAACAAGAACACATCAGAGGAAAATTTTAAAGACGCAACATTCATATGAAAAATGAAAAGAAGAAACGCACACAAAGTGGACGCATAGTTAAAATTGTTGTAGATTTTGGAGACTTTTGACAAGATTCAAGATGAAGAAAAGGAAAGAAATCTACAGCTGAAACGGCTAAATATTACTGTCATCCCACAAGATCAAAGGCAAAACCCAAAATGTATTGTAATCTTTAAATGGTTAAAACACAACAGTTCTCTCCTTTAACTGCAGACAAATTCTCAGCTCAGCAGCCAAGTATTACTACTTTCAGAGTTTACGAAAAATACTAATTTAATATTGATAGTATGATACTACTATGTAATAAAATTCAGGACAGCTTAACTGATTTCATAGGAACCTATTTGTACTGTTTTTATATAAGTAGTTTCAAAGTCTTTAGACGAACTTAAGTATAGTTAGAACTACGAAATTCTAAAAGGTCATAAGTATTTTTTGGAGCTTCTAAACTACGAGATGTCTCTTTCATGTGCACATGGGTAGTTCGACTCTTCCACTTGGCCCTTCAAGCTTTCAAGAGTCTTATTGTGTATATTGGAACTCCCTCAGACACCAAGCATGTGCTTCCCTCTCAAGTCATCATTGCTTTTCACAAATAATCATTATACTTCCCTAATTTCAAGAGGTTAGGATGTACTAATCATGTTTAATGGAGTTAACTTTTATTTTCTTGTCCATTCCCTTAAGCTGAGCTCCTCCATTGTAAATAAGGAGTCTCCTTCATTTGTAAAACATACCTTGAAGATTGAATGCAATTCTCCTTCATTTGCTGTTCAGAAAATCATTCCAATGCTTCTTATGACTCAAAAAGCATTATTAATGAAAATTCGAATCTCACTCACATATTAAAAATTACTTTATTTCAAAATTAAAGTCTGCTTAAACCAATGTGCATAAAATTGAGCATCAATATGTTTATCTTTTATACTTACTGGAGGAAGATACTGAGACAATGCAGCCTGAATGGTGTTCTGAACTTGACAGCTGATCTCCTGTATCTCATTTTGACGATCCAAGAGACGAGCCTCTAGCTCTATGCGTTTCAGCCGTTCATCCTCTAGATGGGACTCAACCTCAACAAGTCTAGCTCTTATTTCATCACATTCTTTCCTAGCATTCTCTGTCTCTCTCTTTTGGGCATCTAATTCAGCCTGCAGCTGTTGAATTTTACCGGAGCTTGATGATGGTGATGACCTTAGTTCTGCTCCAAAAGGACCAAAGCCACGCATATATGATTTCTTCCCAACCAATGTTTGGAAGGCAGTACTAATAATTTCTTCTTCATTTGTTTCTCCCCCTTCCTCAGAATAATCTATTTGGCATCTTTTCTCATTAATTTGTTGAGCAGCTTTGTCCTACAAACAATTGATCATTTAGGGAAGACAGTGAACATCAAATCAAATTATATAGAAAAATATAGCAGTAATATGAAATTCAACTACATTGATTTCCTTAGACGCTTCGTCAATCCATTCCCCATTTCCCCTTTTGTGTGTCAACTGCCAAAAAGTCTGCATATCGGGCTCCGTTCCAGTCACTGGGTCACGCTGTTAAAATCATATGCTCATTAGCATTATAAAGAAAACGTCATACAGTTAGACGTGATAATCATAAGAACAAACGTGAAGCAGAAATCTCACTGCATCATAGCTGGTTGCTAGAAAGGATTTTGACCCAGTAGTATGTTTTACCCGCTGTTTTGCCTTATTTGCCTTGTTTTTTGCACTCATTATCTGAAGATTGACACAGAGCAATTCATGGAATTTATTGACATTCACAGGGCACAATGGTGTATAGACGGGCATAAATTATTGTACCTCAAAATAAGAGCTGCTAAAATAATCAACCAAGAATTGCCAATCAGAATCATTAACATCATTAGGGACATGCTTCAAGGCCTCGTCCTTGGTTTCAAACTTTAAGTAATACTCATGAAGCCTGCTGCGCCAATTCTGATATAGACGGCCTGCTTCATGCAGAATAGCCTTCCGTACCATATCTGTATGTGGAAGTCTCCAATTGTTCTGTTAACAAAAATTGAACCAGAGAAGTTAATTTATCCACGCAAGCACCCACATATTTGAATTGATTAATAGAATAAATGAAGGAAAAAACAGACCAAATGGAACAGCCTTACAAACAACAAAGTAATTTTTCTCTTATAGCACACATACATATAACCGATAGAAAAAAAACCAGAGTAATAGGAACTTGAGATATTGTTACAAAGAATAAGGGAATTGAAAAGGGTCTGCACCTCCCTAGCCCAAAGGCACCAATTTTCACACAAATATACAAGATCCTCTCCTTTCCTCTCTCTTATCATATTTAGGATAAAACTCAAGTTTTATTCTTTAGGTGCTTGTAGACTTCTCTAATTGAAATTAGAGTTTGACCTTGATAACCTTGGTGCTGTTTACCAAGGTGATTGGAAAACAAAAAACTACATTTTCAAACATGTGATACTTTTCACTGATTTTAACTTTCTAACTACTAATAACTAATGGTTTATTTAACACAGATTCAATGCTAGAGTAGAATGAAAGTTAGAGTAAGAACATTAGAATACTACACAAATGAGAAGCTCCCTTAGACACAGCAAGGCTGTGCATGGACACAAATACAGTGGAGTACCTAAAATGAATAGATATTACACTGCATGAATTTTAACAAGCTCGAAACACATATTTGCTTTAATACATAGATAGTCACATAATTAATGGTACAACAGACAAAATTACGAAACAGAGTTTATGTAAGTAAAGAAAGAGAAGAATGCCATAGCATAGGCTAAAATAATTGGATAAATAATCACAAAGTAAATATCACGATCCAGATTGCAATATCAGCCAGTTACAAAAGCGGAAGGATATCTGACCACATTCCGAGGAATTCTGAAATGCAGTAGCACTATAGCACTACTATAGCGCCAATTTATCAACATTGCAACACCCTTGTTCATCAAACCTTTAACTGCGATACGTATACCTTTTGTCTAATTAAGTAGTTTCAAAAAATCTATCAGCACAACTGGGCCACCCTCACATCCACAAACACTGCCATGCCTTTTTTTTTTTTTCACTTCCACAAACTGATGATTCCTCATGCATAACAGTGTAATAGATTAGTAGCATCTTTCTAATTGAATTTCGTTAAAACCATTTGCTCAAAGGTGAATTTACATCTCTCTTGTCATATTGGTTAAAATAAGCCTCATCTCCACGTACCAGCCGACAAAAAACAAATATCTCCTTTAATCAAATATCATTTACAAATCATGATTAAAACCAAACATAATAAATGTCATAACGTACCAGAATATTTTGCACTATTGTATCCCTGGTACTTTGTGGAACCTTCTTCCACTGGCGCACATTAAGACGTGCATTCTGGCGAACAATAAGAGAAAGATCAGTAATGAAATCATTGCGGCCTGGACCTATTGCTACCATCTTTGTAGGATGAATGAGAACATCCAACTTTCCATCTGCACTCCGTTGACGCTTCATTTGAAGTGACAACCCTTTTGTCTGTCCTCTTCCCTTTCTTTTAGGCTTGACAACCGTATCTGAAACACGATATAAAACAAGAGAAGTGTCAAATAAAGCCTTATACACGGAAAAAACGACCGCCAGTTAAATGAACACGTCCAACTTTCCACCTGCATTTTGTTGATGATTCTCTTGATTTATTGACTCTATTGGTTGCCATAATCCCCTCTCCCTAGGCTCGTCAACTTCATCTTAAACATACACAAACGAAAAAGGGTTGAAAAGAAGTCAGTTGTTATTGAAATAGTTCCAAGCAGTCAACGTTAATAATGACATAACAACCAGCGAAGTTAAAAACTGCAACTGAAAATTGTAAGACAAATGAACAACATGCTTTAGTAAATGTTTAAGTGCCTCAGAATTAATTTTGCCGAAGCAATCCATGCCGAATGCATTGAAGAAGCTTCAGAATGTGTGCTGCAGCAATTTGAAAGGCAGCCCAAACATGAGTATGTTATGCTTTTGGTGGTATAGAACATGATATTTTTCAGAGAGAAAAACTATCTTAATGAAAAGAAGAATATAGAACATATACTTAAAATTGTCCAGAGCTTTTTCTCTGACAAAATTAAATTGCCTTTAATTAGATAAACAAAGGTATACAGCTAATAAAGAAGACAATAGAACATATACTAACCAGTGGTAGCAGCTTCTTGCTCCTCCTTACATCGAGGACTCACTTCCATCATATTTGATGGATTGCCATAGAAGTTCTCGCAAGCATTCTCTTGACAGTACTGCCCCAAACCACTTGGTCGTTCTTGTCCATTTTTGTTGGGCACAACTGTATTTAAATGCAACAAATATTGAATATAAGACATTGATCAGTATACATGTCCTCTTCAATGTACCGACCCCAAGGTGTTTGAGAAAATATATGCTACATTCAACATAGCTAACAAAGAAGGGAGAAGCGGAGAGTGAAGGAGAGACACCAGTTAATAACTCTGTTGAGAAAATAACTGTCGCATTACCTTAATCAACGTACCAATCAAATCAAGAAATAAATATTTTGATATTTCCTACTATCATTACCAAAAAATATTATAAAAAACAAAAATAACACTCACTATCAAAGCTATCATCACAAACTTTTCCCATCGGATAAGCGTCTTGATATGATCAAACATCATATTTGTCATAGGCAAATAAGTTCTATGATGCCATGTGGCTCTCCTAATATCAATACTAATCCATCAAATTTCTAAAAAATAAGAATATTTGTAAAGTGGAGGAAAGATGAACTGAACAAAACAATAAAATGAGAAATCAGAGCCAGTTATTATCGTAACCATACCTGCATCTTGTGGTTCTTCACTGTCAAGACCAACTTCAACGATCTTGGATGGATTCATACGACTATTCAAAATGCTGTGGACACTCTCTTGAAACTTCTCAGCCTGTGATCCTTTTGGTCGTCCCCGTCCTTTTTTCGCAGGCATACTACTTGTACCTGAATCACAAAGTTAATATATAACAACAGTAAGCATATTCTTCTCACAACAAGAAAGAAACAGTAAAATACAAGTATACAAGTAAAAAGGATATAATATGATAAAGTCAATCTATGTGTACCTCCCTCATGTTCCTCAATAAAGTAAGGCTCAACTTTCACCACATTCAAGGGAGTATTTGGAATGACCAATTCACCATCTTCACTCTCTTTAACCTTCTTCTGAACGCTGGACCCTTTTGGTCGTCCTCTACCTTTTCTCTTTGCCATGGCCCCTCGAAATGAATTCTGAAACAGAACAATCAGAAACAAGAGCAGCGTATCATTTTCTCTCACACCAAAACCTTAGTCAGGCTGTTTAAAGTGACATTTGGCACTGATAATTTTCAATTCACCAGGTTAGAACAATCAATTTATCAACAGCTGCACTGTATTCAGTTTCGAATTCTCCACAGTCTAAACGGATAACTGGACGTACAATTGGTCTTACAACCACCAAAAGTTTTCATTTTGCAACAAATTTAATTCACCCTCGCATCAAAACTCAGGCATCCAGGCTGCAAACAGATATTATCTTGAAATAATTATACATTATCAAAATATAAGCATACTATAATAGAAGATTAGTGACCATTAAAAAAGCCAAATACAACGAACACAAGTATTACGTATACACGTCAGGTGAGAACTATTGGTTATTGTGAGCAATGATCATTTAATTACAACCAATACATTAAATTTAATGCTTCAGATTGCATACCTAATTACGAATTCTGCCTAATCTCTTTGCTACAATGGAAAAAAAATCGGGTTGAATTTATACTTGAACACACAATCTAAATCATTAATCATAACCTAATGGTTCTAACTCCATGTTCTCATGTTCCACAATAACATAGAATTCTTCTCTTTATGATCTGGTCTCAACAAATAGGCAAAAGATGGACAGAGAAAAAAAAAATACAAGTTTAAGCTATGTTTAAAGAGATAATATAAATATAACGCAACATCTTATATCAATAAATAATGGAATATTCATCCTCATTCAACAAAATAACACCAATAGCATCAACCAAAAAAAAAAAGAAAAAAGTTCTTCACTCCAATTGATAAAACTTAGTCCCCTCCAACATCATATCGCATAGAGGATCAGCATCAAAATGTGAAGGCAACCATGAATAGTGAAAAGTAGCTTCTTCTATGACTCTCATAAAAGAAAAAGAAAATTACTTCTGTGACATATTCCATAAACCCACAACAGAAGTCCATACACTGGATGAAACTAAAAAGAAGAGTAAAATAGGGGATTTCATATTATTTTTAAATGACAACGATAAAGAAAGCAACAAAATTGGAGGGGTTTTCTGTGTTGTATTGTCAAATGCATGGTATTCATAGTAGTTCCTACGTAAACTTCAGTGGTGGGTTTCGTCGTGTCGACGATAATTGAGAAGCATGCAATGGTCGGAAAGTACAGAAGAGGCTAACCGGCCGGAGACAGCGGCGGTCGGAGAAGGCGATAGGCAACGACGTCGGTTTATGAATGCCGGAAGGGTTATTTATACAGAGACGGTGAAACTCAGAAGTCTCTCGTAAAGAGAAAATGTAAAAACGAAAATCAATGAGTTCATGAAATGACTTTAATAAAATACGTTGCATCATCAATTTTTTTTATTCGCACATTTTACGTTTTTATTTTATTTTTGTATGTCCTAATTAAATTTCAAATGAAAAAAGATTAAAAGTTAAAATAGCTCGATATGGAAATTAAAAGTTAAAATAGCTCGATAGACAAAGTTAATGAAATATAAATATGGAAAATTAAAATATTTGATGGTAAAATATGAAAAAGAAAATATAAATACTAATGAATTCCCTTAAAATTTCGATATAAATTTTGACTGGTCAACATTCTTGAATGTGCACACGTAATGTGACTAAGGTTATTATATTTATTATTATTAACGAATATATAGGCGATATCGTGTCCTGTATATTCGTATTTTTTAATTCTTAAGAAATTTAAAATTAATAATAAATATATAATTTTTAAAATAATTATTAAATATAAAATTAAAAAAATAAAATATGTAAAAAAGATTAAATAATAATTTAAGATAAAAGAGATTTGTAGAAAAATATCAAAAATAAATTATTTATAAAATAAATTATTTATAAAATAATTAATTTTTAAAAATAAGATATATAAAAAAAATTAAATATAAAAAGTTTTTTTAAAATAATAGTTTAAGACAAAAGAAATTTTTAGAATAATAGTTAAAAGTAAATTATTTATAAAATAATTAATTTTTAAAATAATTAAAGGTGAAACTAGTATTATAAAATGTGAACACAAAAAAGAGAATCTCTTTATATATTATTATAGATTATTATTATTATTATTATATATATATATATATATATATATATATAAACTGATAAGATAACTAATTTACAATTTACAATGTATATATTTTTAGACTTATGTCGCTATAATAGATATGATAGTTTTTTATATTTCATAATTTGATATAAAATAGAATTAATATTATGTTCGAGTCTTTTAAAATATTTTATTGATCAATTATTATTCTAATCAGTTTTGAAAACGGTTATTAACTAGGTGTAATTTATGTTGTGTTGATTTTTTATAATAATAAAAATAATAATTACATTTTACAATTTTATTATAGATAATTTTTATTTATTCTATTGATAAGTCTTTTAAGTTATTGTAATTTAAGAAAATAGTTAAATTTAAAAAGAAAAACGTTAAATCAAAAAAGAATAACTTTTAGATTTAAAAAAAAAGTTATTTAAGGGAAAAATAGAAAATAAAATATAAATAAGGAGAAATTATAGATGATAGGACTTCTTTTAGAGGTAACAAGTATACGACCTAAATAAAAAAAATCATCATAAAAAGTTATATATATATCTATTAAGTTAAAAGTTTAGGTCAAAAAAGAATTCTAACAGGAGGTGCAGATGACACCGGTTAATATATAATTAATCATTCTTTGATTTTATTATTTTTATATTAAAAATTAAAATTATTAAATTATTAATTAGAAGTTTATAAATTCATTTAACAGATGTTATAAAGATAAAAATGTCTTTGAAATTTTTAACCAATATCTCTTTAACTCAATAAAGTCTCACATTCATATTTTGATTGTTTCTTTTTTTTGTAAATTTTTTAAATATTTAATACTATTTTTTTTTATGATGTTTCAATTATTTTATTATTTTTTTAACTTTTTATTTGTTTGTAGTAAATAAAATATTAAATATAATTGTATAATATTTATGAATATTTTTGTTCTCTAAATAAAATAAAATTTCATCAATGATTATTAGCTTATAATTTAATTAATATCACAATTATCTATGACATTTTGCATATTAATTATTTTAAACTCGTCCCTATGTTAAAATACTAAATCAATCTCTATTTTTGTTAAAAAAAAAATTCAGTCATAATATTTTTTTATTCTATATGTTTTCAATTTTCGCTAATTTTATTCAATTTAATTTTTTCTGACGCCGTTTAAATAATTAATGGATAGTGAATAATGTATGTCACATGTCACTTTGTAAAAAAATGTTCATGTGTCAAGCCAACATCTTGTCATATGACACTAGCACTGCCTTGTGTTAGGGTTCGTGACATGTTTCGGTGTCATTGCCACACATCAATGTCATTACCACACATCAGTATCAATGTCTTATATTAAATTTGGTCCCTATATTTCATTATTTTTTTTCAATTCAGTTCCAATTTTTTTAAATGGATCAATCTTATCCCTTTCCAAATTGAAACCAATTTTATTTTTTATATAAATGTTATACAATTTTTATCAAAAAATTTCTAATTCCACGAGTTTCAAAATGTAAGGGGCTTAACTAGATAATAGTTTGCAATAGGAAATAAAACCAAAATCGCTTGATAGTTCAGTGACCAAAATTATATTTAACCCATTAAACTATTTAATACTTTGTGACTTTTGGTTGAAAATGAATTAAATAGTTTAACCTGAAAATCAAATCCTACTAAAAATTCTCATAAAATACTTTTTTTTGTCATTTTTTCTAATAATTTTAATTGACAGGTAATTCCTTCGTAGGTGATCATTTCCTACAAAATTATAAAATTTGCAAGTATTTCCTATAAAATTTCTTGCGAAAAGTGTTTTACACAAAATATTTTACAAAAAAACTGGTAGTAATTTCTTGTAAAAAAAAATTCACAACAAAATTTGTAAGTATTTCTTACGAAAAATTTTTAAAAAAAATTGACAAGAAATATAAATTTTTTTAGTAGTGACATTTAGATAAAAATTAAATTTGGTCTTAATTGCTCAATTGAAACAAAAAATAGAACTAAATTGAACAAAAGTAACGAATATAAAAATCAAATTAAATATATGACACTAACACATGGCACTATCACACTGACACTTACACTGATACATGTCACTAACCTTGACACATGGTACTACTACTGTCACGTGATATGGTGTTGACTTGACACATGTATTTTTTTTTTTTTAATTAAGAAAGATTAAAAAAATTTAAAAAACCATGAATTGAATCGTGACATACACAGTTCACTATTTGTTAATTATTTAAACGACATTAGTAAAAAGATTAAATTGAACAAAATAGATATTTTATCAAACAAAAAATAATAATATTAGGACTAAATTGACAAAATCAAACAAAAATAGAAACTAAATTAATATTTTTTACTAAAAGTTTTAATTTGTAATAGATAATCCAACGTAGTAAGATAACTATTAGTAAAAAAGAGAATAAAATATTATAAAATAAATGGCCACAAACACTCCATATAACTAATGTTTGACTAATATTCAATTTAATACTTCACTCAAGTTGTTGTATAAATCTTGTATGTTTTATGAATGACTTTCTCGATTACTTTGTTGAATACAGTAGACATTCACTCCTACCATCAACCAAAATAATTAATTCATCATTATTTAGATTTAAAAATAAATAAATTTGGACATCAATATATAATATATATTTTGTTTGAGTTTCATTACTAAAAATTCTCATATTACATGATATTTTTCTTGTAAATTTATTAAAATAATTTGCAAGAAAATACTTTTTTCTGTCATTTTTTCTAAGAATTTTAATTGACAGATAATTCCTTTGTTGGTAATTATTTTCTACAAAATTATAAAATTTATAAGTATTTCCTACAAAATTTGTTGTGAAAAGTGTTTTATACAAAATATTTTACAAGAAAATTGGTAGTAATTTCTTGCAAACTTTTTTTCACAACAAAATTTATAAGTACTTCTTACGAAAAAAAATTTAAAACAAAATTAACAGGAAATATTAGGTTTTTTAGTAGTGTTTGATTGCTAAATTATTGTAAAAAAGAAAAAGAAAACCTTAGTAATCCCCCTAGTTGTTAAAATTTCAACTTTTTAAGAATTCTTGTTCACCAAATGTTGGAACAATTCTCCTTTTTTTTGTGTTTGGGGTAAAGCGACGCTATATTCTTTTAAGAGAACCGAGAAATAAATTGTGTCAAACATAAAAACAAACATTGAATTGTTCTCTGTAACGCCCCATTTAATTTAATGCGTAAAATTAAAGGAAATGTCACACAGGGATAACAATGTAGCGTAGTCCTGGGGTCCTAAACATAACCCCTACAAACCGGGCACACCAAGATGCCAAAGGAAGACTGAATACAAGTCTAACAAAGAGTGTAGAGTAGAAATGCATAAAGAGATACATGGGCCATAGCCCTAAAGAAAACGTGAAGAAAACTCCAGCCCAGGTGACTAAGCAGCGGAATCACCATTCCCTTGTTGACCACGAGAACTTCGCCCATCTGCTCCCACCAATCAAATTGATGATCATCGCAAGGAAGAACAACCACATACAATACAACCATGCAACAAAACGGGTAAGCTAGAGCCAACACATATTCATCATACAGTCAAATACATTATCATCATCCCATATCCATATAGCAACCAAGCATGTCATGACTCTTCATTCAATACACTACGACTCGACTCGACTCATCCGGATACGTATAACTTAGTTGAATTCAGCGAATGCTTGCACTTGTGGTGGATATCTCTGCTCGACCCTAAGCTGCTCATCTCCGAGCTATGTGTTACAAGTGTTACGATGAATCAAATCTCCCTCACCACAAGGTTAGCCCTTAATGAATTTCAGGCCTCCTGCTACTCTCACCACAGGAGTCAGTCCGCTCTAAGTGAGACTAACCGGCCCCTTAGAGTGTCAAGATGCAGTCCTTACCTTGAATCCTTACCTAGTTATACAGATGGGGCACCACCATGGACACCCACTAACAGGGGCCATGGAATTACGTCCCGACCACTGAAGCGCAACCCTGAAAGTCTCACTTAGAGACCCCAAGAAATTATGCACTGACACAGATCGACCTCATTCACAAAACCAAAATAATAATTACCACGCATAGATATACATCACTCGTACCAACCTTTGAAGCCAATGCCTTTCGTGATCCAAGCCCCACTCATTCCAACACCTCATAGTTTATCCATGTAAATAAGATCCAACTCATCATGTTATCATGCCACTTTAATATTATCCGTCTCATTTAATTCACATGCCAATTCTCATACCAACCCATCATTTACAATTCATGAACCATGCCAAATATACTTCACGCTCCATTATATACATATCACTCATCATACAATCATACTCAACCAAAACAAATCATTCAGGAACCAATAGACATCCAAACACAACACTGTCTCGCCCAGCACCTCGCTCAGGCGAGACAGACTCGCTCAGGCGAGTTCCCCCTCCGTCTAGGCGAGGGCACAAGATCAGGGGCATGAGCAACGCGAGATCTCTCTTAGGCGAGACCCCTCTCGCCTGGGCGAGTTGCCTGCTCGCTCAAAATCTTGAGCGGGTCGCCTGGGCGACCTCTCGCGTAAAAGGAGTTTGGGCGAATCCCTGATTGTCTCGCCTAGGCGAGACTGGCTCGCTTGGGCGAGATTTACAGGTCTCGCCACTGTTTCACCTGCAACAACCATGTTTTTCGAACCAACCAAGCATACAAGGCATCCTCACACATCAAATCGAAGCATTCATTCATAAAATCAGTAACTAACTCAAGAACGACCAAAACAACATCAAAAACTGGAACCCTAACTTCCCGTACCTGGAAATGGGTTCGTACAGGACGTTCGACGTGTAACCAAGGAGTACAGCAGCCCTAAAACGTACTAAGGAGCTGAAAACAGAAGGTACACGGAACCAGGGCAGATTAGTACCAAACCCTAACTGCGAAAATACAAGGGAAAGTAAAAAAAAGGTACTCTGATGATCTAGAGGGGGTACTTACGTGGAGTAGAAACTGATTCGGAGCTAGCTCGAGAGACTTGGGGAGGAACCCTAGCAGAGCTCTAGTGCGGAAGGAGAAGGTGACGGCTGCTGAGTTTCTGCAATGGTGAGAGTGAGTGTGGAATTAGGGCAGACCTAAGGACTTTATACGTTGAGCCGACCTTAGGCCCACTTACAAGGGCAGCCCACCAACTTTAGGGAAGAAAATAAAATGGAGCCTTACATTCTCTATAATCTTGATTATCATGTATAAACAATATCTAACATATTGGACTTCCCATCATATATAATAGTTTAAATTATCTTGTTATTTGCAAGTAGTGAAGGACTCTTAGCAACAACCTTTCTGTCGGACTCTTTATCTATTACATATATATATATATATATATATATATATATATATATATATATATATATATATATATATATATATATATAAAAGAAAAATTGTACTTTAGTACGTGTCAATCTTTGAACAACTTTTTTTTTTGGGTTTTCATCATTTCACACGTCTAATTTAGTGCTTTGACCAAAATAATCATGTTTTATATTCAATCTACTCTATATTTATCATTTTTGTTTAATTTAATCACAACTTCTTTTAAAACTTTTAGCAATTTTTTCTCCCTTCAAATTAAAACCAAATTTAATTTTTATATAAATATTATACTGATATTTTTATTAAAATTCACATTTTTAATAAATATTTTAAATTAGAACAAATTTTTAAAAGTGAAGAGTCACATTATTGATTTAAAATTTTCATACTAATAAAAATATTTAATAATAAAAATATTAAAATAATATTTATTTTCAATTTAATTTAAAAAGAAACAAAATTAAAAAAATGAAACTAAATTAAATAAAAATAACAAATATAGAAAATAAATTAGATATAAAATATTGACCACACATCTGAATACTTTCTTAAAATTAAAAATATAAGAAAAAAAAGCAAACAATTTATTGTGTGTTAATTATTTAAACCACCTTAAAAAATCAAATTAAAGAAAATTAAAACCAAATTAGAGAAAAGAAAAACATTAGAAGGAATAAATTCAAGGAAAATAACAAATTAATATTTAAGTCTTAGATAAATATACAAATTGAAAGCCATTTTAAAAACATATAAATCCATTTAAGGAAGGGAATATTTTACTTTTCCCCATTACGCATCATTATTGCTGAAACTATGCTTCTCATCTGTGATGAACTACTGTTGGCAAGTGTTGACTATTAGTCTCAGCTGCTGCTGCATCATGATTATGTCTTCCTTCATATGTTGTTATTATCTCATTAGGATCCGTTGAAGCCCTGTCCACATACTTCCGAACGTTGCAACCTCGGGTCGTGCACCTGTAATAACTCCTATGTATCATAAAACCATGCATAACTCAGTATGAAAAATAATTAAGCATCACAGAACCAAAGTTTTTGTTAGGAATGTAATAGAGTTTAAGTCTCACATTGGTTAGAAATGAGAAAGTAAAACATTATATAAGAATAAAAATTCATAAATCTATTGTCTTAAAGTTTTAAATTAAGAGTGGTATCAATTCTTTATGTAATTGTACTCAAGTCTTATTAGTGTTATATCTCGTCAGTGATATCTCTCTTATGAATCTCACAGTTTCTTGAAATTGGAAATGATAAGGCAATCGAATGTGGAGGAAAGGCAAAATCACCTTGGATACGGGTTGCCTTTGATAGGTTTCTGCCCATATTTGCGCCATCTATATCCATCATCCAAGACGGACACTTCACTTCTTGTGTGCACAATGATTCTAGGCTCTGTAACTTCTGTGTTTCTGCCAAATAATAAAACTTTACAAAATCACATAAGGTCAAATAATTGTCCCACCACGAACAGGTTTATATATATGAACTAAACCCTTACCTCCTCTTGGGATCAGGTTCATCATTTTTCTCATCCACTTTAGTTTCATGACCACCTACTTCCTCAATGTAAGTTATTACAGAACCATGTCCATCCTCACTAGATTCTAGATCCATCTGGGACAGCGAGTGAGAACTCATCTTTTCTTTCAACCTATCTGAATTCTCAGTTGATGTTAGGGTGCCTTTGGTGGTCTTACGTCCATGGTTGTGCTTTCCTTTGTAAATAATTTCAGTTACATGACCCTCGTGAGATAGCACCAGCTTTTTCTTAACAGGACAACTTGGATGTGTGCATTTGTAATAATTTCGAGAAGAGTCACTGTCACTAAGCTTAACATGTTTCATTCCATACTTCCTCCAGTTGTAGCCATCATCATGAGCGTCATTAAGCTGTATCTTAATAAATATTAAAATCCAAACCAACCTGAACCTTAATTGGATTGATTCATAGTAGAGGTATTCATGCATGGATTTGGATGAAAACAGAAATAAAATCTCCACTATTAAATTTTCATCGGTTTAGATTAATTGTATATATCATTTATCATTAAACTCAATGCATAATAGTTAATAATAAATAAATATATAATTGGTTTGGTTTGTGTTCAGTAATTTGTAAATCCGAAAATTAATATTAAAACTATCGTGAATAGTAACATGTATACAAGAATGTTAAAAATGTTAAAACTCTTAGGTTTACCGAAGGATTTTACTAGAAAGATACAATACTAATGAAACTTAAGTTAACCATATAAGATATTGATACCACTTTGAATCTAAAACTTTAGGACAATAAATTTATGAGTCTTTATTCTTATATAATATTTTACTTCCTCATTTTTAATCGATGTAAGACTTAAACTCAAACTTAAATTTCTAACAAAAACACAAGAAAAAATATTTAAATTTTCTTTTGTCCTCTACTCATATAAAACTAGTGTTCACGAAGATAAACAAAAAGCAATCAATCAGGAATCATAAAAAAGGCATCTCAAACCTGCTTTATTTTCGTTTTTGACAAGGGTTGTACTATTATTGGCTCAATAACGGCTTTCCGCTTATGGGCTTCACCTTCTGAACTACCCGATAATAAAACTGGGTTTGAAGACGACAAAGCAGGTGTTTCCAAATGTAACTTCGTCATCAACTCGGTAGAACTTGAAATTCCCTAAAAGAAAGATATTTAAGTAATTAAATACAAAAGAAGTAGTTCAGAGGGTATGATTGCAGTAGCAAAAATTAATTATTGTAGATTTATACCGGAGGTTGTAGCTTGATGGGTAGAAAGATAAATATTAATAGACTTGTTTATTTAGTTAAATCTCTAAACATGATTAAGTTCAAACAAACAAAATTTGCCAACAAAAAATGGGCCACAACTTGATGGGTCAACTTTTAGTCCGAACAGACTAAGTCAACTTTTGTATAATTTCACAACTTATAAAATTTTAATTTTTTTTAATTAATTTTAAATTTTATTATTTTAATTATTTGAAATATCTTTTAAATTTTAAAATTTTCCTTTTTTTTAGTTTTTACAAATAAGTTATTTTACTTTAAAATTTTTTAAATTTTTTAATAAATAAATTATTCTCTTAAATTGTCATGAAAAATAAGTTATTATCATGAAAAATAATCTTAAGACTTAATTTACGGATTTAATTATTCTTTTTAATAATTATATTTATGATGCTAAACAAACATATATTAACTATATTTTTTTTTAAATATTAAAAATAATAACTATTTGTTTTTATCATATTCACTTTTTTTTTAATATGTAACAAAGCAATCCTTAATAATTACATAGCTACATAATGTAAAAATCAATTTAATCTGAGAAGAGACAACACTGTTAATCTAATAAATTGATATATTTAATCTATTAAGTTTTTACGAAGATGAGAAAGATATCCCCCTATATGAATTTGTTCCCTCACTTAAATAGCAGAAACAAATCAAGGAATATATTAAAAACCAACCCATCTGAATACTTTTTATTAGAGGATCATTCTATTAGGTTTTATTTAATTTTTGTGAATTTCACTGTTCTTAAATATCTTTTTGCAATTTTTACTATAATATAAAGGTATTGCAAAACTTACACTTTAAAAACTGTTTTATTTGATTTTTGATAAAAATATACATTTACAAAATAGAAAATATATTTTTTTCCTATGACTTATGTAAGCCCCATTTCAGTTTTATTTTTTGTTTGGACCTAGCTATTCGTGGGCCTAAGACCAGTCCAGTAAGGGGACCCCAAGACCCTTTCTGCTTTCTCATTTTCACTTGTCTCCGTTTTTGAAGCTGTCTCCTTATCCCCCCTCTTGTTCTTCTGCTAGAAACTCTGCTAGGGCACAAAATTGTCCGTCTCGAAGCTAGCAAGACTCATACTTCTCCAGGTAAGCTGAGCTAATAGGCCTTCTGGTCCATTCTTTTCATTCCTCCACTGTTGAAAAATGCTAGTCAAGTTAGGGTTAAAGTTTCCTGACTTCGTCTTGCGCGAATCCTGATGTTTCAGCTCACTGCCTTGGCCTTGGAACTGAAGTAACCCTTAGTTTCAGGATTGTCTTCGTTTTGGTTAGCCTCTGAGCAAGGTAAGGGAAACTAGGGTAATCGTTTTCTTAAGTGTTTTTACCTATTTTGAATTGATCTTGTGTTTTGGTGTTTGAATCTTGTGGCTTGATGTATGAAGTTGGTTGCTGGGTGTGTGTGTTCGATCAGATAAGAAAATGCATGTCCTGGCAGGTGAGAAACCTGCTAATCTCGCCCAAGCGGGTAACCCTCGCCTAAGCGAGAATAGTAGGGACTCACCCCTGAATTTCACCTCGAGTGGTCGCCTAGGCGACAAGCATGATTTTTGAGCGAGCCACAGTCTCGCCTAGGCGAGAATTCGATGAAATTCTTGCAGTGGTCATTGTTGGACCCTCGCCTAGGCGAGAAGGAGTCGCCTGAGCGAAAACGCCTGGGCGAGGATCTTTAGCTTAGGCGAGAATTCGTGACAGGGGCTGTTGTGTTAGCTGATGCTACTCTATGCTTATGTTAATTACTTTCCTTGTTCATAGTATGTGATCATGCTTGGTATGTGTACTTGAATGGAACTGAAAATAGTCGTTGTTATGTATGATTTATGTCTTGAATGTTGGAAGATATATTGTTATGCATGTGATGAGCATGAGCGCGGAAACATGATATTCTTGAGTGTTTGAATGCACTGAATTTGGATGATGGATAGGCATGTGATATGTGTTGAGAGGGAGTTTCAGGGGAAAACTCCTAGTGAGATATATATATATATATATATATATATATATATATATATATATATATATATATATATATATATATATATATATATATATATATGTGTGTGTGTGTGTGTGT
>Ga0214544_1007239_pt1 | contig 19680 bp, 14 predicted proteins | sample CNSS3metaG_FD_160074 | JGI IMG/M metagenome (GOLD analysis project Ga0214544, IMG submission 160074) | Root nodule microbial communities from cowpea collected in UCLA plant growth center, Los Angeles, California, USA - CNSS3 | ecosystem: Host-associated > Plants > Roots > Nodule | place: USA... | reverse complement strand
TGGATTCGAAATATGATGCGTATGAGGAATTAATCTCAGGGGTTGGTATGGAAATGTAAATATGATTTTATGTTCGTTTATTGCTGAGCTATGAATGTTGGTCCGTGTCAGCGTATAAATTCCTTGGGGTCTCTAGGTGAGACCTCTGGGGTCGCGCTTCAGTGGTCGAGACGTAATTCCATGACCCCTGTTAGTGGGTGTCCATGGTGGTGCCCCATCTGTATAACTAGGTAAGGATTCAAGGTAAGGACTGCATCCTAACACTCTAAGGGGCCAATTAGTCTCACTTAGAGCGGACTGACTCCTGTGGTGAGAGTAGTAGGAGGCCTGAAATTCATTAAGGCTAACTTTGTTGTGAGGGAGATTTGATTCATCGTAACACTTGTAACACATAGCTCGGAGTTGAGCAGCTCAGGGTCGAGCAGGGGTACCCACCACAAGTGCAAGCATCCGCTGAATCCGACTAAGTTATACGTATCCGGATGAGTTGAGTTGAGTCGTAGTATATTGAATGAAGAGTCATGACATGTTTGGTTGTTATATGGATATGGGATGATGATAATGTGTTTGACTGTATGATGAAAATGTGTTGGCTCTAGCTTACCCTGTTTGTTGTATGATTGTCTTGTATGTGGTACTTCTTTCTTGCGATGATCATCAATCTAATTGATGGGAGCAGATGGGCGAGGTTCCAGGACTCAGCAAGGAAGTGGAGATTCTGCTGCATAGTCCGTGTGTGGACTGGTTGTTATTCTTGTATGAGTTCATTTAGGGTTGCGACCCATGTATCTGTTCGTCCGTAGTTTATGCATTCTGGTTAACTTTTCCTCTAGTTTCTTTTAGGCATCGTGGTATGCCATGGATTGTATGGAGTTGATCCTAGACCGCGTTTTTATGTTATTTTTACTGTGACATTCCTTTAATTTCACGTGCTTAATTAAATAGGGTGTTACATTTATGGTATCAGAGCGGTCATTCCTTAGGTCTATGGACTTGGGTTGTCCGCTTAGCTTTCTCTGTCTGTCTCTGAGTATTCCGTTAAAATTCTTGCCTTTATCAAGTCTAACCAAGTGATTTTCTGTGTGCCAGTGGACTATGGCACCTCCTCGTCGAGCTTCTCAATCATCCCAAGGGACGCACCCGATATCGCCAGAACCATAGAGGCGATAGTAGCAGCGATGGCACAGCAGAGTGCTGCGATGATGCAGCAACATGAGGCATCCATGCAGCGACAGGCGGCGTCGCTTAAGCAGTAACAGGCAGTGATGCAGCAGATGGAGGCTGCGAGGGTAGCTTCTGAGGATGCTCATCGGCAGCATATGGAGGCCCTCCGCCAGCTGGAGGAGAACAGGGCGGCTGCCCCTGTGTTGGGTCCTGAACCATGACCTGCAGTCAGGGAGTGGAGCCTAGAGGATTTTCTGAAGCACCACCCGACGAAGTTTGACGGGAAGACTAGTCCTGACGCCGCAGACCAATGGTTGAAGGACCTGGAGTGCATTTATGATGCGAAGATGTGCCCTGCAGAGAACAGGTTGGCGTTCTCTGTGTACATGCTGACGGGGGAGGCGGAGCATTGGTGGAGCAGCACCCGATCTATCCTGGAGGAGAAGGATGAGCCAGTGTCATGGGAGACTTTCAGGGAGAGATTCCTATCAGAGTACTTTCCCGACAGCATCCGGTACGCCAAGAAGGTGGAATTCCTCCAGTTGACCCAAGGAGGGAAAACAGTAGAAGAGTATGCTGAGAGGTTCAAACACCTCAGCCGTTTCTACACCCTACCACTCGATGAGGAGTGGCAATGCATGAAATTCGAGAATGGGCTTCGCGGTGATATTCGCTTGATGGTGGCACCCTTGTCCATTAAGGATTTTGCCGCTCTGGTAGAGAAGGCCAGGGTGATGGAGAAGATGAAGCGCGAGGTGGAAGGCCAGCGCCCACAACAGCCACAACCACCTTAGAGGATAGGTGGACCATCTGGGTCCAGGCCCAGACACGAGGAGCGAAGGAGACCATATGATAGACCACACCATCAGCCTCAGGAGTCTAGGAGCTTTCCTCCGCAGCAGGGCCGAGTTCGGTGTTACACATGTGGAGGACCCCACCCGAGGTACGCCTGTCCACTTAGGGAGGGCTATCGTAGGTGCAACAACTGTGGCAAGAAGGCCACTTTGGGAGGGATTGTCCCAACCTTTCTAGGGCAGCGACCCGCCCTCCAGTTCAGACACCCCATCAGCATTAGGGGAGAGATAGAGGCAACAGGCCTCAGGAGACGGGCAGAGTCTATGCCATGACCGGAGCTGAGGCTGCAGGTTCAGGTAACCTTGTTATGAGTTATTGTGTGATTTCTGGGATGAGATGTTATGTGTTATATGATTCTGGAGCGACACACTCTTTTGTGTCAAATGCATGTGTGGAACGGTTGGGTCTGCCGGTGCGCGAGCTGCAATGTGAACTTGCGGTGTCTACTCCGGCGTCGGGTTTGGTCAAGACGTCGTCCTTGTGTGCTAGGCTTCCAGTGGAAGTAGAGGGGCGCAGGTACAGGATGAACTTAATCTGCCCACCTCTACAGGAGTTGGAGGTGATCTTAGGAATGGATTGGCTCTCTGCCAATCGCATTCTGATAGACTGTCAGGAGAAGAAGTTGTTGTTTCCCGACTCAGAGGAGCCTGAGTTGGTGTCTTCCCAAGGTGTTATGAGGGAACTACATGACGGTGCGCTGTGCTACATGATCTTCACGCATATGGAGGTGGAGAGAGGAGAGGCGACGTCTTTGATACCAGTTGTCCAGGATTTTGTGGATGTGTTTCCGGAGGAGGTACCAGGGTTGCCTTCCAGTAGAGAGGTAGAGTTCTCTATTGATCTAGTCCCAGGAATAGGCCCTGTCTCGATGGCCCCGTATCGCATGGCTCCGGCAGAGTTGGTAGAGCTCAAGAAACAAATAGAAGATCTAATGGAGAAACAGTTCATCCAACCCAGCACTTCGCCTTGGGGAGCACCAGTGTTGTTGGTAAAGAAGAAGGACGGGAGTTCACGTCTGTGTGTGGACTACAGGCAGCTGAACAAGGTGACTATCAAGAACAAGTATCCACTCCCGAGGATTGATGACTTGATGGATCAGTTGCATGGGTCATCAGTGTTCTCGAAGATAGATCTGTGATCGGGTTATCATCAGATTTTGGTAAAGGCTGATGATGTATAGAAGACAGCCTTCAGGTCGAGGTATGGCCACTATGAGTACGTGGTTATGCCGTTTGGTGTGACCAACGCTCCAACAGTGTTCATGGACTACATGAACAGGATCTTCCGCCCTTTCCTAGATAAGTTTGTCGTAGTCTTCATAGACGACATCCTTATCTATTCCAGGACTCAGGAAGAACATACAGAACACCTGAGGTTGGTGCTTGGTGTTTTGAGAGAGAAGCAGCTGTATGCCAAGTTGTCCAAGTGTGAGTTCTGGATGGACGAAGTTCAGTTTTTGGGGCATGTGATATCCGCCTGGGGAATTGCAGTGGACCCAGCAAAGGTCGTTGCAGTGGTAAAGTGGGAAAGTCCTAAATCAGTCACAGAGATCAGGAGCTTTGTGGGGTTAGCGGGCTACTATAGGAGATTCATAGAGGGATTCTCCAAGATAGTGGCGCCTCTAACTTTGCTTACTCAGAAGGACCAACCTTTCACTTGGATGGATAAATGTGAGGAGAGCTTCCAAGAGCTAAAGAGGAGATTGACGAGTGCTCCTATATTGGTAAATCCGGATGTGGGGAAACCGTTTGAGGTCTACTGCGACGCGTCTCATCTGGGACTTGGCTGCGTCTTGATGCAAGAAAAGAAGGCAGTGGCGTATGCTTCACGACAGCTTAAGGTACATGAGCGTAACTATCCCACTCATGACCTGGAATTGGCGGCCATAGTTTTTGCCTTGAAGATCTGGAGGCACTATTTGTATGGTGCTCAGTTTCGGGTGTTCAGCGACCACAAGAGTTTAAAGTACTTGTTTGACCAGAAGGAGCTGAACATGAGGCAGAGGAGGTGGATGGAATTCCTAAAGGATTATGACTTCGAACTTCTATATCATCCGGGGAAGGCAAATGTGGTGGCAGATGCTCTGAGTAGAAAGATGGTACATACAGCACATCTCATGATAAAAGAGGTAGAGCTACTAGAGAAGTTCAGAGACATGAGGATACAGGTGGAGTTGGGGTCCGAGTCCATTAGGTGTAGTACCCTTACTATATCGAGTGACTTCTTGGACTCAGAGAGAGGCAGTTATTGGATGTCAGCCTGAACAGAGTTAGAGAACAGATTGGGTCAGATGAGGCTAGAGATTTTGCTCTGGGTGATGATGGTATACTGCGGTTTTAGGGTAGGGTATGCGTACCTGATGATGCGGAGGTGAGGAAGTTAATCCTTGAGGAAGGACACAAGAGTCGTCTTAACTTGCATCCTGGCATGACTAAGATGTACCAGGACCTCAAGGAAACTTTCTGGTGGCAGGGGATGAAGAAGGATGTGGCACAGTTTGTATCCGCCTGTCTGACTTGTCAGAAGGCGAAGGTGGAGCACCAGAGACCCGGGGGAATCCTACAGCCTTTAGAGATACCGGTGTGGAAATGGGACAACATCTCCATGGACTTTGTGACTCATCTTCCACGGACTTTTAGAGGACATGACACCATCTGGGTGATAGTGGATCGGTTGACCAAGAGTGCACACTTTTTGGCGATGAACTCGAGGATGTCCATGGCCAAGTTGGCCCAGCTGTACGTCAAAGAGGTTGTGAGATTGCATGGGGTACCTTCGAGCATAGTCTCCGACAGAGACCCACGGTTTACATCCAGGTTTTGGCAAACCTTACAGGAGGCTTTGGGAACCAAGTTAACTATGAGCTCAGCTTATCACCCTCAGACCGATGGCCAGTCTGAGAGGACGATCCAGTCGTTAGAAGATTTGTTGAGAACCTGCATATTGGATCATTTGGGTGCTTGGGACGAGGTATTGCCTTTGATAGAGTTCACCTACAACAATAGCTTTCATGCGAGCATTAGCATGGCGCCATACGAGGCACTTTATGGCAGGAGGTGTAGGACTCCTCTCTGTTGGTATCAGGACGGAGAGGCAGTGTTGTTTGGACCCGAGTTGTTAAAGCAGACCACCGAGAAGGTGAGGATGGTGAGAAATAGGATGTTGGCTTCTCAGAGTAGGCAGAAGGCCTATGCAGATCGTAGGAGGAGGCCTTTGGAGTTTGCGGCGGGAGATTATGTATTCTTGAGGGTGACCCGAACCACGGGCGTGGGGAGGGCTCTCCGCTCAAGGAAGCTTTCACCCAAGTTCCTTGGCCCATATCAGATCACGAGGAGGATCGGACCGGTGGCCTATGAGATAGCTTTACCCCCGCAGTTGGCAAACCTTCATCCAGTGTTTCATGTGTTGCAACTGAGGAAGTATGTATTCGATCCAGCCCACGTGTTGGAAGCTGAGGATATACAGATCAAGGAGGATCTCACAGTGGAAGTACCACCCATAGCTCTGGAGGATAACAAGGTTGAGGAACGTCGTGGGAAGACCATTAGTCTTGTTAAGGTGATCTGGGATCGGAGGACGGGTGACTCGACTTGGGAGTTAGAGGAGGACATGAGAAAATCACATCCACATCTGTTTACCTGGTGAGTCTTTATTTTCGAGGTCAAAAATTTTCTTATTGGGGAGAATGTAAGGCCCCCTTTTTATTTTCTGCCCTAAAAGTTAGTGGGCTGCCCTTGTAAGTGGGCCTAAGGCCGGCCCAACAGATAAAGTCTTAGAGTCTGCCCTAAACTCTTCACTTCTTGGCATTTCAGAGAATCGTTATCCTTGCGTTAGAGCCGCAGCCGTCTTCTACCTCTGCTAGGGTTTCGACGTTCTTTCGATTCACGTTCCATCTTGGCCATTGTTCTGCTCACGTAAGTACTCTTTCACCTTATCGCCTCTGTCTAGTGTAGTTTCGTAGTCACAGTGGGAAACTCTATAATGACTCGTTTAGCTTGTTGTTCCAGTTTGCGAGTTGGGTTCTAGAGCTGCTGTGCTCCCTGTTTCAGTGTAGAAGTCCCGTGCAAACCCATTTCCAGGTAAGGGAAGCTAGGACCCTTCAGTTTGTTTGGTACGAGTTTGCTATTTTATGTGGTTGGTGATCTCCTTGTGTTTGCCTGTTGATATGGATGTATGATACGGTGGGATTGTTGCTTGTGGTACGTATTTGCGTCTGTTGCAGGTGAAAACAGTGGCGGGCACTGATAAACTCGCCCAAGCGAGCTAGTCTCGCCTAGGCAAGATTAATAGAGGCTCGCCTAAGCCTTTTTCTCCACGAATGGTCGCCCAGGCGACCCGCTGTGGCATTTGAGCGAGCAGGCAACTCGCCCAGGCGAGAGGGATCTCGCCTAAGCGAGATCCCTCGTTGCTCATGCTCTTGTTCTTGTGCCCTCGCATAGGCGGAGGGGGTGGCTCGCCTGAGCGAGACCCCTCAACCTGAGCGAGGTGCTGGGCGAGACCGTGCTGCGATTGGATGTCTATATGTTCTTGAATGATCTGTTTTGGTTGAGTATGATTGTATGATGAGTGATATGTATATAATGGAACATGAGGTATGTTTGGCATGATTCATGAATTGCGTATGACGGGTTGGGTATGATATTGGCATGTGAAATGAATGAGTGGTTTGGAACTAAAGGAACACGTGATTAATATGAGATGAGGCCCTAGATTCATGGGGTGGTGATGATCAGAGGTATGGATTCGAAATATGATGCGTATGAGGAATTAATCTTAGGGGTTGGTATGGAAATGTAAATATGATTTTATGTTCGTTTATTGCTGAGCTATGAATGTTGGTCCGTGTCAGCGTATAAATTCCTTGGGGTCTCTAAGTGAGACCTCTGGGGTCGCGCTTCAGTGGGTCAGCTCGGATCGTGCCAAAGATCGAAGCAACCCGGCCCAGGTCGGGCCAAAGGTCGAGTTGGATCGATCCAGTTCGAGCCAGGCCAAAGGTCGAGTCGGGCCAACCTAAGCCGGAGGCTGAACCGACATGACTTGGGCTGATGGTCGAGTAGGGCCGAAGGTCAAGTAGGGGCAGTCTTGCTACAGGTCGAGTCAGGTCGGGTTGGGCCAAAGTCGAGTCAATCCGCCCGTGCTGAAGGCTAAGTCGAGTCTTAGGTCGACTTGAACCAAAAGTCAAGTGCACCAAATTGAAGATCGGGCTAAGTTAAGATAGATTCAAAGGTAGAGTTGAGTTCGAAAAGAAATTAAATTGTTTTATCCAAACAAGAAAATTGAAATTTAAAATATTTCAATTACTTCATCCAAACTAGTTATTTAAGAAATGAAGAAAATTCCATTGCAAGTAATTCAATTACTAGGTATTTCAATTTCTTGGAATTGTTGAAATTTCTCATCCAGATATAAGGTAATTGATTTTTTTTAAAATGCATCGACCTTTCTACGAATATATACTTAAAATCCTTTTCACATGATATTGAAAATGTGAAAAGCAAATAAAACAAGCATAAACAAGTTAAAGTACTCAAAAAAAATGTGTATCCAAAAATCAAGATATTGGATTATTAACATTTGGAATGTCAAGGAGATCTTGACTATTTATAAGATGAGGAAGCTTTTTAATTAACTTTATATCTAACCTTTTCTCAACTCATAATAGTGACTTGGATATATATTTAAATTTATTTGGCATTTGCTAATAGATAGGAAATTGAGGTGTTTTTTTTGAATGAACATTCCCTTTTACATCCTTTGTTAATGATTTCACTCTAAAAAATTTTCAATTTTTTTAAAAAATAGGTGTAGATGGAAATAAAAGACCATACTATAAGCTTATTTAAGAAAACCAATTGATAGTAAGAACTTATTAATGGCAAAAAAAGAATTAGAAAAGGAAAAAGGCACAATGTTACGTGGAGATCATTGACAAGGCTGAACTCTTAAGAATCATAAAGTCCATACTCAAGATCAAATGGAAACCCAAAATCTTATTTGGGAACGAAGGGAATAGACAAAATGTTTAGTTATCATTTAAAATGAAAGAAGTTCTCTGTTAGGGTTCTTTCCTAAACCATTTTGATCTTCTCAAGAATTTTCTATATCTTATGAAATCTTCAAGGTTTATCAAACCTCATTGCTTGTAGCCCCTATTTTTTGTCTCTTTGTCTAAGTGCAGTTCTACAGGTTAGAATTTATACTTTCCAACTCTACAAGTTACAGGCTCAACTAAGGCCCTATCTTAAATCCTTTTAATCATTGCCCTGGTGGTTGGTCTCTTGACTAGAGGTTTTCCATAGGTTGTTAATGCTTTATCATACAAGTATGCTTTATTATCTACTCTTGAAAATAAAAATTTCTTAGCTTTGAGTGCATTAAGGAATTATATGAACATGATGATGATTTCTCTCATATTTATCATATATGTTCTCATATTGCATCTAAGGAATATTTTAAACATGATTGGTATTTGATTACGGAGAAGTGACTATGCATTCCCAATGGTCTAATTAGGAGAATTTTTGTTAAAGAGGCACATGAAGTAGGATTAATGGGTTATTTTGAGGTGCACAAGACATATGAAATCTTGCATGAACATTTTATTGGCCTCATATGAAACATGATGTGCATACATTTTGTGATAATTATATTTGCACGAAAGCTAAATCTAAAGTTGTGCCACGTGGTTTGTACACTCCATTACACATTCTAGGACATCCTTGGATTGATATTTCTATGGACTTTGCTTTAGGTTTGCCTCAGTCCAAGGGAGGAAAATATTTGATTTTGTGGTGGTTGATAGATTTTCTAAGATGACTCATTTTATAACTTGCAACAAATTAGATGATGCATGTCATGTTGCTGACTTATTTTTCAAAGAAGTGGTAAGCTTGCATGACTTTCCTAAAACTATTGTAAGTGATCGAGATTCTAAATTTCTGACCAACTTCTAAAATAATTTGTACGGGTAAGATTGAAACTAAATTGTTGTTTTCACCCTTAGACAAATGGACAAACTGAGGTGGTGATCAATAAAACACTTTCTACTTTTCTTAGAGCTCTAATTAAGAAAAATCTTAGAACATGGAAAGTTTTTATGACATGTTAAATTTGCTTACAATAGGGTTTTACATAATACTACTCAATTGTGACAATTTGAAATTGTTTGTTTTTAATTGTTTAACTCCTCTGAATTTGTTACCATTACTTAACATTTAACAATATAAGGACCAACATGAACAAGATAAATAAAATTATGTCCAAAATTTAAATGAGAAATTTCAGGCCTAAACTGAGAATAAAATGGAAAGGTGTGCAAAATATGCAAACAAAGGAAGGAAAAAAGGTCACATTTAAACTAGGTGACTGGGTATGGTGCATTTCAGAAAAGAACGGTTCACATCACAAAGAAAATCTAAGCTTATGGCAAGAGAGGATTACCCTTTTCAATAATAATGCCTATAAACTAGATTTGTCGGGTGGGTATGGTGTAAGTAATACTTTTAATGTGCTTTATCTTTGTTCTTTTCACGTAGGTGATGATTGATCGAATTTGAGAACAAAACCCTTTGAAGAAAGGAGGATGATGTGGACATCATTGACAAGGCTAAAGCTCTTAACATACATGAAGTTCATACTCAAGATCAAATAGAAATCCAAGACCCAATACAAGACTTAAGAGGGTCTATGACAAGAGGAAGAACTAAATTGGCCCACGAAACTTTACAAAAGATGGTGATTAATCTAATGGAGTGCAAAAACATGATGTGGCCAAACATGTTGAAGCCCACATGAGGGAGAAGTTGCTCACATGTATTGTTTGTTTGGAATGAAAATAGAAGATCCAAATTTTAGACTCTAAATAAAAGACCTGGAAGACTTATTTATGTTGTTTCTTTTCTTCAGTAGAAAAAAAGTATAAATTATTTGGGAATGAAGGGAATAGACAAAATATTGTCATCATTTGAAGTGAAAGAAGTTTTCTCATAGAATTTTTCCTTTAACCATTTTGATTTTATCAAGAATTTTTTATATCTTGTGACGATTTTTAAAGTTTATAAAACTTCATTTTTTACGGGAATTATTTTTATGTTTTTTTTTTCTAAATGCAATTCTCCAAGCCATTATTTATAGTTTGCAACTCTACAAGTTTAAGGGACAACCATTAATAGTCTCATTCTTTATATCTCATTTTTTTATCATATTTGTTCATATAATTTCATCGATATTATGAGTTATATTCAAATCTTAGATCAAAATTTATTGAGATTAAGAATAATCTCATCACAATACTAAACATTGAATACATGTCACGCAAAAATATATATATATATATATATATATATATATATATATATATATATATATATATATATAAATGTTACTAACCAAATGTTGTGATATTTTGGGATTGTCGATACCCATTAATGAGCATGTGCTTTTCTTCGCATGATTGCTCATAAAAACTACAATTAAAAGACATTTTTTATAATATTTATTCATAAATTCAAAGATTTTTTGTGCACTTGGTCAGGTAAAATTCTTATATTCAAACATATTGAATAATATAACTAAAACAAAATCGTTTAATAATAAAAAAAAAACTAATTGCAATTGTAAAAAGCCAACCTCATGAAACAAACTTGTTCATCCTTATAAAGGAGAACTAACTATATATAATACTTATTCAACTTCCAAGATACTCATATAAGCGTAGCATTAATTACTATTATCATGGTGATCAAAACCCAATCTAGTATTCTAGACCTAACAATAAGATCATTCATGGAGGCACAAAACAATAATACACACACAATTAGTTTAGAAAATATATACACTAAATTCTTTTTACTCATATTATTATTATTATAAAATTCTTATTGACTTGAATGTAGAAAGTTTTCAACATGTAAACTTTCATTCAATATTTGAAGTTGATGACTAGAACATTGAAGGAGTTCATTAGCTTAAAAAAGTATTTACTTTTTTTCAAAACTTATCCAACAATACTCGATCTTTAATCCCAAATCTTTAATCATTTATTTAATTAATACGTAGATATTTATTGATTTATTTGTTAACCAGCAGAGGTAATTGGTCTTGTGAATTCGAATATGATTGATTATGTGATCCTATCCTAGTCTAAAATATTAAATAAATAAAGAAAGAAAAGAAAAGAAATGAGAGAGAAAACGACAATAATTACAGGTATATGAAACCGTGCAGAGTGACATTCGCATGAGAGTTTATGTAATCCTCAAATATTCGATTCCTTTAAATTACAACTATATAATAAAAACATGATGCTGAAATTTTAAGTTACGATTACAGGACCAGTTTCACCCTTTCTATTCTCTGCAACTTGCCATGGACCACTTTTAAAACGGACCACCTCAACTTCACCATGCAAAATTCAGTTCCCTTTATTATTTTCATTTTTCTCACAATTAATTTAAGAGAACAAAAGAAAAAAAAAATCAACAAAGTGTCGGATATATTCCATTAAAAATATAATCAATTTATAAAATATAACTGGAAATAACTTGATTTTACGAAAATAAGTTAAATTTAAATTTACTTTTTATTGAAAATATCGGAGTCTATCTCAATAAAACTTTTTGGTCTTATTTTATCACTCATTAAATAGAAAAAAATTGTATTTAAACTTTTTTTGAAATGGTGTGAGATCACATAATGATAAGGTCCTTTGTGGGCATTCAATAATGTCAATTCAATACTTTATAAATATATCAATACAAGTAGATAAAGATCAAATAGGAGAAACAAAAAAAAAAGGACGTAGTAAGTAACAAATTGATGTTATGCATGTGTACATCTCCATCATTAAATATATATACTATCAACCAAGTTTTAACAAATTTGCGTCCTTTTTATTTGACATTACACCTTCAAAAAAAAAAAAGACATCTCTTTCCTTCTACACTCTGTGACATGTATGTTACATCATAAAATGAACATTATTTAAAAAATATTTTAATTATTGTGAAATATCATATGTTATTTTATTGGGTTAAATATGTTTTTGATCCTTCAAGTTTTAGTGAATTTTGAAATTAGTTCCTCTTTGAAACTTTATAACAATTTAGTCCTTCATCTTTAGAAATGTGTGAATTTAGTTTTTCTTACCAAATTTTGTTAAGTTTATTTGATATTTTAAACGCATTTTATGATAATATTTGAGTTAACATTGAAACGAAAATGTGTGAAACGGTGTAAACAATTCAAATACTATCATGGAATGCTTTTGAACCATCAGATAAACTTAACAAAATTTGGTTAAAATGACTAAATTCACGCATTTTTTAAGATGAAAGACTAAATTGGTCAAAAATTTTGAAGAAAAACTAATTCCAAATTTCACTGAAACTTAGGGAACCAAAAACATATTTAACACTACTTTATTAGATAACACACACAACATATAGGAATTGAATCTTGAAAAACAAAATTATTAGAATTATGATTTCTACGATTTGTATAGAACTAAAGAGAATATAAATATATGAACTAAAGAGAGAAAAAGTCAAAATATGTAAGACCAAATATATTAATTCCATAAGTGTTTCTTTGTCATACTATAGTATCTTTCAATGGAGGGACACCAAATCCAAGTGAGTGATTTGAAAGAGTGATATAAGAAGATAAGAAAAAAAGGTTAGAAAAACTTACATACTTTTGAGGCCATAGATCCTAACCTAGAACACATTTAACATTAGAGAATGTACGAAAAGAGAAGAACACAATGAATGAAGAAAATTTAGGTTCCCTTGGTTTAGAAGTTAAAGATGACTAAAATATACGAAAAAGAAATCTTGAAAGTTACTCCACATGATGAAAATTGGTGATAAGGAAATGATCACAGCCTCAACGGTTGAAACATATATCAACAATTTACATGACTGGGAAAATGACACGCACTGTCTCAGTTGCTTTCTATTTTATATTAATGTTAATTGTTGTCTAATACTTTGGATGTTTTAAATGTCATATAGCTCCCATTGAATTGTCATGTATCATTAAAGATTAATGGTCCAATTTGCTTCATTTCAATTTCCCACTTTATCATCACGCACATTGTTATTCTATTCTATGGTCTCCCTTTCATCTTTATTTATCGTCTTCACCAAATATAATAATTCTCCATTATACTATTTGTTTCACTCAAATTATTGTTAAAAGCATTTTTCCTCTCCAACTATTCCCGTGTTTTCATGTTTTACTGGCAAGCTTTTGTAAGAAAATAATTTAAAAAATATTCATGAGTGTTAATCCTAAAACACTATATCTAACCAAAAGATTTAAGAAAATAAGTTAGTGGTATTTTTGTTACATATATATTATCTATCGTTATTTCTACTTAATATGACATATAACTTAACATAAAATATTAGAATCTATCATTATAAGTACTTGATATTAATTATAAATTAATACATTTATTTTTCCAACAGAAAACAAAATTTGTTAAGAAAAAAATATCAAACCTAATTCAATTTTACAAAATCATTTTGTAAAATAAAATTTACATTCACTTATATATTTTAAATTTCACTTATATATTTTAAATTGATCATATTTTAAATTGATCATATTTTTAATCGATATTAGACATACAGTAAAATTAAATATAATTTTAAAAAAGTAATAAAAAGTTGTTTCGGTAAAAAAGGTGATACCTAAAGTTGAGTCTATAAACTTTCTCCTATCTCCTGAGTAATTTAAACGTCGTTGTATAAAATGGATTATACAAACAAAATATAAAACAATTGTATACGATTAATTTTTCTAATATAAGCGGTTAATCAGTACACTTAAGCAGTTCTTAAAAAATTAAAATATTTAGCTTTTATTAATAAAATGTGTTTGAAGTATCTGTATACAAAACAAAACATTAATGTTACATTGCTTACGCAACTTTACAATTCATCATTCATAATGTTATAATGTATAAAATATAAAATCACAACTACTCCGTAGAGTATTTTGTCTGTTTGTAACCAAAGCATGTTGTATAAAAAAATAAAATACATATCTGTATCTTGTTCGTTTTGAAAATAGACACGTTTCACGAATCTTTGTCATTTTGTAATCAAATTAAGCAGTTATAATACTACTGAACCTAAACATTAGGTATTCGTTAAGTCTTCAATTATTTCTAAAGCCCTCTAAATATACTAGTGTGTTATCTTTTTTAAATAGTTTTTTATTTATTTTATAGATTGTTTTATAATTAAAAAAATAGTTAAGTTTAAAAAAGTTTCAAACTGGAAAAAATAGTTCAATTAAAAAACGGTAAAATTGCTAAAATAATTATTTTAATTTAAAACAATTATTTGAAAGATAAATTTGGAAAATATATATAGACACCATAGAAGTTAATCCCTCTATATAAGTATATATTAAAGAAGTAAATTATTATTGTTGTTGTTATTATTGTAATTATAAAATTAAAAATAAATATTTTATATAAATTTATTTTATTTATTTCATAGGATTTTTTATAACTAAAAAACAGTTAAACTAAAACAAATATTTAAATTTAAAGAAATAGTAAAATAATCATTTTAATTTAAAAAATATATATCTAAAGGATAAATTTGAAAAAAAAATTATGGACTTGTTGGTATTTTAATATTTTAAAAATGATTAGTGAAAGCAATATCATAAGAAGCCATAACACTAGTGATTTGGCCTAGATATTTAAACTCATACTAATAATTACTTTCTGTTTATCGCTTTTTACTTTTTTTATACTAACTTGATGTTTAGTGTACTGTAATAAACTATTAATATAATAAACACTTAATTTCAGAGTAAAAAACATTAAAGGATTCTTATTGTTATTAAAAGTGTAAGCCCCATTTTCAGTTTTATGTGTTGGGCCTGGCCTCTTCATAGGTTCAAGGCCAGCCCTACAGTAGGAACCCAATACCCCACTCAGCCTTCTCATTATCTCTTGTTCCCTTTTCAGAAACAGTCTAAGAAAACAGGAGCTCTGCTAGGGCGCCCGATCTCCTCCCGCCTCCAAGCTAGCAAACTCATTTTGTACCTCCTGGTAAGTCAAGCTATAGAGTTTTCGTCCATTTCTTCACCCTTTTTCGCTGTTGAGCACGTTGGTCAAGTTAGGGTTAAGATTTCTAACGTCGTTTTGTTTGGATCTTCATGTTTCAACTCTACTCGAGTTCCTGGAACTGTAATACCCCCTTAGTTAGGGTCTGCTTGCTTTTAGTACTTAAACAGAGGTAAGGGAAGCTATATTTTGAGTTTTTAAGAACCATTTCTGCATGCTTTTGGTCTATACCATGAATTTATGCGTGATTGATGTTTTGGATGGTATGAACTGGCTTGTTTGCGTTTTGGTATGTTGTTTTTGAGTTGTATCTCTGCTGCATGCGCGTAACAGTAGATGAGTACTGTTATTCTCGCCTAAGCGAGCTCGTCTCGCCTAGGCGAGAATAGTTGAGACTTGCCCAGGTTCTGTTCGAGCATCTCGCCTAGGCGGAGGGCTCTTGTTTTGAGCGACACGCTGTCTCTCTCAAGCGAGGGTGACTCTCCCAAGCGAGTTCTCGAAGGAGAACCTGGTGTACTTCGCGTCCTTGTTCAGGTGAAGGATTTGTTCTTGAGCGAAGGGCGATCTCGCCCAGGCGAGCTAGTCTCGCCCAAGCGAGATGCTCGTTGGGTGCCACTGTTACAGGTCTCGCCTAGGCGAGAAGGCCTAGCCTAAGCGAGAGAGTTGCAGTGGCTTAAGCGAGGATTTCTAGCCTAGGCGAGAATAGCGCAAATTTATATGTTATATTTCTATTTCCCTTGAGTATGGTTATTTATCTCAAACGTGCATGATTTCAGTGTGTTTGTATGAGTTGTATAAGTTGTGTACACTGAAAGTTGTATGTTAGCATGAGTAATATGTGGAATTCTATTTGGTTGGTTGAGAACATGCATGAGAATTAAATGTTGAGATGATAAGTGGTGGTTGTGGCATGAGAGACATGAAAACTGTATGTGATAGGCGTAATTCAATGAGTCTCGTGGGGAGACTTCATAGTGGCGTGTAGTGTATATATTAAGATATGGATTCAAGTAAGGATCGCATCCCGAAACTCTAAAGGGTCAGTGAGTCTCAGGTAGAGCAATCTGACCCAAGTGGTGAGAGTGGCGGAAGGCCTTAGTCTTTGGCAGGGTAATGGCCTTAGATGCTTGAAGGTTAACCTTGTGCGTGGTAGGGTGAAACCCATTGGCAATGGCTCTGCAGAGCAGTAGAGGCCACCACGAATGCAAGCGTGCAGTGAATCCGATCTTAGTATATGTATCCGGATAATTGAGTCATAGTGTCCAGTGTGTTGGCTACAATTAGATTCTCTGTGCTTACTGTGCTGCATGATTGAACTGTTTAAATATTCGTATGCTATACCCCGATAAAATTTATATTACATTAGCTTACCCTTGCATTTTGTTATGTTTCTGTTACGTTTTCTCTTTCGCGATGATCACCCTTGGTGGGAGCAGATGGAGGAAATTCTGGGAGTAGGCCTGGTGGTAGCAGTGGTGCAGCTTAGGGGACCTATTTGCGTGCCTCTCAGGAGTATTCTATGGCCCTAGTGCCCATTGTAATTTCTCGCTCTAGGAGTTCTTTTGTTTATCTGTGAATCTTGTTGTTTCTGTTTTGGCTATGGCATGGTTATATGCCTAGAAACCCTTGCAAGTACATTCTTGGATGACTGTAACAGTTGGGTTCCTTATGTATGTTGTTCCAAATCTGACTGCTCTTTATTATGACTGTGTGATGTTTTATTTAGTAGATTTTATCTATTCAAATAGGATGTTACATTTTTATGGTATTAGAGCCTTCGTTCCTATGTGTCTGTGGGCTATGTGTTTGCTTAGCTTTCGTTGTGTCTTTCTTGTCGTGTTTAGATGAGTTTCCAGTCTAACCGAGTTCTGATGGTTCTTTCTGTGTGTCTAGTGTTATGGCACCCCCGCGTATAGCTCCTCCTCCAACACTTCAGGGCGATGGGCAAGATCTGGCTAGGGCAATCGAGGCAATGGCTGCTGCTTTGACCTAACAAAGCAATGCCATGTTGCAGCAACACGAGGCGACGATGTAGCGCCAGGAAGCCTCTCTTGAGCAACAGAACTTTATGATGCAGCAGATGGATGCTGCTAGGCAGGCTGCTGAGGATGCATAGAGGCAGCACGTGGATGCTCTACGTCAGTTAGGGGAGAATGCTGCTGGTGCTCAGATGTATGGTCCTCATCCCCAACCTTCACCCCTTGAATGGAGTTTGGAAGACTTCTTGAAGCACCACCCCGCCAAGTTTGATGGCAAGACGAGTCCCGATCAGGCGGACCAGTGGATGAAGGATATGGAGCGCATCTTTGATGCCAAGAGGTGCCCCGATGAAAGCAAGCTTGCTTTCACTATCTACATGCTCACAGGAGAGGCTGAGCATTGGTGGGCCAGCATGAGGCTAGTGATGGAAGAGAAGCATGAGGATATCACATGGGAAGCCTTCAGGAGGAGGTTTCTTTCAGAGTATTTCCCTGATAGCGTGAGGTACGCTAAGGAGGTAGAGTTCCTCCAGCTGACACAGGGGAACAAATCAGTAGCAGAGTACGCCGAGAGATTCAAGCATCTGGGGCGTTTCTACACCATCCCGCTCGATGAGGGTTGGCGCTGCAGGAAGTTTGAGAATGGTCTCAGAGGAGACATCCGCTTGATGGTGGCCCCGCTGTCCATCAAGGACTTTGCAACCTTAGTGGAAAAGGCCAAGGTCATGGAGCGTATGAAGGTAGAGGTGGAAGCCCAACAGCAGCCACAACAGAGAGTTAGCGGACCATCTGGGTCCAAGCCACGAGTTGAAGAGAAGAGGAAGCCATATGCTAGACCTTACCCACAGCCACAGGGGTCTAGAGGTTTTTCTTCCCCGCCCAGCAGGATCCAGTGCTATCATTGCGGAGGGCCGCATGGGAAGAATTTTTGCCCGCAGCTATCATGTTTCCGTAGGTGCAACCATTGTGGCAGGGATGGCCACTTTGGTAGAGATTGTCCCACCCTGAGGAGGACTGTGGCACGACCCTCACCACAGACTCCGAGCCAGACGTCTGGTCAGACTCAGCAGAGGAGAGGAGGTAGCAGGCCTTAGGCTACAGGCAGAGTTTTTACGATGACCGGGTCAGAGGCGGCAAGTTCAGGTAACCTTGTGATTGGTTGTTGTGTGATATCCGGCAAGTCTTGTTGCGTGCTTTTTGATTCTGGAGCGACAGACTCATTTGTGTTAGAGTCTTGCGTACGGGAGTTAGGTCTGTCAGTGTGTGAGCTACCGTTTGACCTCATGGTATCTACCCTGGCATTTGGGTTGGTTAGGACTTCTTTGGTGTGTGCTAGATGTCCAGTTGAGATAAAGGGACGAGTATACAAAGTCAGTCTCATATGCCTCCCTCTGTAAGGGCTAGATGTGATCTTGGGAATGGATTGGCTCTCTGCCAATCATGTTCTCATAGACTGTCGGGAGAAAAAGCTGTTGTTCTCCAACTTAGAGGAGCCTGAGTTGTTGTCTTCCCATGGGGTTATGAAGGAAATTCATAGCGGCACACAGTGTTTTATGGTCTTTGCTAGGATAGAGGTTGAGAAGGAGGAGAGGATCACCGTGATACCAATGGTAAGGGACTTTGAGGATGTGTTTCCCGAAGAGGTACCAGGTTTGCCCCCGAGAAGAGAAGTTGAGTTCTCCATAGACTTGGTACCAGGAGCTGGCCCCGTGTCGATAGCTCCCTACCATATGGCCCCAGCAGAGTTGGTGGAGCTAAAGAAGCAGATAGAGGGATTGCTGGAGGAACAGTTTATACGACCGAGTGCTTCGCCGTGGGGAGCGCCTGTCTTGTTGGTAAAGAAGAAGGATGACGGCTCGAGATTGTGTGTGGATTATAGGCAGTTGAACAAGCTGACTATCAAAAACAAGTACCCCTTTCCAAGAATAGATGATTTGATGGATCAGCTACATGGGGCGTCGGTGTTCTCCAAGATTGATCTCTAGTCAGGTTATCATCAGATTCCGGTGAAGGCGGAAGATGTAGAGAAGACTGCTTTCAGATCCAGATACGGGCACTACGAGTACGTGGTTGTACCGTTTGGTGTGACCAATGCTCCAGCTTTGTTCATGGACTACATGAACAGGATCTTCCGCCCGTTTCTAGATAAGTTTGTCGTGGTCTTTATAGACGACATTCTCATCTACTCCAGGACGCACGAGGAACATGCCGAGCATCTGAGGATAGTGCTTGGTATCTTGAGGGAGAGGCAGTTGTTTGCCAAGTTGTCAAAGTGTGACTTTTGGATGAGAGAGGTGCAGTTCTTGGGGCACGTGATATCAACTCAGGGCATAGCTATGGATCCAGCTAAGGTGGAGGCCGTGATACAGTGGAAATGTCCCAAGTCAGTGACGGAGATTTGGAGCTTCATGGGTTTAGCTGGCTACTACAGGAGGTTTATAGAGGGGTTCTCCAAGATAGCGGCACCCCTGACATAGCTAACCAGGAAGGACCAACCGTTTGCATGGACTGATAGGTGTGAGGAGAGCTTCAGGGAGCTTAAGCAGAGGCTGACGAGTGCTCCAGTGTTGGTAATCCCAGATGTGAGTAAAC
>Ga0214544_1007238_pt1 | contig 19682 bp, 9 predicted proteins | sample CNSS3metaG_FD_160074 | JGI IMG/M metagenome (GOLD analysis project Ga0214544, IMG submission 160074) | Root nodule microbial communities from cowpea collected in UCLA plant growth center, Los Angeles, California, USA - CNSS3 | ecosystem: Host-associated > Plants > Roots > Nodule | place: USA... | reverse complement strand
AAAAAAAAAAAACAAAAAAAAAAAAAATAAATATATATATATATATATATATATATATATATATATATATATATATATATATATATATATATATATATATATATATTAACAACACAGTTTTACACAAGAATTCAGTGTTTTACATCTAATGTCAACAAATATAAATTACTCTCCATGGTGGAGAACCTAGGGTTTTACAAAATTGAAGAATAAAGAAGAAATTGGAACCATAAAGTAAAAGAAATCTCTCTTCCAAGGTTCTTGACAACTGCTTCATGCTCCAATTGTGCCTTTCATTTGCATATTTGCCTTCAATTTCATAGCCCATCATCCTCTCCAACCCAAAAGGGTTAAAACCTCCATGGATGAAGAAGGAGGCTCAAGAAGGAGAAGGGAGAGTTTCTCAACACCCCTGGAAGCCTCCAAGAGCTTCTCCCAAGCACCCAAGGTGTTTCTATTCGTGTAAAATGAGAAATATCTTAAAGCTTTGGTAGAAACATGATTAAATAACCATATTCACGTATCAGGGTTAATATTATCGCCCAACGGCTTCATTCTCGCCCATCGAGGATGGGCCATATTTTTGCCCAAGGAGTCAAATACTGCAATTTTGGGCTATCATTTCGAATGGCGAAATCATTCAATCTCAAGATGGTTGCAATTCCAATGTGAAAGTCCAAAACTCTTTCGCATATCATACAATTGCACATTGAACCTCTTTGAACCATAAATACTTCATATCAGACGTTGTTGTCACCATGTCAATCCCCCACAATTTCATCTTCAATGACCTTCTACAACATATAACCTAAAGAATACATTGTGGGACCATTCCGTAGTAACTGAAATTGACTACCTTCTTCCCGTCACGGTAGTTAATAACAAACTTATCCATTACACGGTTAGAATCAAATCAGATAATGATACTACACAAATGATCAACCGCTGAAAAAAATTTCAACGTATGAACTCATTTGTTATCATCCCGACACTTGACAATACATTGAATTGTTCATCCAAACAAGATAAACACATTCACCAACAACCTCTTAATTACGAAAACATCTCAATCCTTGGTTAAATGCAAATCCAAGAGGGGGTACAAGATTTAAACATCCATTTTAACCTAATTTTATTTTATTTTAATTATGTCAACTATCTTAGATGTAATGGCTTTCATCGAATAAATATATTTTCTACTCACTTGTACTTTTTTCAATTTCATTACTACATATTCTTTAATTCAAAAATATATTGTAAAAAATATAAACCACACAAAAAATCCTATAATTTTAATGAAAAATAATTATTTTAATGATTAAAATAAAATTTTAATTCTTTGAAACTTAAAACAATAAATTTTAACATCAAATTTTAACTACAAATCATCAAATGCTAATTTATATAATGTTTCAACAACACAAAAAATAATCAAATTAATCTATTTGACAATGTAATTATACATTTATCAACATCACAAATTTATATAATTATTTTCTTTCTTATATTGCTTCCATTTAAAAAAACAAAACTAAAATAAAAAATCAGCTTGGTATCGAATACTGACGGGTTTTAGGCCAACTTAAACGTAGTTAAAGGTTAGAATTCAGCTCTTGAAGGATCGAATTCTGGATTTTTTTCCAAAATAGCACGGTTTCCCTTTTTTATTTTCCCACCTTGCATATTGTGTCTACTATTTACAGCAGTGGCACAGTTTTAAAATTGGTTCAGAATTCGGTTTCCGGATAATCGAATCCTAACCTTCATTTATGTTGAAAATAACTTGGAAATCAGTCATAATTCGGTTCTCGGGAAATCAAATTCTGAACTGAATTTTTTTATTTTAAATTTCTGTTTTTATTAATTTTTTATTAAAATTAAAAGAAAAAAATATATTTTAAAATGTAATAGCTGATTGAATATTTTAAAATATATAATTATATTTTTAAATAAATTAAGTTTTTTTATTATTTGACATGCAATATATACATAATTAAAAATTATATTTTAAAAATAAAGATAGAAGATTATTTGTAAAAGGAGAACAATATTTAATTGTACAATAATTCAAACTAAAAATAATTATTTAAAAAACAGTTAATTATTTAAAACTTCACACTTCAAATTTTAATATCAAAATTTAACTACAAACTTCACACTTTCAAAAAAACAAAATAATAATGAAATCAATTTATTTTACAATCAAATCTTGTTTTCCTTCAACAACAACTTTTCAATCAATTATTTATTCCTCCATTTTGAACATATAATTTTTAATAATCTGTACATTGCATTTCAAATAATAATAAACTTAATTTATTTCAAAATATAATTATACATTTTCGATATTTAATTGTTTCAAAGAATTACGTCAATTACCTTTAACAATTACTAAATTAATTTATTACAATTCTTATAATTATTTTTTTCCCTTTCCCCATAAAAAGAATAAAACTAAACAAATAAAAAAATAGCTTTCTCTTCAATTTTGAAAAAAAAAGAAAAATTAAATGTTCTTACGGGACCGAAGGTTGTAATCCACAAATCACTTGAGGACTTCGGACGGCTGATCTCGGACTGTTCTTCTATTGCTTCCAAGAGAATCCGGGGGCGGAGCAGGGGACCTGCAAAAGACACTCTGATGCCTATGTCAGCACTGGTGATGTCAGAGTATCAGAATAATTTAATGCGTAATCAATGCATGGAACAATGTGCTATTTATACATTTTTTACCTGTGGGTCCTACCTGGGATGGGCCTTTGGGCCCAATATTCCCTTTTTGGCTATTCTTGGATTCAGTGTTGAGGGGAGAAATTACCAAGAGGTCCTTCGGGGGTTGGCAGTATTCGGTATCCGGTCATGAGGGTCTCTATGGGTGGATGATCTTATCTTGTTGGTCGGATTGGCTACGCCACGGATCTGGACTGTCTTGGGGAGGGATGCCCTTATTGCTGGGTAGGCGGCTATTAGAAGGGTCGTTAGAGGGTAGGTGGCTATCAGGAGGGTCGTTAGAGGCCGCGTACTTCGGGGGGTTATCTGTTGTAATGTATGCGGCCACAGGTTTTGTTGAGGGCCGTGTTTTAGGAAGGGTGTTCAGTATGATGTGTGCGGCTATTGGGACCATTGTCGAGTAAGTGGCTCTGAGGCTTTGCTGGGTGGCATATGAACCAGGGGGAACTCTTGTTAAGGTAGGCGGTCAGCGGGTGTGTCTGGTGCCGTGTACTTAGGTATGGTTGGGACATTAAAGAAAAAATATCGACCTCAGAATTGGGTTTTCTGATAATCGAATTCTAATTGATTTTGACACAATTTAAGCAAAAGAACAAGGTTAGAATTCGGTTTCTGAGAATCGAATTCTGACCCATTTTCAAAAGTGTGCTAGATTGGTAAATAAAATATACAATATGTTATTTGGGTGATTATTTTTGGTATTCGTGCTACTATAGAAAAAAATTCTCGAATTCTGACCTGTTTACAAAACCGTTCTAAATTAGTATATATTAGGTTAAATTATATTTGTGGTCTCATTTTCGTAGCAAAATATCAATTTGGTCCCTTTATTTTTTTATCTCAATTTGGTCCATGTTTTGGAAAATTTTATGCAATTAAATATTTTCCGTTAGTGGTGTAGTAACGACGTTAAATGAGGTTTCACGTGTCAGTTCCTGAATTTTTTGAATTTTTTAAAAAAAATAAAAAAAACGCCACGTGTCAAGCTGATATCGTGCCACGTGGCAATGATAGTGTGATGTGACAATGACAGTGCCACGTGTCACTATTATACTAGGTGTCATTCTCTCATTCTCAGTTTGGTCCCTATATTATAATATTTGTCTCAATTTAGTCCTAACTTTTGTAAAAATTGTGTAATTTCGTCCCACTCCAAATTGAAACAAAAATTCAATTTTATATAAATATTATACAAATATTTTTATTAAATTTGATATTTTTATTCAAATTGATATTTTTATTATATATTTTTAAAAAAACTAAGTTTATTTAAAAAATTTTCACCTTCAACTTTACTTAAAATTGTTTTCAAATTTTAAATTTATTTGTTTTTGATTGTTACATAAATTATTTAATTTTTTTAATATTTATATAATTGTTACTTTTACACCAACTCAAACATTTATATAAAAATTATTGAAATTTACACATTTTAAAAATATATAATTATTTAAAATATAAATTCAAATAAAACAATATTAAAATATGATGTAATAAAATATCAATATAATTTATGTTTTTTTTGTTATTAGCATTATTTTCTGTTGACAACTTTAAAACAATTTTAAATAATTTTCAATGTAAAATATAAATTTAAATAAATTTAATCTTGTTAAAAATATTTACTTGAAATATCAATTTTGATAGAAATATTTGTGTATATTTATATAAAAATTAAATTTGGTTTCAATTTGGAGATGGACAAAATTGCTCAATTTTTATAAAAATTAGGACTAAATTAAGATAAAAATTAAAATACTGGGACCAAATTGAGACCAGAAAAATGACACTTGCCATAATAGTGACACGTGGCACTGTCACTATCACATCACACTGTCATTATCACGTGGCACGATGTCAGCTTGACACAGGGCAAATATATATTTTTTTAATTTTAAAAATAAATAAAAAATAAAAAAAAGTCAAAAAATCCAAGAACTGACACATGTCATCCCATCTAACGTCGTTACTACACCACTAACGGAAATGACTTGATTGCATCAAATTTTTCAAAATAGAGACTAAATTAAGATAAAAGAATAGATGGACCAAATTGATATTTTGCTACGAAAATAGAGACTAAAAGTATAATTTAACGTATATATTATGAATAGTGTGCTATCAATTACTTATTTTTGGAATCTGTGCTACTGCATACAAATAATTCCGCTAAAGCAATTTCCACATGGATTACTTTACTTTTCTTAAATGTAGACGACAACGGGTAGTATTAGTTATTTCAAACCAGTTTTGTCGCTTCTCTTACTCTTATCTTACTTAATGATGCATAAGCTCTTTTTTTTTTCTCAATAATCAACTATTAGTCTGTTAATCTAGTGTCAAATACATTAATGCTAATCATTATCACAAATGCCTTATTATATTAACCGATAGAAAGAATCATAAGAAAAAGAGGACAATGAATCATATTCCAAGAAAGGATAATTAAGTACTTACAATTGAATATTGGAACAAGAATGAAGACAAAAAACACTAACTGCAACTTCATCAGAAGAGAAACTAAAAGTAAATCGGTCGACAAGACTCAAACCTGCCCACAAAGTATAAACTGTGTCGTTGAAATTAATCGAAGAGCATAGTATTAAGATGGGCATTTCTTCAGAAATTGCAGCAGCCACGATTGTTTTGTTGTGCCTGTGGAGTGTTGCTGACAGTGTTCTCAACACCAACATCACTACCGTTCTGTGCAACGTTGGTGGGTACACCTCAGGTGATCCTTTTGCTGTCAGTTTGTCATATGTTGTTGGAGAATTGGAGAGAGAGACTCCAACGCAGAAAAATTACGATTACTACAACATTTCTCCATATCCTAATGCCTTTGCCTACGGACATGCCGCTTGCAACCTAAATCTCACAACCTCTGACTGCAAAACATGTCTTGGTGTTGCCAAAACGGCCATGTTCAACGCATGTCCCAAACGTATAGGAGCTCGCTCGGTGCTGCATGATTGTACTATCAGGTACGAGCAGTACCCTTTTGACGATTAGAGATACAGAATTGTTGGAGCTTTGCTTTCATGTTTCAACAAAACCCTTTGTAAGCAATAAATCTGTTTCTGTACCACAAATATGCTCAGTAATAAAGTCAAATACTACCTATTCTATTCACTCATGATGATCAATTCTCATTCTTTATTTCAATTTGCTTATGTTGTTTTGGGTTGTGATTAATTTACTTATTATGGAAGGCAAACTCAAAGATAAAGCTTCAGTGATAAAGTTAGCAAGTGCGTGTGCGTGATTTAATTTACTTAATTTGATATGAGAAGATATATTTTTAGTATATATCAAGAGAAGGTCAAGTTTGATAAGTTTATATTCCTGCATTAGTACGCCAGAAGATAAACATTTGAACAAGTTTAGACATAAAAAGATTATCTCTAAGTAATGGATAAGGTAATGGCTTATTTTGGAGAAGACTATCTCTAAGTACATAAATTGGTAGGTTTCAAATGTTGAAGAACATGAAAGAGCTTCCAAACAGTCAAAATATTTTGGTAACACCAGCTCCTGCTGATACCGTCAATTTGCAAAAGGTTCGAACCAAGAAAACTTCAAATCTCGCAATGAAGCTGTCTTTGATTATTTACTTTATTTTGGAATCTTGTGTTACATAAGAGGAGTGCCAAAGTTGATAATGTGCTGCAAGACCAACATTAGCTTATTTCAGTAAAATGAGCAATGCCTTTGCCTTACCACATCACAAAACATAGTACCAGAATGTCATTACAGCAACAATGCTACTAAGAATACAAATTGTATCAATCCTACTTTCGTTTCTAATCTTCTCCTCTTTTAACTTATTTTGCATTTTTGAGTATGCAAGACAAGATTCAAGTACTTCACTGTAATTTGTGCTTCTTCGGCAACTAAGTGCTTTCTTAAGAATGAGCAAACTGTTCCTCCCATTAACATGCGCACCTTCCATGTCTTCCAACTGCATACTCAACTCTGTTGATCTAAGTGTTGTTTGAACCCCTTCTTGTTCAGTGTGAACCACTCTAAACTTCATAATGAAGATGCACTGCACTACTTGAGAAGGAAGAACATCCTCGGCAGGGAGAACAGATCCAAAACGAAAGACAAAATCCTTGTCTGTTGGCCAATGTCTTTGTCCATCTAGAGGGCTCCAGCTAGCAAGATTAGCAGATTGCTTAATTTTCTTGTTTACTATGATCCAACTAAGCAAGAGACCATCACGAAGTTCCCGCCATAGCTTCCCATCTTTCTTTTCCCTTTCCATAGAAGTAATTGGTGGCAGTCCATCAGAAACAGAAAGGGTAACCACACCATTGTTATCATCTCTATCAGCACAACTCAGAAGATCAATCCGGAAAGGACAGTTGTAGAACCACCCATTATAGCCATTGGCGTTTGGAATTCCCCATAAAACTTTGGAGCATATTGGTTTCTCCTTAAACTTGATATCCACAATAGAAACAAAATCTGATGGAGAGATGCTTTCCAATTCATTCATATCCCCATAATATTCAGCCTCAGTCCAATCATCAGGGTACTCATGATAGCTGTTCCATTGATACTCTCCAACCTCCTTGATAACAATAAGAGGAAAACAATCTGCGTAGAATTTTCTGAATCCACCAATAAAAGATATTAAGATTTTGACATCTTCCCTGTTTGTTGAAGGCCACATAGACGAACACACATTTTCCCATAAGATCTCTTCTTTTGAGATGGAACAAAATGATGCGCAAGTGCAAGCTGCACAAGCCAACGTAGGGCCGTCAAGACGTCGTAATATGTCGTAGAAGAGGTCGTTACTCAATGAGGCAATACTCTCAGCAGGAGCAACTGCCATAACAATAATCCTGTGATTGTCATAGAACATAATTCAAATCAAAATAACTAACACAGAAATGTAGAAAAAACAGGTTAGCCTTTTTAATACATTAGCCAATAATGGAGCATACAATTAATGTTTTGGTAACATTGTAATCTCATTTCTGTAAAGACCAGTGCCTAACATAGTGTTCATGAGGACCAATGGAAACCAGTTAGTTTATCAGTGCCAACCACCAACATCAGCAACCACTCAATCCAAACTTCATTGATGACTACAAGATAGCATAAACTTGTCATATTAAAATAGCTACTACTTCAATTTTATTTTAAAGGGAAATATTAGTACTGTTATATTGTGGGAGAGTAATTGATCTGCTGAAGTTTCTAAAAGTAGAATAAAATTAATAAAATTTCAGTAAGCTAAGAAACTTAATTGCGAATTAAAAGGTTGGAATCGAAAATAAATCTGAAATTTCTAAAAACTAACATAATAAGGCATGTTGTATCAATACACCCTGCAACATAGGAAGAACTGCAGATCTTGCTGTTGTCAATAACAAATACGTCTCTTTTAGATATTCCAGTACAGAACATCTGATTGAATGTAAACTAGTGACAGATACTACTTCAAAGTCTGCATGAATTATTGACTAGTAAAGCCATAAGTCTGTTTTAGAACTTGTGTAGATAATATCAGCACCGAATTAGTTCTTGAGAAATAGAAATTAAATTAGTAATAAAAGGTAGCAAAGGTGCTATATCCCTTTTAATAAACATTCTCTTCTCATCATATAGCCACGGGTTTGACTTTGAGAAAACACTACATAGCAGAGCAGAGATTGATTATAACATATCATTCAATACAAGGCACACCAGAGGAAAATTCCATATCGGTCATATGTTAACTTTGATATCCTAAATAGAATGTTTGAGATCAGCGTTCCAATGACATAAGATATTCAATTGACATCTTAACAGGAAGATCAGCATGCAGTTGTCACAAATCCGTGATTTGCATTTAATTTATAGCAGGACTTGTCAAGGTATCAGAAACCAAGATTTCCAAGATAACCCATACATCGAACTCTGGCTTGTAAAAACTGTTCACATTCTCTTCAACTCAAATCTAAACGTAAAATCCATAAGGAAAGAGCAAAATTTAAGTACGGTACTTTAGGTGGGATAAGTACTATTCTCTGGTTAAAGTTGAAGTTTCAGACTAGTAACTTTTGGTGGACAGAAAAGAAAAGAAAGGGTAATAATGTATCTTTTCCCTCTATTAAAGAAATACTTGTAGAAAAAAGAAATCTTTATTTTTCTTTTTTCCACTTCCTCTTCAATTCAAATCTAACATTTCCCTTCTTTTCTTATACACAACCAACCAGGCTAAAACACACTAATTGTAAATAGAAATAGCACCAAAAGTGCTACACCAAAGTTTTATGCGTAAGAAAACCATCAAGCTAAATATATATGTCTGAGCTGCATTTCATATATTAAGTTTACAAAGTTACTTTTACAGTGCATTTTGTTTTCCTCTGGACTCTTCAAACTACTACTCCAATAAAAATTGTGAAAGACAATTATTTAACCAATGGGTCTCAACCATTAAAGAAACACACACTTAATAAGTAACCTGCAACCGTTTATATGACTGCAGCAGAATACCCTATTACTTCAACTCTTCAACATTACAAATTGATCAACAACAGCACTCCCTTTATTAAACATAAAACATAAGCAACCAATAAAGATAAACAAGCTTGAGAAGTGCCACCATATATATGCGAAATAACCAGAAATGCAATCAAATTCAGAATGTAAATTACGAGGATACATAGAAAATAACAGAAGTGCTAATATCTAACTAAGCGTACCAAAATTACAAGTTGGGAAATATGGGTTGCAGTAGTCACCTTAAATATCGCACATGAGTGATGATCAACAGAAGAAGCTGCTAAAAACAGATGAAGCGGGACAAGAACAAATGGGGAAGGAGATATGAGGAACGAGTAAAAAAAGAACTGATTTTGAAGAAAACCCAGATGAAAATATAGGATTTCGGACAATTAATAATGTAAGAAGATTGGTTTAAGGGTCACAATCCATTGTGTTTTGGGTACTGTTCTTGTGTTCTGGTTCTTAGTTGTTCGCAACTAATGCTTGAAAGCACAGGAGCAACAGCATGAGAGGTCAACGATCTCCCACTCAACTCTTGAGGTGAACGCCATGCACTGCCCCTTCCATTCACCACACAGATTTTGCCACGTCCCAAAACCACTTTTAGCAAAAACAATCTTGTAAAGGCAAGTTGTCACTTGGATTATTTTAGGTATGCACGAAATCGTAGACAAATAATTATCCTGTTGATTAAATTTGAATTTTACTAAGAAGACTCTGCTAAAATATAGAAAAATTATTTTTTAACAAAATATTGTTTACAAATTTTTAATAATATATACACATGATAATACCTCAATAAATCGAAATTTTTTTGATATGACTTAAAAAAAGAAAAAATAATTTAATGTATATTAAAAAATAAATTTTGTCAAACTTTATAAAAAAATTTGTTAACATATCATAACACAAAATATAATAATTTAGTGTCTCTCCTTGCTCCATGGAACAGTGCATTGGATGAGAGAATGATTCTTATTTTGTTAAGACTGATTTGGATAGATTAATGAAAGAAAGTTTTACGATCTCATTGCTTCTTTTGAGAAAAAACTGGTGTATGTTGTTAAAATAATAAGCTTTTTTCTTTTTTATATATGGCTTAAATACTTTTTTGTTCCTCATTTTCGTAGTGTTTGTTACAGATAGTCCTCATTTTGACAGAATGTTTAAAATGGTCCTCATTTTTACCGAATGTTTAAAATGGTCCTCATTTTCGCAATTCGTGTTTTATTTGGTTCTTTTCTGTAACGCCGTTTAAATCATTAACGAAACATTGTACATGTGACACGATTTGTATTAGGGTGTGTTACGTTTATTGTACAAGTGTGGTAATTAGATATTTGGGGATAAATAAGTGAGCTAGGGTTTTGGTAAGGAATGTTTGGGCAGTTGGTGAGTTTTGGCAATCTTGTTCCTCCATTTCTAATTAGTGTTGCTGCAATCTTCTTCTTCCTGCAATCCCATTATATAGGTATGTTACGGTCCCAATCTTCGTGCACTGTTGGTGGTTCAACGAGAAATGGATTAATCCCGAGTTGTAGCTGCAGAGAGATGACAGCTTTGAGGATGACAAGAACTCCAAAGAATATTGGTAGAAAATTTGGGGTACTATCTGTTTTTATTTTTGTGTTAATAATAAATTGGTTTTAATTTTTGGTTTATTGATTTACAGAGTGGTGGTTCCAATAATGTGGGCTGCAACTTTTTCAAATGGTGGTGTTGATGAAAAGGATGTCATCATCATGACACAAATGAGACAAATGAGGCAAATTAATGATGTGGAGAAGTCATTGAAGGTTGCTGAGAATAGGCTACAATTAGTGATAGGGTTCACTTGTTTTGTATTTGAATTATTCGTACTGTTATTGTGTGTAATCTTTTAAAGTCCAATCTATTTTGTACTATTGTTAAATGAAGAAATGAATTAGTTTGATTATGTTGATATTAGTCCCAACATGTTCAAAATGACATCTTAATCTGAGCATTGAAGTAAGTGATATTAATCTAAGCTTGAGAAAAATTAAATTGATCTAAGTATGGAAGAAGTTATATTCATAACGTTAATTCATCCTGATAAAAATGCACTACATCAATGTTTGGCAAAAGTGAGATTGAACGAAGTTTAAGGAAAGTCAAAATACAGTACATCAATATTCTACATAAGAAATTCCAAAAAATAACAAAGACGTTTGTAGCTGCTATCATGGCCTCCTCCTAATCTGTAATTTCATCCTAAACTGCTGAGATGGTTTTTCTGGTGTTGGTAGTGGTGTTGCTTGACTCTCCACTTCATTCCTTGGTGGTTGAGTTGTTTGAGTTTCAGCCATTGATGCATTCTCAGCAGTTTCAGCCATTGGTGCATTCTCAGCAATTGGTGCATTCTCAGCAGTTTGGACATCTGGAATCGAAAGATAAATAAACCCCAAAATAGAATTATGAAAACCCTAACCCACGAGCAAACACAACCCAGAAAACCCTAAACCCACTTACCTCGTTAATGATGATTAATTGAAAAAGTGAGATGAAGAGCGCAACTGCAATCCAATGATGAAATAGCAAGTATTAGCTGCTTCCTCTGCAAATCCGAGCTCAAGAAAGACGAAGATGAAGAAATTTCTCTAATTGCAAAATTTCCCCTAAATTGAAAAATTAACGTTAATTAGCCACCTGTACAGTACATGTAACATGCCCTAATACAAATTGTGCCACATGTACAATGTTCCGTTAATGATTTAACGGCGTTACAGAAAAGGACCAAATAAAACATGAATTGCGAAAATGACGACCATTTTAAACATTCGGTAAAAATGATGACCATTTTAAACATTCTGTCAAAATGAGGACTATCCGCAACAAACACTACGAAAATGAGGACCAAAAAGGTATTTAAGCCTTTATATATTAATTATAAAACATGATTATGACAGTTTCTATTATAAAAAAAAATAATATTATTAATAATAAATAAAATTGTCTTATTTTCATTTATTTTTTTAACTAGTTGGTCTTTCGATTTTCTTCTCTTTCTTTTCTTTTGGTTATTTATCTTTATTAAATTGATCATTCATATTTTAACCAGGTTTAGACCGTGCATACACACAAGTCTTTGTTTTTTCTTGTGTTTATTTATTTTTAATTATGTATTAAGAAAAATCATAAAAATTTATTATATTTAAAAAAAATTAATTTATTTAATCTTATGAAATGATATAATTACATTTAATTATAAATATAATATTTAATTTTAGAGTTATAAGAAAGTTAAATCTGAATTTTGTGTATATTATAAATAAGTAGTATTTTTTAATATTAATTTCTTAAAATTAATGCAATAGTAGATCATATAATTTGAATTGACCTCGGTAATTACTTATAGTACTTTTTTATTTATTTTTAATTAATACAAAAAATGACAATAAAGGTGAAAATTAAAGAATTAAGATATTTGAATTTTTTATAATATTTTAATTAATTATTATTGTCTGATTTTCTTGTTAATTTGTAGTAAAAATATTAATGTAATTATTATATTTAAATTAATAATTTATTTACATAATTATATTTAAGCATTATAATAATGTATAATTATTAATAAATGTTTAAAAAATTGATAACATAACAAAAATAATTATAATTTTCTTAATAAAATAATTAAAAATAAATAATATTATTTTAATATTTATTTTGTTATATTTAAGTAATGTATTATAATAAATAGAACTAATAATAATATTAGATTACACTATTAATACTACTATTAATATTACTAATACCAAAATTAATATAATAATAATAATAATAATAATAATAATAATAATAATAATAATAATAGAACAACGGTCATATTAATAATAATAATAATATATATTCATAAATATTAATTTAATAGTAATATATTATTAGTTACTTATAATAAAATAATATTGTTATAGAATTAAAATCTATAATTAAAATTTGAAATTATATATTATATTAAATTGAAATGAGTATACATCAATTATTAAAATAAAATTTAGATATATTGTATATTATGAATCACGTAAAAAATAATTATAAAATAAAATTAATATTAAAATTTGTTAATAGAACTATAGATGTAAAACTTACACCAATATTTAAAATGAAGTGATAAATATTTTATTTATAAAATTTTGGTATCTTGCCATATGGAACAAATAAAATTATTAATAAGAGTATCTCGCACTATCAATAATGACAGGAATACATTATACAAATAATAAGATTATTAGTTATATTAATTATAGAACTAATAATAATAATAATAATATAATAGTGTTATGTTTTTTTTTAATTTGTTTTGAGAAAATTAATATAATTATTGTTATAGGTAATTTTTATAATAAATTAATTAAAAATAAAGTATAGAAATGATTGATTAATAAGTGAAATAACTTCTTTATTACTTGAGGTAAATGGTTAAAGCATATATATTCAGAATAAAAAAGAAAGAAGACATAAACCAAAATATAGATCTTATTTCCATTTTCACTCGTATGTTAAATAAGGGTATAAGGGTAAATTTGGGGGTACAGAAGAACTGTTGGAGGTGCATGGAGAAGACCCCAAAAATCAATTGAAATTCAAAAGAGGACTACATTTCACTGGGTTGATGGTTTCAAACCAATTTAAACTGCAATTATAATAAGACAAATCCAAAACCTCATAATTACAAGCTAATAAAATAGTTGGTCTAGTAATTTATCTTTTCTTAGTTGGATCGAATTACACGTTTACACTAATAATAAAAAATTATTTTTACATAATTACATATATAATTTTTTTAATGGATTAGGCTGAGTTTTTCTTTTTCTTATTTTGATCAAATTCCATTTAACCCGACTTGGGTGAGGAACTGTGTAATTTGAATGAAATGATTTTATTTTTTACTAATATATAACCAAAAGAAGAATGTTTGTTGTTCAAACATACATATCACTTGTAATGAATGACTGATCAATGAAAATCATAATGGTTAACAATTGTGAGTAATTAAATATAGCCATCTGGTACAACTTTGAAAGTTTGATAAACAACTTTAATATATTCAACATTATCAATTCAATATATTTATTTTTTGAGGTAGAAGAAACGTAGATTGTTACATATGTAATACAAAACTATTCCCCGACCTTCACCCAACAGTTAAAACATTTGCCAACCCAATTCTTCTAATATTGAACTCAATGAAAAATTAGACAAAGTAAATCTAAATTACCGGCCAATGAGACTCAAAAAAATAAAAATACACCAAAGATAGGTAATTAAGCATTAAACATACATAAAAGAAAATAAGGGAAAATGATGGTTTATCACCAGGGTCAAGGGTCGAACTAAGTCGGTTTAGATGGAAGGTCAAACCGAGTCAGCGTAGGTCGAAGCTCGAGCCAAGTTGATATGAGTTGAAGGTTGAACCAAGTTAGCCCAAGTTGAAGATGAAACAAAGTTTGCTCGAGCCAATGGATGAGTCGAGCCATCCAGGGTCGATGGTCGAGCCAAGTTGGTCCAAGTTGAATGTTAAACCGAGTCGGTCTAAGTCGTGGTCAAGCCGAGTTGGCCCTTGCAGAAATTTGAGATGAGTCGGCCTATCCTGAAAGTCCAAACAAGTCAGCTCGTGCTAAACATTAATCCAAGTCGCCCCAGGCCAAAGATCGAGCCAAGTGGACCTGTTCCAAAAGTCAAGACGATTCTGCCAAGGTCGAAGGTCAAGCTGAGTCTGCCCGGGCTAATGGTTGAGCCGAGTTGGCTCAGGTCGATGGTTGAGTCGAGACGTCCCAAACTGAAGTCAATCTGAGTCGGCCTGAGTTGAAGATCGAGTCAGTTAGCCCAGACCAAAGGTCAAGTTGGGTCATAAGTCGAGTAAAGTTGGACCAAGCCAAAGGTTAAGCCCAGGCAACCTAGATCGAAATTGAGCCAAGTCGCTCGGGCCTAAGGTCAAGTAAAGTCGGCCTGAGCTGAAGGTCAAGACGATTCTACTGGGACGAAAGTTGAACTGAGTCGGCCAAAGCCGATGGTTAAGCAAAGTCAGCCCTGTCAAAATCGAGTTAAGTCGGCTCGAACCAAAGGTAAAGTCAGGTCGTAGGTCGAGCTGAGTTGGCCTAGGCTGAAGGTCTAGCCAAGTCGGTGCAGGCCGAGGTCGAGCCAAGTTGTCTCAAGCCGAAAGTGGAGCCTAGGCACTTGGACCAAAGAACAAGTCGCTCCGTGTCGAAGATCTAGTCGAGTCGACCCGACCCGAAATTGAGTCGAGTCAGCCCGAAATGATAGTCAATTCAAGTGGGTCTGTGTTGAATGTTGAGCCAAGACGACATGTGTGAAGGTCAAGCCGAGTCGACCCAACCAAAGGTTGAGCTAAGTCAACCCGGATCGAAGATTGAGTTGAGTTAGCCCAAATGGAAGGTCAAGTCGAGTCGGCTGAGACCGAAGACGAGCTGAGTCAGCCTGAGCTAAAGGTTGTGCCAAGTTGACTCAAGTCGATGGTCGAGTCGAGTCGACCCATACCGAAGTCGAGCCGAGACAGGTTGGACCATAATCGAGATGAGTCAGTTCAGGCTGAAGGTCCAGTTGGACTGAAGGTTTGAGCCGAGTCGGTGTAGGCCAAATTTGAGTCTAATCGGCCCTGGCCGAAGGTCAAGACAAGTCACCCATAGTAGAAAGTTAAGCAAAATTGTCTTGTGTTAAAATTAAGTCGAGTTGGGCATAGTCGAAGTCGAGTCGAATCAACCTGTGTCAAAGGTCAAGTTGAGTCAAGTCAGGACAAAGGTCCAACTGACTATGTCTGAACCAAAGATCGAATTGACTTGATGTGTGTCAAGGTTTGAGTGGAGTTAGCTCACGTTGAAGGTCAAGCCGAATTGACTTAGGGTGAAGATTGAAATCAATCGACCCTAGTTGAATGTCAAAATAAGTCAACTAGGGCTAAAAGTTGGGCCTAGTCAACCCACGTTGGATCTTCGATAGTCGATTTAGATCGAAAGTCGAAATGAGTCGTCCTAGATTGAAGGTCTAACTAACTCAACTTGGACTCAAGGATAAAGTTGAGTTTGCTTTAAAATAGAAATTAAATTTCTTTATTCAAATAATAAATTTGAAATTTAAGATATTTCAATTATTTCATCTAAACCAACTATTTAGAAAATGAATGGAATTCAATTATATGTAATTCAAATACTATTTATTTCAATTTCTTGAAATTGTTGAAATCTCTAATCTAAACGGTAAGACTTAGTATTTGTAAGTTTGTTTTTCTTATGTATCATTCAACATTTTCATTTATACTTAATGTCAAACTTTTAATTTATACGGACATTCTTAATTGACTCCTCCAAAATACTTATGTTGAAATTCTTTTTTACTCGAATAGATGAGGAGATTAATCATTGAATTGTTCGTATAAAATATCTGACATTATTTTCGATATTAAACCTTGAAGCTTAACATGTGTAGATCTTTTATTTTTTTTATACAACTCAACTTTTTTTTTTTTACTCAATATAATTTTTTTTAAAATTTTTAACAAAATATCTATCAAAATATCTGACAAATATCTGATCCATCATTCTCATCACCTTAAAATTCTTCTCATTACTCTCAATTCTTCCCCTCTCTCACCATTATGGCACTTCCGTAGACATGTAGAAATTGAATACATGAAAGAGACTCTGTAACAACTCAAACATTAAACTCATTTAATAAACACAACGTTTATTATTTAGATGTTATGTGGGGCACCATGAAACACTTTTTTTTATTGACTTTCGAAAAGTTTGTGTTTAATTTGTAGTTAAATAAGAGTGTTACAAATACAATTACTAAATATATTTCAAAGTGTAGAAAAAGTCTATTTTAAATTCTATCAACATCGGAACAAAGAAATCAATTTGCAGTAGAGATTGTGTTCAACATTAAATTATATATCATCAAATATGTTTGATTTAATAGTTGGTTCTTTCAAATACAATTACCTTTAAAGATTCTTTCACTTCGAACTGTCAATCCACACAAAAATGAAATATCATCTCTTAACTTAGTTTTTAAACTTTTTAGCATTAAAAATTATATATAGCAAAATCATCAGTGAATGAAGATATTTTTAGATACTATTCTCAATTGGAGAGTATTCAACCCGTCTACTTCATTTATAATACAACACATCATAAATAGTGATAAAAGAGAGAGATTTAAAATATATTAAATAATTTAATTTAAACTTTAAAGGCATGTTCTTTTATAATTGGCTTGCATTATAAGTGCCCGAGGAAGACACTGATCAGAGTTACACACAGTTCGCGAGTTTAACTGCAAATATCCATATCTAGTCATAAGTAAACAAGTTATTTGCTTTTTACATATTTTATATTTATTCATATTATTTTGTAAATATGGTGTAAGGTTTCATTTTCAACTTGTTTATGTATTTGTTAATGTTCCATTGGACTGATTTTGTGCTGATATTTGTATTGACACGGATTTAAACTGTTCTCAATAAGAGTTAACAAAATAATTCATATTAAAAATAGGAAAAACGAATATTGGGAATTCAAAATACACACCAAAACACAAGTTTTTATAATTTATTTTATAATTTATAAATAAATGCAAAATACACATTTTTTCTCTTTGTATTGCTAATCTTACATATGATAATGTTGGGTTTCTATTGTCGAGAAAACATTGTATGAGTTATATTTAAAAAATATAACTTTGGAACAAGTTAGACACAATCACTAAATATTATTTTGATACAAGATACGATCACACTGGATAGGTTGATATAAGAAAAGCTTTTGGTACGAACTCACAACTTACCCATTGATTTCGACATATCTCAATCTAACTGAATAATTTCTCTTTCAAAAACAATTATCACAACCTTTGTTATAAATGGATATTTCATCGATAAAATAGACATTAAAATTCCCATTTTAAGAATAAAATTTAAGGTTAAATATGTGTTTGGTCCTTTAACTTTCAATGAATTTTGGAATCAGTCCATTCTAAAACTTTGGATTAATTTAGTCCTTCATCTTTCGAAATACGTGGATTTAGTCATTTTAATCAAATTTTATTAGGTTTATTTGATGTTTCGTACGTATTTCAAGATTGTATTTGAGTTGTTTATACTGTTTGACACATTTTTTTCTTTAATGTTAAGTCAAATAATATTATGAAACGCGCTTGAAATGTCAAATAAACTTAACAAAATTTGATTAAAAGGACTAAATCCACGTATTTCGAAAGATGAAGAACTAAATTGGTCCAAAATTTCGAAATGGACTAATTCCAAAATTCACTAAAAATTAAGGGACCAAAAACATATTTAACCCTAAAATTTATGTGTGTGCACACATGCGTGTGTGTCTGTGTATGTATTTATGTGTATTTGTATGTGTTTGTGCTTTTATGTATATATATGTGTCTGTATTTGTGTCTTTATGCGTATGTCTTATATATGTGTGCATGTTTGTGTGTATGTGTGTGTAACTTTAATACAAACATTGAGATTTTTTTAATTATTTAATTAGATATTTAATTATTATTAACTATTTTAATATCTCTCAAGTTTTTAAATTACTTTGATTATTAACCCAACATATTGGCAATGAAATTATGATAAGAAATTTATATTTATTAATTCTAAAGAGATTGATTCAATGAAAAATCCATTATATATATCCAAAATAATTTTGTGAAAAAACTACTCTTCCATTTTCATAAGTTAAAAATAAGTTATTTAGTAATATTTATTTTATTTAAAAATAAATGTAGTTGAATTACTTCTTCTTAAAATTGAATATTAAAAATAAAAAAGAAGTTATACAAAAATAAACCTCTAATAAGAGAAATAATGTATGTTTAATGATACTTAATAATCTAAGAAATTAAGAGAGATTATAAACATGTATTATTAACGACGTTTGAATGTTACATTCAAATGAAACATTGACGTGGCATTATGGGTCCCATTAGTTCTGTGCAGTTAGTAAGGATAATAGTGGACGAAAAACATGAATGCTAATATGGAAAATTGTCAAAACCTCCTCAACACACCCTAACAGTTTACCCATCAAAAGCATCTTGGCGGGCGGAGGGTCTGTTAGGAATTCAACCATTTTCCATCCGAGATCAATTAATCCCCCCACATTGTTAAGGGCACCCAGCACCCACAGCTGGTCCATCAAATTCAGAATATTATGCGGAGGTGGATCAATGAAATCAAAATCCACTAGCTTACCTTAAATGGATCTTGATTTCACTGCTTACTTTTGATTAGGCTCTGGACATGGCCCTGGTTCTTTATTGGACTTTACACATGGGCCTTGGTTCTTAGGTTAGAATTAGATTAGGCTTGCGAGCCCAATCTTGTGTTAAAGATCCCTTTGCGTTTTTTTTTTGAATTTTTCTAAGTTAAGTTGATATAAGATGTAGAATAT
>Ga0214544_1007237_pt1 | contig 19683 bp, 9 predicted proteins | sample CNSS3metaG_FD_160074 | JGI IMG/M metagenome (GOLD analysis project Ga0214544, IMG submission 160074) | Root nodule microbial communities from cowpea collected in UCLA plant growth center, Los Angeles, California, USA - CNSS3 | ecosystem: Host-associated > Plants > Roots > Nodule | place: USA... | reverse complement strand
GAATGTTGCAGAGTATGAAAAGCAAGGTAGAATTCATCTCAGTGTGTTTTTCGCCCTCACTTATGGATTTGGATTTGCCACCATAGCATCCACCCTCACACATGTGTTCTGCTTCTATGGAAGGTAATGCCTCTCAAATTATTTTGCCCTGATGCTTAATTTCTTACTGCATTAACCTATATCAGATGATAGTAAAGAAGACTGATGTTATTGCATTTGAAATTCTGGAATAAACATAGAGTAGAATGTTTTAAATTCTAAATTGCTCAGGTTGTAAATTTTTTTAATGTGATTTAACGTAATGTACACTCTACGGTTGCATGTTGTGCAAAGCAATACATGTCTTACATTTGAGGAATTATTCTCAGAACACTAGATTAGACAATATACTTATACAAGCTGGAGCTTAATAAATTGTATGCTTTACAGGATAACTTGAAAAGTTGTGTTAACTCAGGTTAAAACCATATTATGTTTTCCACAATTTTCTTGAAGTTCATCTTCGATGTCTTAACATGTAACGCCATGAAACATTACGACAACAATTTATTTCTTTTTAGACTATGAGGTATATCATTAAACAAATATCGTATAACCAAACATGCAGGGAGATTATGGAGCGCTATCGTGCTTCTTCCAAGGGGAAAGAAGATATTCACACAAAATTGATGAAAAGATACAAAGACATACCTTCCTGGTGGTTTTATTTATTGCTGGTTGTGACCCTTGTGGTTTCTCTCGCACTATGCATCTTTCTCAATGACCAGGTCCAAATGCCATGGTGGGGACTTCTCTTTGCTGCAGCCCTAGCTTTCGGATTTACCCTCCCCATTAGCATCATCACTGCAACCACAAACCAGGTTAGAGACTACAACTTTTCTTTCAAATTAAACTTGACTTGAAACACCACGGATGGTATAGATCGAGCTACAAGCCAATTCATCATAGGAATTCTAATGTTGTTTCAAATACTAACTGTACTAAAAGCTTGAGCTTTTCCATGCATATATGATATATTTTATTTCTAATGTTTACCAACGAAATGATATAAATATATACACATTTCAATTTCATATAGATAAAAATTCCTTTCTGAATTGACATGAGTTAGAAACTTCATCTTTTCATGTGTCTCGTGACAAAACTAGATACAGTAATGCTTAAAAGGCTTTCTCAATGGTTACTTCGGAATTTAAGAACAATATGAGATAAGATGAAATAGAGCGTTTACGTCTTGTATTTAATTTTAGCTCGAGAGCTTTCCTAGCGTTTTAAACTAGGTTCGTAGTTCATGGGACCACAAAATTTAAAGTTTTAACTATCGCCCTCTTTGTTATCTGTTCAGACACCAGGATTGAATATCATCACTGAGTATGTCTTTGGTCTCATTTACCCGGGAAGACCGATTGCAAATGTATGCTTCAAAACCTTTGGTTACATAAGCATGGCCCAGGCTGTCTCTTTCCTCAGTGATTTCAAACTTGGGCACTACATGAAAATCCCTCCAAGATCAATGTTCTTAGTTCAGGTACGTTCTTATAGCGCGCACACACAACAATTCACCTTGAATTGCATTTATTCAGTAGTTTCTGTGCACTAAATTTATTCACACATGTATGTACGCATGCATAGTTCATAGGTACAATGCTGGCTGGAACCATCAACATTGGGGTAGCATGGTGGTTGCTGAACTCCATAAAGAACATATGTCATGACGATCTCCTTCCGGCAGATAGTCCCTGGACATGCCCTGGTGACCGTGTATTCTTTGATGCATCAGTTATTTGGGGCCTTGTGGGACCAAAGCGAATCTTCGGTTCTCTAGGAAACTACAGTGCATTGAATTGGTTTTTTCTTGGAGGTGCATTGGGACCCATAATTGTTTGGGTATTGCACAAAGCATTTCCAAAACAGTCATGGATTCCACTGATCAATCTCCCAGTTCTCCTGGGAGCAACTGCGACGATGCCACCAGCAACACCATTGAACTACAATGCATGGATATTGGTTGGGACAATTTTCAACTTCTTTATCTTCCGTTACAGAAAGAAGTGGTGGCAGAGGTACAACTATGTTCTGTCAGCAGCACTTGACAGCGGGGTTGCTTTTATGACTGTCTTACTATACTTTTCATTGGGTTTGGAAAACAAGAGTCTAAATTGGTGGGGAAATGATGGTGAACATTGTCCACTCGCAGCTTGCCCAACTGCAAAAGGCGTAATCGTTGATGGTTGCCCCGTAAAGTAGTGATAGGTTTTGTGCCTCTTAAGGCTTTCATTACAATACCACTTGTTTGTAGCATATGGAAAATGTAAAAAATAAAGGACCACTATTTTCAAGTAAATAGATAGCGTTGCATTGTTTACAGCACTTGTCACTGAATATGGGTGTGCTTTCTCAGTGTGGTGTATAACTAGTGACAGAAATGGCTAGTAATTTTGAATATTACATGATTCACAATGGTCCCACTTTCTCTATTTTGCAAGTATAACTTCGTAAGAGTAAATTCTCTTTTTCTTTTTCTAATTTTGTAGATTGTTTGCGGTTGAAATTATATTTTTTAGGAACGAATTCTTAACAATTTTTTTTTCCTAATTTCATAGATTTATATATTTATTTATAATAATTAATTTTATTAAAAAATTATAATTGTTTACAAACTCGTTTGAATATAAATTTTAAAAATATATTTAATTTAATATTTATGAATTAATTGAGAATAAAAAGTTTAAAAATGGTAATAATAAATAAGATAATTTAAATACATTGTATTTATGATAATAAAAAATTTATCATAATAAAATATTGTAATAATGTTTTTTTTAAATTAATTTTGATAAATATATATTTATTTGGTTAAAATAATTTATGTAATTTTTTTTGTAATAAGTTAGAAAAATTATATAAATTTTTAACTCTGTAAATTACATTTGTCAAATTTTATTCAAATCAATTATCTTAATTCATCTTACTCTTTGTTTACTAAACATGTAATACTAACTTCTTTTTTCCAAAACTAAAAAATTTAGTAATAAGTAACTTATTTTTTCTAATTATTAACTTTAATTTAAATAACTAATAAATTAAACAAATGATTATTTAATTTGAATTTGAATTTAAATTTGACTTTTTGAATTTTATACCTTTTGCATTTTAATTTTTTTATAAAATTCTACAAAGAAATTATTAACTTTTTTAATTAATTTTTTAAAACGGGCCAACGGGTCAGGATGGACTGACCCATACTTTGGCCTGTGAAGTTAACGAGTTAGATGGAATGGGTCAAAACGGACTCACGGGTTGAAATCTTCAACCCAACCCGTACCTTTTAACACGACTGATGGGCTGGCCGTAGGGATGGCAATTAGGGCCTGGCCCGCAGGCCCGCAGAAAAAACGCGGGACGGGCCAGGATAGTGAGCCCGCAGGCCTGCGTGGGCTCGGCCCGCATAGGCCCGCGGCCCGCGTGGGCTCGGCCCGCAAGCCCATATAAAATTAAAAAAAAAAACTTGCACTTGTGTATATTAATTATTTCTTTTATGGACTCTTGCATTAACATTTCAAATTCTTGTATAACTGGAAAAGACAAGTATTATGTAATTTTTAATGTGCTAAAATTTAAAGAATACATTGTCTATGTCATAGTATGAATATGATGAAAATGTTGAATTATCAATTTATCATCAATTTATCATCTAATTCCCCAAAGTCTTTACTTAATTTTGTGAACTTCTTAAAGTTTCCCAATTTTTAAACATTGAAAGTTTTATCATAAAAAAAATAAAAAAATAAAAAAAAAAGCGGGCCGACCCGCAGGTTCGCGGGCCAACGTATATGCGGGACGGGCCAGAGTATGCGGCCCGCATAAAATGTGCGGGGAGGGACGGACCGGCCCGCGGTGTGCGGGCCTTATGCGGGGCGGGCCGGCCCGCATTGCCACCCCTAGCTGGCCCATTGGACCCAGCCTGTTTTACCACCCCTATTTGAAATTCATTAAAAAAATAAGGAAACAGAAAACACTCAAATTTTGGAATTAGGCATTGGTTAGAAAAAAAAAGTCAATAGGTCCAAAAGATCAATTCAGGCTGAACACAAGGTCAAGTTGGATCAACACAAATTGGGTCGAAAGTCGGACCAAAGGTTGAGCTAGCACGGGTCGAGTCGAAGGTTGAGTCGACTCGGTCTTTGGTCCGACCCAAGTCGAGTCAAAGATTGAGCTAGGTCGGACTTGACCGAATGTCGCACCGGGCCAGTCCAGATAAAAAATTAAGTCGAGTTGTTCTACACCAAAGATTGAGTAAGACTGATCAAACTGAAAGTTGAGCTCAATTAAACCTAAGATCGACTTGAATCAAAAATCAAGATATATCATACCAAATTAAAAATTGAACCATATTAAATCGACTTAAAAGTACAAATTAATTTGTTTAATAAAAAAATGAAATTTAAAATATTTCAATTATTTCATAAAAAATAATTATTTAATTATTAATTATTTTAATTGTTGAAATCCTTTCGTCTGAACACAAGGTTAAGCATAATGAGATGGAAAACGATTCTTTCAAACCCATCTTTACTCTTACTTCTTAGTCTTCCCCCAATTGTGAAATGTGTGTGCATGGAAAGATCTTGTGAGACTTGGAAGACTAGTCTGCGACCATGGATGATGTGGTCAACTCCGAGAAAAAACTCGACTCTTTCCTTATTACACTTTCCAAATCTAATTAACCGAACAAAAACAACATTTTCAAACTTTCTGAAACCTCAAGCATAAAAACCTATCGTCTCTGACACTACACCACAACATGTGGTCCGACACAGAGAACCCAACCACTAGGGAAGAGGACGAAGACGAGGTGTCTCCCGTTGAGGAGGTTCGTCTCACGGTACCCAACACTGACGACCCGACCCAACCGATATGGACCTTCCGTATGTGGTTCCTGGGTCTCCTCTCTTGCTCCCTCCTCTCCTTCCTCAACCAGTTCTTCGCCTACCGCACCGAGCCTCTTATCATAACTCAGATTTCCGTTCAGGTCGCTGTCCTCCCCGTCGCGCACATCATGGCCGTGGTTCTACCCAAGACCAAGTTCACAATCCGTGGGTTTGGGCCCAGGACCTTCTCCTTCAACCCGGGTCCGTTTAACGTGAAGGAGCACGTGCTCATTACCATGTTCGCCAATGCCGGAAGCGCTTTTGGGACCGGGTCTCCGTACGCGGTTTTGATCGTTACCATTATCAAAGTCTTTTACGGACGCAGCATCTCTTTTTTCGCCTCTTGGCTTCTCATCGTTACTACACAGGTTTAGAAGTGAAACATCACCACTCGTTCACTCACTCACTCACTCGCTGACTCACGTAATAAGATGCGTGTGCAGGTGCTAGGATACGGGTGGGCTGGGATACTAAGGAAATACGTTGTTGAACCAGCCCATATGTGGTGGCCCAGCACCCTCGTCCAAGTATCACTTTTCCGGTAAGTCAATCAAAATTATTTATAACTATTATTTTTCAATCAAGACATATTTTATATCTTCCCAATTATTTAATAGTTTAATGTCAGTTTTTTACACTATAAACCGATCTAAAATTATCATTGACTTTTCTTTAAACAAAAATTATAAAACTTAACAAATTTAAAATTAATAATATTTTTTTAAATAATAATATGAACTTTTTAACATTACTAATATGCAAATTATTTTTTCTTATTTTACTGCTGCTTTTACCTATAGAGTGAACAATTTAAAATAAATAATTATTAATTTTCATTAAATAAAAAGAAAATAAAAAAAAGCTCCTATAGTAAGAGAAAACAATATTTAAAATAAATGAAAAATTTAAGACAAAAATATTTAAATTTGTAAACTTAAAAAAGTAATCTGGTGGTCCAAGAATTAATATATCAATTTGCCAGAAAAAAAATTACCTCTCGATAATCAACATATTAACAATTATGTATATATTTTTTAAATTTAAATATTAATGTATTATTATATTATTATAGTGAATTATTATGTAGGGGTGGCAATGCGGGCCGGCCCGGCCCATTTAGGCGCGACCCGCATAAGGCCAGCACAACGCGGGCTGGTCCGCCCTGCCCTGCATATTTTTTGGCCCGCGGGCTTGCGGGCCGGTCCGTTTTTTTTTTATATAATTTTTTTTATTTATTTTTTTAATTATTTTATGATAAAACTTTTAATGTTTAAAAGTTGGGAAACTTTAAGAAGTTCACAAAATTAAGTAAAGACTTTGGGGAATTAGATGATAAATTGATAATTCAACATTTTCATCATATTCATACTATGACATACAAAATGTATTCTTTAAATTTTAGCACATTAAAAATTACATAATACTTGTCTTTTCTAGTTATACAAGAATTTGAAACGTTAATGCAAGAGTTCATAAAAGAAGTAATTAATATACACAAATGCAATTTTTTTTTATCTTTTTATTTTATGCGGGCTTGCGGGCCGGCCTGCACGGCCTGCAGACCTATGTGGACTTGGTCTGCACGGGCCTGCGAGCTCACTACCCTGATTCGTCCCGCATTTTTTCTACGGGCTTGCAAACCAGACCCACAGACAGACCCTGATTGCCATCCCTATTATTATGAGAAGTAGTAGGTGATTAAAGTATAATTTTCCAACCAGCGACATAGAAAGACTTACAAAGTATAAGCGAAGTCAAAGACTATGGGCCACGTAAACCCTAATCAAACGGTACAGGATAGAACTGATGGCGCTAGGTTCGTAATCTATTTGAGCTTATTGTTACCTAAAAAGTCAAATATAATTGACCCGTTTTTTATGTTAATAATCAATATGAAATTAATTATAACTTTCATAAAATTGAGTTCAATATTTATTTTAATAGTATTCAGCATTTTTATTAGACTTACAAAATGAAAAACAAACTCCTAGGTGATAAAAAAATAGAGAAGAAATATTAGCTACTAAATTGATGGTGTTATCTATAACATTTTTTACGAAAATCATTTTATTTAGTGTGTACAATTATTTGGTTTTCAAAATTACACTATAATTATTTTATCTACATATATAAATCACTTAACCAACGATTTTCTTGAAAGGATTTCATTTTAATTTTAAATTTTTTAATTTCTTTTACATCAAATGAAAAAAGATAAATTAAAATATTTTTGAAAGATTTTGGTTTTTCATAATCTTTAATCATATTTATATCAATATATATAATTATGATTTTTTTTAAATATCTTTAGGCATATCTACATATAACGGTTAATTTTAATCGTTGAACTCAATTTTTATTTATTTTTTCAAAAAATGTTTTTATAAAATTTTCGTTGTTTTATTTAATAACAAATGAAATTAACTTTTAAAATTTTTAAAAATGCAAATCCATGTTTTGCTGATCAAGCATGTATGTCGGTTGGTATATTATTACTCACGAATAACTAAATTTACAAAAGAAAAATAATATGTTGATAATTAAACATAATCAGATAGACATTCTTGTTTAATAATAAAAATACATAACAACGAGGTGAGAAAGAAGAACAAAATATCATTATAAATTACACATATGATGTCAATCAGTAACTTTACAAAATGCATCTGTATCTCATTTGAACATGCACCAAATTGGTAGAGATAAATTGAATTTGATTTTCGCATAAACACGATGTTTTAGTGCCTTGATTTTTTTAAATTTTTGTTTTTATTCTCTCAATTAATATTTCACCATCCTAGTTTGAATTTGTAATGATTTTGGTATATATAATTAGAAATCTTTATTAAATAATTACGGACAACCATATTTTGATAGTGGATTATAATATGATAAATATATATAATTTTTTTGGAACAAATTTTTATTTTAGTCTTTCGGATAAATTTTTTTAATAATTTATTTTTATCAAATCGTTCTTCAACTTTTTCTATGTCCTATGTCATCGGTTTTAATTCTTATATCTAATATTATGTTTAGTCTCTCATATTGTGATTATATATTATTATAAAACATTTTATTATTTTGAAACGGTGCATTGTTTTATAGTACAAAGTAGTTTAAAAGTTCGTAAGACAAACTTAAAAATAAAAAATATAACTAAATTTTTATAAATAATTTAAATATGAATCAAAGTCTCAGCAAATAAAATAGATAAAACTTTAAATTATATAAAAATAAATACTTTTATATATATTATCACGATTTTTCAATCACCATAACTCCAGTATAAAAAATATAAATCCAAATACTTACGAATTTTTTAACCGTTCAAAATCCTTTTTTACCTTCATTAATTAAAAATATATTTTAGTTTAACATGGTGGATCAAAAAGTTCATTCTAATTTAAAAAAAAAATTGAAAAATTATCTTTTTGAATCGAGTTTAATTATTCGTATGGTATGTGTTTTGTCACTTTTAAAAGAATGTCAATGACATCCTAACTTTTGAATAAAATGCTTTAATTAGATCTTTTCAGATAGAGATGACTACCGGCGTGTGAGTGTTGGTTTTTTTTATTTATTTTTTTAAATAATTTCTTTAAAATTTTTAAAAGCGAGCAAGTGAAAGTGATGTGAGTGTCACTTGAGTTGGAACATGTTTGGTGTTGTCATTTCAGATCGATTGTGGATCATTTCGACTTACCTTGAATATTCTATGGGTGGATGGATTAGTAGTATAAAGAGTCACGTTTTCCCTTGATCATGACATACTTATACATATTGTTGTCATGCAGAGCAATGCATGAAACGAATGACAACAGAGCAAGAACAAAGTTTTTCTTCTATGCACTATTGTGCAGTTCATCGTGGTACGTCATCCCTGGATACTTGTTCACAACGCTCACAAATATCTCATGGGTGTGTTGGATATTCTCCAAGTCAGTAACAGCTCAACAAATAGGGTCAGGCATGAGGGGCCTTGGAGTTGGAGCCCTCACACTTGATTGGGCTGCTCTGTCATCATTCTTGTCCAGCCCTCTTATATCACCCTTCTTTGCCATTGTCAATGTTTTTGTGGGCTATGCATTCATGGTGTATGTTGTTATTCCTATAGCATACTGGGGACTCAATGTCTACAATGCCAATAGGTTTCCCATTTTCTCCTCACACTTGTTTACAGCACAAGGTCAGTGGTACAACATACCTGCTATTGTAGACAATCATTTTGAGTTGAATGTTGCAGAGTATGAAAAGCAAGGTAGAATTCATCTCAGTGTGTTTTTCGCCCTCACTTATGGATTTGGATTTGCCACCATAGCATCCACCCTCACACATGTGTTCTGCTTCTATGGAAGGTAAAATGCCTCTCAAATTCTTTTGCCCTGACGCCTAATTTCATACTGTATTAACCTATATCCGATGATAGTAAAGAACATTCATGTCATGGCCTTTACAGTTACATATTGTCCAAACCAAAATGTCTAACATTTGAGAACAATTCATGAAACAGCTGAAGCTCAAAATCAAACATTGTGACAACAATTTGTATTTAGACTACCTGGTATATTATTGAACGAAATATATATATATATACTGATCTATAACTAAATATGCAGAGAGATTATGGAGCGCTATCGTGCTTCTTCCAACGGGGAAGAAGATATTCACGCAAAATTGATGAAAAGATACAAAGACATACCTTCCTGGTGGTTTTATTTATTGCTAGTTGTGACCCTTGTGGTTTCTCTCGCACTATGCATCTTTCTCAATGACCAGGTTCAAATGCCATGGTGGGGACTTCTCTTTGCTGCAGCCCTAGCTTTCGGATTTACCCTCCCTATTAGCATCATCACTGCCACCACAAACCAGGTTAGAGAGTGTAACATTTGCCCCCGCCCCCCATTATATGATAGCACATGTGTAGTCGTGCATAAATTAAACATGCCTTGAAAGACCACACAAGGTATAGATCGAGCTTCAAGCCAATTCATCATAGGAATTTTAATATTGTTTCAAATACTAACCATGCTAAAAGGCTTGAGCTTTTCCATAAGTATGATATATTTTATTTCTAATGTTTACCCACAAAATGATATGAATATATACGATCTCAATTTGATAAACATAAAGAATTCCTTTTTGACATGGAGTTAGAAACTTCATCTTTTCAGGTAGTAATTCTCAATGGTTACTTGGGAATTTTTGAACAATGTGAGATAAGATGAAAATAGAGCGTTTACGTCTTGTATTTAATTTTAGCTCGAGAGCTTTCCTAGCCTTTTAAACTAGGTTCGTAGTTCATGGGACCACAAAATTTAAAGTTTGAACTATCGCCCTCTTTGTTATCTGTTCAGACACCAGGATTGAATGTCATCAGTGAGTATGTCTTTGGTCTCATTTACCCGGGAAGACCGATTGCAAATGTATGCTTCAAAACCTTTGGTTACATAAGCATGGCCCAGGCTGTCTCGTTCCTCAGTGATTTCAAACTTGGGCAGTACATGAAAATCCCTCCAAGATCAATGTTCTTAGTTCAGGTACGTTCTTAAAGCGCGCGCACAACAACAATTCACCTCGTATAAATGCTGACAAAGATATTGCATTTATTCTGTAGTTTCTGTGCACTACATTTATTCACACATATATGTATAAATGCATAGTTCATAGGTACAGTGTTGGCTGGAACCATCAACATCTGGGTAGCATGGTGGTTGCTGAATTCCATAAAGAACATATGTCATGACGATCTCCTTCCAGCAGATAGTCCCTGGACATGCCCTGATGACCGTGTATTCTTTGATGCATCAGTTATTTGGGGCCTTGTGGGACCAAAGCGAATCTTCGGTTCTCTAGGAAACTACAGTGCATTGAATTGGTTTTTTCTTGGAGGTGCATTGGGACCCATAATTGTTTGGGTATTGCACAAAGCATTTCCAAAACAGTCATGGATTCCACTGATCAATCTCCCAGTTCTCCTGGGAGCAACTGCGACGATGCCACCAGCAACACCATTGAACTACAATGCATGGATATTGGTTGGGACAATTTTCAACTTCTTTATCTTCCGTTACAGAAAGAAGTGGTGGCAGAGGTACAACTATGTTCTGTCAGCAGCACTTGACAGCGGGGTTGCTTTTATGACCGTCTTAATATACTTTTCATTGGGTTTGGAAAACAAAAGTCTAAATTGGTGGGGAAATGATGGTGAACATTGTCCACTCGCAGCTTGCCCAACTGCAAAAGGCGTAATCGTTGATGGTTGCCCCGTAAAGTAGTGATAGGTTTTGTGCCTCTTAAGGCTTTTATTACAATACCACGCATGAAAAACACTTGTTTGTAGCATATGGAAAATGTAAAAGATAAAGGACCACTATTTTTCAAGTAAATAGATAGCGTTGCATGGTTTATAGCACTTGTCATTGAATATGGGTGTGCTTTCTCAGTGTGGTGTATAGTGTCAGAAATGGTTACTAATTTTGAGTATTACAAAAGTTGTACCACTTTTTTCAATTTTGAAAGTTCTATTTTATGATTTAAGATGTTTTGATATCCAATAATTTCTTACATTTATTTATTTTACATATGCCTTTTTGTCATTCGTAATTTATTTTTTCTTATAAATAAAAAAAATATTGATTATTGTTTCGGTATACCTAATAGTCCAAAATCACTTAGCAATGGAGATTAAAAATGTTTGAAACAATCTTTTCTCCTTTAACCTTCTGATAAGTCTTTTAAAGACAAAATCGTGACAGAGTTCCAGACTCTAAAACTGACAATATTTTGGATGCGTTGATCGACTCTAGCAAGGTTACATCATAGAATTGGGATGAGAACATTGACATCTTATGTAGAATGAGAATTTCCTTAGCCCTCGACTAGGTGACTTGATCTAGACACCCAATAGTTTCAAATCACTTAGGAGTCGAAGCCAACGACACTTTAAATGCTCTTTCCTTTTTCAACCCTGAAGTACTTTTTAAGGACAAAATCGTAACAAAGCTCCAGTCTTCAAACCAAACAATTCCTCATGGTTGACCTTAGCGTTGCTACCTAATCAGACTTGGATGGAAATAATTATATTACTTTTAAGATAAAAGTGGAAAGACCAAATTGAAAATCAAATTTAGAGCTTTAAAGCTAAAGAAGAAAAACTCAAGAACATGACAAAATGAGACATGACATACAATACATGGGATGCAAAGACTGACCATTGCAATGCTACCTCATCAGACTTGAGATCGGAACATTTGTATCATATGTGGATATGAAAGCCCCCTTAGCCCTCAACTAGGTGGCTTGTTCCAGTACACCCAGTAGTTTCAAATCATTTGAGAGTCGAGGTCAATCATACTTTAAATATTCTTCCTTTCTTCAACCTTCTTATGCACCTTTTTAATGACGAAACTATAAACTACAAAACAAACAATATCTCATATATAATGATGATCCTAACAATATTACCTCTACAAACAATGATTGATCCTAACAATATCATCTCTACAAACACAAATACGAACAATTATATTACCTTTACAATAAAAGTGAAAAATGAAAAATAAAATTTAGAGCTTAAAGTAGAAAAGTTCCAAAACATGACAAAATGAGACATAGTCATATTACAAAATTTCATATTATATTTTAGATAACCATCCTTGCATCTATTTAGTTTCTTAATAATTAATTCTAGCCAAGAAATAGAATTTGTCGTCGACTATTCTCTATTCAATTATATATATATATATATATATTCTCAATTTTTTTCCGAGCTGTTTTGATGCAAAAATATTTATAGGATTGTTAAAATCAATTTCATTTGACATTTTTGTTTCAATAGTTAATAAGTTAACCCATTTAATATTTTTCATATATTTTTAATCGTTATCATGATTTTGAGGATTCGACATATCCTCATTAATACTTTTCCCTTATTCTATTGTTTTATATATATATATATATATATATATATATATATATATATATATATATATATATATATCGTTATTATCTTATTCATTCAAAAAGTATAATTTTAAATTAATAAACTTCTTTTTCTCATCTATTATTTGTAAATTTATTCATAATTCTTTTTTATGATGCAATTAAAGCCTCAACTTTCCTCTTATAGATTTTTGCATAACCTTATTCAAATTTTCTAGTTGACATATTGTTAGATATATTAGAAATCTAATATCTTATATCTTATATTTAACACATATCTTTATATTTTTATATAAAATAAAAAAAATCATAAAAATAAGTATATATAAAGAATGATTTAAAACGATAAAACCTAGTTTTGATTATAAGAAAGTAAACTCGATCCGCAGTCTTGTAGTATCTTAAAGTCTCATTCTCTTTCTCAAGTCTCAACTTTCTCATAAATCCGCAAACTTGTTATGGACTATATTCCAAAACAAAACGTGACAAAAGGAACACATTTTAAATCCTAGTAAAATTCATTAAATAAAATAAAAACAACATCAGCACAAATGAAAAGAAAAGCGTACTAACCAAAAATGAGAATAAAAAAATTGGTAGACACACATATTATGAAATTCAATGAATGATATTTGTCCCTAAAAAAATAACTCTTGAATAGAAGAAAACAAAGAAATGCAAGAAGTGAAATTTGTATATAAAAAGTCACTTAAAGATAAAAAAGTAAAATAAAATAAAATAAAATAAAAATTTGATATCACATAAAAATAAAAAAAAAATAGAATAAAAATTGATTATAAAATAATAAAAATAGGTAATTATTATCTTTTTCCTAAAAAAAATTAAAATTTATTGAAAAATTATTTTAACTCGTTTAACATAAAAAATTAACAGAGACTAATAATAATTTAATGAAATATACTATCTTTATTATTTTCAAACATAAATTTATTATTAATTTAATAAAAATATACTAGAATCAATATTTTTTTAAAATCTTTTATATTTAGAATATAATTTTATAATTAATTTAATCGAAATATATTGATACTAAAAAAATATTTTAGATTTTTTTTAAATATAATTTTATAATTAATTTAAAAGAAAAATATTATTACTAAAAAAATTATAAAAAGTCTAAACGCTTCATCTTGTGCCGACCTCAAGTAGCATGAATACTTTTTTTGGATAATTTTTTATTCATATTTTTTAAATAAAATTTACTTGTTAATAAAACACTCACAATTAATCTTTTTAGTCAGTGATATAATATATATTTTTAATGGAAGATGATAGTTTAACAAAAAAATTGACAAACTTTTTGACAAATTACCTTTTTAAGTAAAAAAATATTATAATTATTACTTTATTTTGATTAAAAAATAAAAAAATAATCTATTTAATTCTATTTATAGAAACTTTGTCAAAAAGTTTGTTAAAAAAATTTGTCAAAAGATAATTTTCCATTTTTAATTGTAACCTTGTCCTCTTCTCTTTTTTCGACAAAACAATCAATGATTTTCCTCAATATATTAATTTTTGTTTTGTTTTATTTGTTCTTTGGATAAAAAAAAAAAATGTATGAGTACTTCCTATGTCCTTATCCCATTTCCATTTCATGAAGGAGAAAATTCTCATTTTGTTATCAGATCAGTGTGAAAGATCCTTATTTGTCAGTAGATATTTGACTGGCAAAACGAAAGACACAGAAAGTCGCGAGTGAATTAAATGATTATCTTTCATTTCATGTTAGTGTCATATATTTTTATTCAAAAACAAATTAAATTCAAAACGTTGAAAATGATAGAATGAACTTAAAATCTATTGTTATATTAAAACTATTAGAATTATTAAAATTATTATAAACTATACGAAATTATAATTTATAATAACTACTATTAAAATTATATATTTCATCATTATTAAAATTATAATTTTTAAAACATTTTTGTTAAAAAAATTAATTTAATATAAATTATTCACAATAAAAATAATTCATATCTGCCTAATCCAATAAATCGAACCGTCAAATATAAAATTTTAAATAAAAAATTTAAATTATATTAGATCGGTTAAATTAGATCACATCTACTCCAGCCCATAGAGATACTATCTATCTTTCAATAATATACATCATTTTCATGTTTTCTCTCCATCAAGTCTCTTTTTTTTTTTTTTTTTTTTTTTTTTTTTTTTTTTTTTTTATTTATGTTCTTCATTCTATACGGTTGGTTTCCTTGAAGGTTTGAATATCATATTGATAAAGTCCAGCCAAGACTTAAACATCTAGAATCACATAGGTTCTTTAAGAAATATTTTTCTGAAGTTAATTGGGAGTAACTTCATCTATTTTCTCCCATATTTCTATAACAATTGTAAAATGAGATAATAGTTATTTGGAAAAATATTGTTTGACACTCCTTTTTAAACTACGTACACTTGAGAATTGATTTATAATAAAATATTATTATACTTTATGTATAAAAATAAATATAAACAAAATATTATAATGAAATAATATGATATGAAGTTGTAAGTTGAATGTGAGAGAAAAATAAGAATGTTAAAGTAATATTATCTTAGTTATTTTATCTTTGCCAATAAATCTTTTCGTCCAAATAGATTGAATATGATATAATACAATTACTGTCTGCAATAGTGAAATAGTGAAACAATCTTCAGGCGCGTAGACTCAATTCAACCAAATTTGGTTCAATCAATTAATATGGAGAGAAATGCAATTACTAAAAGAACATAGTTATAAATTAATTAAAAGAAGCAAAAATATCTTTTACTATTAAATTTTGACAATTTTTTCTTACAATCTTAAATATTTTTTTATTTTTTTATTTTTAATATTTCAAAATCACTTAAAAAAATAATACATCATGTTATAAAAGTAAGTTGTCAAAATTTAGTGATCGAAATATAATTATCCAAAATCTAAAATATATGAAAACAAACCCCTCTGAAAAATACCTAAATACCCTTATTTAATTCGTTGACACCTGTCCATTTATTTGGTTTTTTGGTCAGTTTAACTTTTTCTAAAAATGGCCCGTGATCTGCACTGGTGGTTCGGTAACACTTCTGGATTTTACTCAAATAACCCAATTTAAACGAGTGACACCCCATCGTTGGTTTTTCTGTAAAATCCCCTTACCTTTCTTTTCAAATTTCTGTCTCCATTCAAAAAAATTCATAATTTCTTTTTTCTTAAATTGTTCGTCCTTTTGCTGCCAAATCTCCTCAGATCATCTTCCCCCTTCTCCTTTCTCCCTTCCTAACCCTAAAACACACCCTTTTTTATCAACCCACTTTTTTCTCAGAACCAACCATACCCTTCTTTTAGTGTTTCTGTTTTGAAAGCGTTGTCTGGGTACTCCAGATTAGTGCATGCAATGATCCAAATATATGGTGTTCTTGAAAATTCAGTTTATGGATTAATATTGTGGGTTGAAAGAAAGGTAACATTTTTTTTATTTTTTTATTCTTTATAGTTTCAATTTTTAGACTTTCCATTCTTCTTAAACTTATGGTTTTACGGGATTGTTTATTAACTGAAGTTTTTATGGTGCAAGATTGAATGTATAAATTTTTTATTTTGGTATTCAATGGTTCCGGCTCCGATTAAGCAAAAGTACTTTTTTTAATCTTATATTTTATATTTATTTTGTGGTTTAATTTTTTGTTTCGTAATATTTACAGTACTAAAACTGGAATGGGAAGTAATTCAAGTTTTCATTTTAGCCAACATTGCAGGTTCCTTATCTTCCACTTATCCAACATTCCAAGTTCTATCACATTATGAGCTACAATTTTCGTGTTCTGTTGATTCCCTTTTAAAGGAAGTTGAAGAAAGGTTAAATCTTTAAAGCAATTTTGGGTTAATTTTTTGAGAACTTTTGGTTTTGAATTTTTCAGGTTTGGAGAAACAAGGCTTGGAGGCAAGGATTTAAGGTGGTTTGCAAAAAAAGATTAAAAAAGATTTGAGTTTTAGTCTTTTTTTTTATGCTTCAAATGTTTCTCATTTTTTCCTTTTTCTGAACTTTTGTAGTTGTTGTTGACAGAGGGGATGTCAAAGTAAAATGTTGCTGATTCTTTCAAATTGATTTAAGCTTCTTTTCTTTTTTTTTGTGAAATGTTGTTGGTGACATATAGGATATGCATGGATTCCAAAGGATGACAACATCCACATGTGGGTCTATATAGTAAGCAGCTTCCTCATGCATATGTTGAAGGCATGATTCATTTAGATAGTTTAACTTAATCTTTTTAAATTAATGCTTCAATTATTAATTGATCTTTATTGTTGTCTTATAGAAACTTGATCCTTATTGAGGCCACAAAATTGGTTGCAAAGCTTGATGAGAAGGAAAGAAATAATTTACCAATGCTTAGACAAGTTGATTTCATTGATAGGGTCCTCCATGAAGGTCTCCCTAGCTGTTGGCTTTTTTATTTATTTTTCTAATGAATATATTATTGGGTAATTTTTCAATAATGTGTTGTCTTTGCTCCAGGGTTTCTCTGCGATGAATAGGTTTAGCTAGAGCAGATGGAGTAAAGTCCAATATGAGATGATATTGGCGTTTCTTATCATTTGTTGATTATTTCTAGCCAAGGTATTTTTTTTTGTTGGAGAATGTGAGGAACTTTGTGTCTTTCAATGAAGTACAAACATTGTTTAACCTTGGCTTCACTTTTTGTGATGAGTTATCAGCTAAAATTACTGCAACTTTTTTCCTTAAATGCAACTTTGATTTTTTCCATGCCTTAACTCTAACTAAAATTAGAGTAATTTATGTAGATATCATATAGTTGAATTTGTATTCTTCTCTCATGAAGGACTTCGTGATATCATATTTTAGGGATAAAATGAAGAAAGTAAACAAACTCTCAAAGAGCTTGAAACTAAGCACAACAACTATACGAAAAGACAAAATGTTTGAATGACATGGATTTTGTAATTGAATCAGTTTTCATAGTTATATTGTTGTGCATTAATTCTTAATAATAAGCTTTTGAGGTGGTAATCTTGTCATTATTAACTTCTTTCCTTTTCAGGAGTTAGACAATGATATGAGGAAGTGTAAGGAAGAGTTCAAGGAGTTTGAAAGGCAGGATGTTAACTACCAGAAAGATTTTAAGCACATAAGTCAGAAGATCAAAAAGCTAGAGGATAAACTAGAAAAGGTAGAGAAGCAAGTCATAGTTCAATGCAACGAGACATATAATTCTTTTGTTTCTACTTTGTATGTCAGGATTCATCCAAAATTGAAGCCCTTATGAAAAAGGGCGAGGAATCCACTGATGGACAATATTCCAAAACTGCAAAAGTTATTGCTTGATGAGGAGAAGATCTTGGATGAAATCACAAAGAGTTCCAAAGGTGGACTTTTATCATTTTTACTAATTTATTTCTAATATAGTGTTGCCTATTGATAAAAATATAGTGTTGTTTAATCATAATTTTTTTATGAACAGTTTGGGAGGGTTCCATAACTTCTCTCCCTGTTTTACCTTACTATTTTCTCAGGCTACCAATGATATGGACAAAAGGTCATTTTCCATGAGTATCTCATTTTATAAAGGTTACAACCTTTCTTCCTAACTTCTTTTTATTGACTTTTATCTAACATTGTGTCCTGCATATTATTGATTTTTTTTCTTTCATTTTTAAATATTTCTCTTTATTTAAAACAGTCACCTACATGCTAGATGAAATCATATGGAGTTAAATAGCCAACAATTTTCACTTTGGTGCAACTACTGTCGAATCAAATATATGAATAAGCCCATGAGAATCCTACTATTTCAATTCCAAACACAACATGTTCTTTTATTTATAAATATGTTTTCAGTTCCTTTTTTCTTGATCAATAGGTTGTTCTGGTAGTTGAAAACTTGATGGTTAACATTGCATTCACCATTGTTTTGGTTATCCAAGATCACTAGCATGTAATCTTTACAGAATGGAAATGTTCAAGGAGTACTAATAGAGATTGAAGAAAGTCTTCTAATTGTTGTAAGTCTCCCTTATTGATTCTTTCTATATATTCATGCTAAGAATTTGATTTTGGCCTATGTTGATACCTGTTTAATGTATTTACAACCATCATTTTAACCGTGCAAGGATTGCTACAACATTGCAACTAGATCAGACAAGATTTTATCCATTGTTATGATAGTCTTTGTTGTCTTCTCTAACGTGGTGGCTATATATAGTGATGCCTTGATCAAGCAGAACCAAACTTCACACGAATGATTTCCATCATTCTAAATAAGAGAAGCTGAATTAGGAAATTTGGGTTTTCCAAGAGGATCCGATGGATTGATTTGAATGAACAGAGAAGTTACCCTGTGTACAAAAGTGCTTCAAAAGTGTTACAGTCTACAACATGCGTCCATCCTCCTCTGCAATTTGCCATTTGTTGTAGTAGTTGAAAGTTTTTTTGAACAATACTCTCTATCCCTTTCCCTGATTTGTTGGCATTTGTATGTATTGTATTGAGTGAAAATGAATGAATTTGTTAAAGAAATGGTATACATTTGAAGAATTGGACGAGAGAAAACTATAGCTTCCATTTATATTCCTGTCCCTATTCTCTTTTTTTATTGTTGAAGAAATTGAATTGTAGATTTCAGAATTACTTATTATAAACCATGATATGACTTAATTTGGACGAGAGAAAACTATAGCTTCCATTTATATTCCTGTCCCTATTCTCTTTTTTTATTGTTGAAGAAATTGAATTGTAGATTTCAGAATTACTTATTATAAACCATGATATGACTTAATTTGACA
>Ga0214544_1007232_pt1 | contig 19691 bp, 12 predicted proteins | sample CNSS3metaG_FD_160074 | JGI IMG/M metagenome (GOLD analysis project Ga0214544, IMG submission 160074) | Root nodule microbial communities from cowpea collected in UCLA plant growth center, Los Angeles, California, USA - CNSS3 | ecosystem: Host-associated > Plants > Roots > Nodule | place: USA... | reverse complement strand
GCCTCCAGAACCACTGTAGCCTACGTATTCTCGCTTGGGCGAGACCCTCGTTCGCCCAGAAGAAAAATGCCTCGTCTAGGCGATGAGTCCCACAAAAACACAAACCTTGCTTCGCAATCTCGCTTAGGCAAGAGGGTCTCGCCTAGGCGAGACGTACTCCCGCTCAAAACAACAATCAACCTCGCCTGCGCGAGTTGTTCTATCAAAACACAATTGCATACGATTTCTCGCTTAGGCGAGTCTCACTCGCCTAAGCGAGATGAGCACTCGCCCAAACTCCAAAACCCTCCGCCCGAGCGATGGCCACGAGCAGATAGAGCGTACGCGTCCCTGCATATCTCGCCTAGGCGAGCCTGACTCGCCTGAGTGAGAATTATAGGTTTTGACGCTGATTCACGCACACACACACTACTCCAAAGACCCAAAACACGAATCACAACTTACCAATTCATTCAACACTATTTCATTACACTTATAAGCACATTTAAACTCGAAAATATACTCCCAAGCACCCAACTTTGCATAACCACAGAATACGCAACATACCATCCTATTATAGGCAAACTCTTAGGTCCAATTCCAATGCAACAGTCCCCAAAATCCACAACCCCGAATTCTCTCAAGTATAGCACGAAATTTAGAGCAGCAATTCATCAAAATCATACAAAAATAGTGCAGTTAAGATAGGGTTCAGGTTCAGCTCCCCTAACTTGAAAAATCCCTTGCTTAACTTCTGAAATTGGGGAATTTCCTTTTATCTCCAAGGCTTGCCTTATCACCACTTCAATTACCCTCACCCATTCATATTCAGCCCATAACTAAAGTTTAAGCCAAAAAGAGTTAAATTTGACTCACCAAGGTTTGAACCCATGACCTTCCCCATGCCAAATCAAAGCTAAACCACCAGGCCAACTTATGTTTCTCGCTAACACACACAATTCAAGCATTATCTCATACAAAAATGTGGTCGAACATACCATTAAAACAATAATAACAAAAATACACACAATTGACATGCATAGGACTCGAACCCAAGTCCTTTCACACAAACCAAGTACTCTCAACCACTTTAGCTAGTACTTTTCCATGTCATACATAATAGAATTTAATGTCATAAATGCACAACCTACCCGCATTTATTAATTATTTATTTATTTAATTAATTAAATTCCGCGGATCTTACAATTCCAGGACAACTCATGTCCTAGGAAAAGGAAAGGTTCTTTTCAAACTCACATTTGGGAAGACTCTAGCCTTGAGTGATGTTCTACATGTGCCTTCTATCAAAGTTAATCTAATCTCTGTAGCACTACTATGAAAAGTGGAGGTTAAAGTGTTATTTGAATCTTATAAGATTGTAATAACAAAAAATAATGTTTTGCGGGGAAGGGAAATTGTGATAAAGGTCTCTTTGTACTCAATATTTCAGAAATTGTAAATGAATCATGTTGTTCTGCTTATATCGGTTACACATATGATATGTGGCATGGTAGATTAGGACATGTGAATTCCTTATATGTTATGAAATTGCAACGACTAGGATTGATTAATATGCATGATAAACAAAGTGGTAAATGTGATGTATGTGTAGAATCCAAAATAACTAAGAAAAAATGTTATCGTATAGAACGTCAAACTAAATTGTTAGGGTTAATTCATACTGATCTAGCTGATTTAAAACAAACCATGTCAAGAGGTGGTAAAAATTATTTTGTAACCTTTATAGATTATTATTCTAGATACACCAAAGTGTACTTAATCAAACGTAAGGGTGAAGCCTTTGATGTGTTTTTAACTTATAAAGCGGAAGTAGAAAATTAATTGAATAAGAAATATAAAAGGGTTATATCAGATAGAGGTGGTGAATATGTTTTATTTAATGACTTTTGTGTTAAAGAAGGTATTATTCATGAAGTAACCCCACCATATTCACACGAGTCTAATGGAGTAGCTGAGAGGAAAAATAGGACTCTTAAGGAAATGATGAATGTCATGCTTATTAGTTCTAATGCACCTGATAACCTTTGGGGAGAAGCCCTTCTTACTTCTTTTTTTTACAAAATAGAATACCTCATACGAAAACGGGTAAAACTCCAAATGAGTTGTGGAGAGGTTATCAACCTAATCTTAAATATCTAAGGGTGTGGGGGTGCCTAGCAAATGAGTTGTGGAGAGGTTTCTAACTGTATGTTATTAGGCTATGCTGAACATAGTGTTGCGTATAGGTTTCTTATTCTTAAAAGTGATGTGATTGAACATAATACTATTGTGGAGACAAAAAATGTTGAGTTTCTTAACATATATATCCTTTAAAGATTAGTGATACATCTGAACAGACTATAGATACTTATAGTGATGCCATGAGTGAGGGTTTAAGATGAAGTAAAAGACAGAGGAAGGAAACTTCTTTTGGAGATGGCTTTTATACCTATCTAGTTGAAAATGATCGAACAAGTTTTCTAGAGGCTACTAGTGCTCTTAATGCAAAACAGTGGAATAAGGTTATTAGGACTGAAAGTGAATCAATTGAGACAAATAATACTTGGACCTTAGTAAATTTGTCTAAAGAAGCAAAACTCATTGGTTGTAAGTGGATCTTTAAGAAAAAGTATCACCCTGATGGATCCATAGATAAATATAAGGCAAGATTAGTAGTGAAAGGTTTTACTTAGAAACCCAACATAGATCACTTTGATACCTTTTCCCTAGTGACTAGGATTTCCTCTATTCGAGTTTTGTTTGCTCCAACAATTACCCATAAGCTAGTGATACACCAAATGGATGTTAAAACTACTTTGGAATGAAAGACATGGTTGAAGCCAATGTGATTTTGGGTGTTAGAATCATAAGGAAGGGAGATAGTATATTACGATCCCAGAAACAATACATTGAGAAACTTCTTAGGAAGTCTGGATATTGTAACTTAAACTAGTAAGTACCCCTTGTGATGTTAACTCTAAATTAATGAAAAATGGAGGAAAATTTGTTTCTCAACCTCAATATGCCCAAATAATTAGGAGCTTACTGCACTTAATGAGCTTTTCAAGACTTGATATTGCTTATGCAGTAGGTAGAGTGAGTAAGTACACTCAACGTCCTAATCAAGAACATTGGGATGCACTTGCAAAACTTATGAGATACTTAATAGGTTCAATGGATTATGCCATTGAATATAGTGGATTACCCGTTGTACTAGAAGGGTATAATGATGCTAACTGGATCTTTGATTCAGATGAGACAAAATCCACTAGTGGTTATGTATTCACACTTGGGGGTGGTGTGATTACATGTAGATCAGTCAGGCAAACAATTATTGCAAAATCAATAATGGAATCATAGTTTGTTGCTCTTGAAATGGCTGGTAGTGAGGTTGAATGGTTTAAAAACTTCTTATCAAACATTCCTCTAGGAACAAAACTAACTCCATTTGTTTCTATACATTCTGATTTCCAATCGGCAATAGTTATAGCTAAAAACAAGAACTACAGTGGAAAGAATGGACATATACAATTGAGACATAATCTGGTTAAGCAATTGCTAAAGAGTGAAAATATTTCCATTGATTATGTGAAGTCAAAACGAAATCTAGTTAATCCTTTGACCAAACCCATAGGAAAAAATATGGTTTTAGAAACATCGAGGGAAATGAGACTTAAGCTACTTGCAAACAAACAAGTGATGGTAACTCAACCTTTGTGATTGGAGATCCCATGAATAAGGTTCATATAGGTAAAAAACAATCACTTGTTAGTTCTGATAGCACTAAATTGATTTTTAAATCAATTATGTCCATTCCTATGGTGTGTGCAAAAGTGCTAGAGGTTGTATTATTGAGAGATTAACCTTTGTAAATTAAAATTCTATGTGGTGTAAGAACTTTAGTTTAAATAGAGTTTTAATGATGGTCAAATCCCTTACGGGTAGTTTTTTATTTGCAGCAAACACTTGATGAAATCACCTATTTGAGTCTCGAGTGGGGCCACTTGTATGAGATCTTGGCATGATCTCTAGAGCACTCATGAATGTCGGGCATGCGCATAGCCTAGTAAGCGCAACACAGAAACAACAAGGTATGTGGGGGTGTTTTGTGATTAATAAACCACTAACATACATCAAGTGTCTTTAGCTCATATAGCTTGATATACCAACTACACAGTGTGTTAAGTTTCTCAGTATAAGATTGGTTCATATAGCTTGTAATACGAGCTCTGATGCATTATATCTTATATGAGACCCAATATTTTCTTCTTTCAATCTTTCTTTTCTTATCTTTCAAAATGTGTGGAGGATTGTTGTAAAATAAACGTTATAACATTTCAAAAGTTTTTTTACGTTAATGTAGTCATGAAATCTTTGCATTTTCAATTTGGATGTGGTCATTCATTAACAAACCGTTTTTATTTGGTTCTAAGATTGTTATCGTTGCTTTCTCAGCTGGCCATGGGTTTTGTACCATTAGTAGGCTCCTCCTCCATCTATAAATAGATGTCATTTGCCTCCTCCAAAATACACCACTTGAATTTTCATTCTTCTCTTCTATATCTTCTGTTCTCTTAGTTCTTCTTTCCTCTCTTTATTCTGGGTCTAATTATTCACTCGTCTAATAGTATCTTGTTAGTTCTAATATCCTTGGGAAAATTCGGGAAGTTCCTGTTGTATCTTGGGGGACTTGCACAATACACCACGGATAAGTCCTTAAGGTTAGTGAATATACACGTCTTATGAAGTGTTTTGTTGTTCGTGATTTGTCAGCTTTTACAATGCTCTTATTGTTAAATTTTTGATACATAATCTATGAGATGTGTATGTTTCACAAATACTATATCTTTATCAATTGGCTTGTTATTTAACATTGTCAAATTCAAGATTAATTTTTAGTTTGTACATCATTGCATGGCATATAATGTTGAATTTGGTGGTACCAAAACAAAATGGGTTCAAAATGTTTTTTTTACCAATACACTTTTGGGTTATTTGCTAGTTTATAGACAAAATCAAATAATTATATTAGTATTTTGATGAGTAATAATTTCTTTAATATTTTGATAGAAAATGTACAACATCTAGATATAAATATATTTCATAAAAGTTTTGCAAGAAATTTTCTGCGAATTTTTACATTTCACGATAATTAATTACCCATGAATATATTATTTACTGATCAAAGTTCGTACAACAAAAAATGACAGAAAACACTTTTTTTGCAATTTTTTTAATAAATGCATAAAATATGGGAAATTCTAGTAGTGCATCATTCTTTTCCACGAACAACTTTGGTGCTCCGCATGGTGTCACTCTTGGCCTTATAAACTATTTATCCAACAACGTTATCTATTTCTATAGCTCAACCAACTTTGTTAAGGCCATATAGTATGAAGCTACTGATATTAGTCATGCTCCTAGCACTAGATCAATTGAAAACTCCACTTCTCTTTTTGGAGGAGACCCTGACACTTCATCCGAAAAAATGTCTTCAAATTTGCTCACAACAGGCATCTTTGATCCACAATCATCCTTTTCAACCAAAAAAGTGAGTTAAGATGATAAAGCATTGTGACCCTCCTTGGCTTCCTTTCAAACTTGATGAGAAGACAACAACTCTGACTTAACCACATTAGGAAACAAACAACTTCTTTGCAATGCAATCAATAAGAATGTGATTGTTAGACAACCAATTCATTCCTAAGATCACATCCAACCCCTATAGAGGAAGGCATATAAGGTTGAGCTTGAATATACGTCCCTCTACAGCAACAGAAGATCTAGCACACAACTCAAATGTCTTGACTAAACCTGAAGTCGAAGTAGATACCACTAGATCATACTACAACTGCCTCACAAGTAGACCCAACTCTTAAACACCAAATTCTAACATAAAGAAGTGTGTCGCTTTAGGGTCATAAAAAAGACACAAGGTTTTGAATCATATGCGGAAGGTGTGGAAGGGGTTAGGTTTCCAGAGACATTGCCATTGAGTTGTTGAATCGATGCAAACGTTGCCAAAAGAGAAAGAGTGTGTTCTTGATGTAAGTTTTAACGGACTTTACATATGACAAAACATGTAAATAAAAGTAATGACTTGTGTATGATCTTTATTAAGGGATAGTTTGTAGTTGTATTCTTTAATCATTTCTTACCCATATTTAGATATTTATGATTCAAGGCTTGAGAAGGCTTTGTAGGAGATTTTATTGATTTACTTTTTTCATGATTTTTTCAGTTTCTAGTTATTTCAAAAGTTGAGTTTCTAGTTATTTTATGTTATTTCATGATGTTTTGATAATGCTTTTTCTATCAAATGATTTATGCTAATAATCCTACACTTTTTCTTTCTTCTACTAACCACAACTTGGGTCTTTGTAGGTTGAAAGGCATAATCTTCTTTATGAACACAATATTATTGTTGATATGAAGAAAGACAAATTTAAGGTGGAATTGAATGAGAAAAGAAAATCTTTGGAAGATGGATTGAAGGATAAGTTGGTCAAGAAAAAAAAAGTTGAAATCAATTACATGGAGGACAAATTGGAAAACAAGAGTAAGTCTTGGAAAAGAAAGGATGGAAACTTAAAGAGAAAGAGCATAAACAAAAGTCTAAGCTTTAAAGTAAAGAGAGAAATCTATTAAATTTGAGGAAAGAAGTTTGGAAAGCATGAAAAAGAAAATAGAAAGAGAGAAAGGAACTGGACACACCCCATAATCAAATTTGAAAAAATAAAAAGTAATAATTTGTTAAAGATAAATGAAGAGACTCCATTAACTATTTTAATTTTTTTTAATTATGAATTTATTTTTTTGAGTTCATGCCTTTTTATTTTGGATATATGGGACGGGAAGCTTTATTTTCAATAATTGTAATAGTTTAATAATTGTTCTAATAAGGATATGGGTTGCAAATTGTTATATGTTATAAAGTAAAGCTAATAATAGAGAGAAGAATGAAGGAAGAAGGCAAAATGTAGAGTAACTTTTTTGTGTCGTATTACTGATAAGAATAGTCATATTTATACATACGACATATAACCCATAAAAGATACAAATCAAATAGTTAATACAAATATTTGTATAAAGAGTAATGAATTATATGAGTATCAATCATATCATATGAGTGACTGTATCAAATCAATAGATGACCATTAATTCATAACACTCCCCCTTGGGTGTCCATTGATAAGAGAATGTGCATCGTTAAAACCTTACTAGGAAAATCCCTTTAGGATAAAAAATCTAGTGAATGAAAAAGAGTACAAAATTCTGTATTTTTTAATACAGTATTGTTCATCAAATATTTTATTTGTCCCCCTCATGTAAACTTACATCATTAAGATGACAAAGTCCAAACTTGTGAATCATTTGCTCAAAAGTTCTTCTTGGAAAAGACTTTATAAATAGACCTACCAGATTTTCACATGAATGAATCTTTTGGATATTTATATCATCCTTTCAATTGAACAATACACTATTGTCTTTATATATAGTTGTTGATTCCATCTTTGTCGGGGATAGTCACAAGTTTCTTGCATGTGTTGAATTATAGACCTTAACCAAACACATCCATAACTTACCACATGTAATAATAAAAATTATGTATGATTAGACGATGTTGCTGCTATAGTTTGTTTCACATACCATCATGAAATCATTATGCTACCATATGTGAGCAAATATCTTGTTTATGATCAATCATTGTGACATTGTGAGGATATGTAAAATAACATGCATATGCATAACCCATTAGATCTGATTATGGATCATTTGGATAAAATAAGCTCATATTCGTAGTACCCTTAAGGCAACGGAGTATATGTTTTACTCCTTTCTTCTTGTAGTTGAAGAACTATATCTTGCTTAATAGATTTACAGCAAATGCAATATCATGTCGAGTATAATTAGCAAGATACATTAGTGTTTCTATGACACTAAGATATGGTGCTTCTGGACCAAGAAGATCTTCATCATTTTTTATAGGTATAAGTAGAGTCTTTATCAACATCCAACGGCCTCACAACTATTGGAGTGCATAATAGACGTGACTTGTCCATTTAGAACATTTTAAGCACCTTAATTACATAAGCCTCTTGATGAATAAAAACACATTTATTTAAATACTCAATTTATAATCTCAAACAAAGCTTTCTCCTTCAAAGATTCTTCATCTTTAAATCTTTCTTTAAGTAATCAATTGCTTTTGTGAGCTCATTAGGAGTTTCAATGATGTTTATGTCATCTACATAAACAATAATTATGAAAAAATTCATTTTCTAATATTTTCATATAAATACAAGGACAAATAGGATCATTTATGTATCCTTCTTTTAATAAGTACTCAATAATACAATTATACCACACATGTCCTTATTGCTTTAATTAATAAAAGAGTTTGTTCAATTTTATTGAATAACCCTCTTTAGAATTTGCCTTGTTGGAAAAATTAAATACTTCAGGGATTTTCATATAGGTTGTAACATCATCCATTAGATGTAAATGCAGACGTTGTTGTGCAACTATGATAATCAAAAACGTCAATGTTGTTGCATCCAATACTAGTGAATATGTCTTTTCACAATTAAATATTAGGTTTTGTGTTAAAAACCTTGAGCAACCAATCGTGTTTTTTATCTAACAATTTCATCATTCTCATTTTGTTTTTGCACAAAAATCCATATGTACCTAACGAGTTTCACACCCTCGGTTGTGTAAACTATAGGTTTAGAAACCTTTCATTTAGCAAGCAAATTTGCTTCTTTGCATATTTTCATTTTGGCCAAGTCGACAATCTTCAATGATCATTGGTTATTGATCCACATTGTCATTCCTAACATTCATAGGTACATTATATGTAAAAGTTTTGTCAATGTTGACTTCATTTTGGTTTCATATTATTTGATTCATGATATAATCTATTGATATCTCATCATTTTCAACAATTTCAAGTACCTAAAGCTCTTCTAGAACCGAATTATTTATTATGTCAAATAAATCTTTTAAGATTTTCACCTTTTCGATTAGGTCATCTAGCATTTTAGCTTATTTTCTCATTCAAGAGTTTTTATTTTTGGAACCAGTATGTTTATCATGCTTCAAGCATGTCTTCGGAACCAACAGACCTACCATGCTTCAGGCGTGTTATGAATTAATATCAAATATATTTGGAGCATTAGCAGCTATCATATATGATTTGATTACCCTTTCTGTTAGTAAGAACATCTGGTAATTAATTGACTAATTTTGTAAATGAATTATCTTTTGAACTTTTGGTTCACATGCTTTTATACGAGGATGAAGATAAGATAATGATGATTCATTCCATCCAATATCATTTTCCAATTGTTTTCTTTCTCCCTCTAATGCTGAAAAAGCTTATTCATCAAAGTGACAGTGGAAAAGTCAAAGTAAATAAGTCTCTTGTTGGTGGTTCAAGATATTTTATTATTGAAGGAGAATCATATCCTACATATATTCTCAATCATCTTTGAGGACCCATCATAGTCCCTTTTGGTGGGGAAATTGGAATATATACACCACACCCAAATATTCTTACTTGAGAATATTAGGTCACTGACCAAAAACCAACTACATAATAGAGTATTTGTGATATCTTGTTGGCTTGATGCGAATCAATAATGGAACATGCAAAATTGCAAATCCCTAAGTAACCATTGGAAGACTAGCTCTCATAAGTAATGTTCTTGCAACAAACTTTAGACGTTTTAGTAATGATTTCGCAAGTCTATTTTTAATATGAACATGTGCTATTGGATGTTCAACTTCAATTCCACTAGTATTATCAAACAAATTTTGTTAATCGGATAATCTGGGAAGTGAGCCCTTAACTGTACTAATAACTTTGCAAATACTTGATTGCGAGTTGATAATAAACAAATATGTGGCCATCTAGTTTATGCATCAATTAAAACAACGAAATATTTAAATGATCAACATGGTGGGTGTATTGGACCACAAATATCACCATGTATTCGTTCTGAAAATGAGATTGACTCATTTCTAATTTTTCTAATGATGGTCTTATTATCAACTTTCCTTTATGAACGTATAGCACACGATAACTTATTGGTCTGAAGAAGTTTTTTTCCTCTTAAGTGGGTGTCCACTTGAGTTTTTCAACCTTTTTTTCGCATCATAATAGATCCAAGATAACCCAATTGTTCATACCAAATAGAGAATTCATTTTGATTCAGAAACTTGTGGTTTACCATGACATGCATTTTAATTGTACTAATATATGTGTATTACAAATCCTCAAACTGATCACGTAAAACAACGCATTCATTTTGATTTGTAAACTTTTGGTTTACCATGACATGCATTTCAAGTGTACTAATATATGTGTAGTACAAACCATGAGAAAAGGTTGATAATTTCTCCAATACATTTTTTTTTCAACTCAGTCATAGAAATATAAAGATATTTCATATTTTTTTCATTCTTTGTCTCAATATGATATTCATTTAGACAAATATCCTTGAAATTTAATAAGTTTCTATTTAACTTCTTGGTAGAAGTATAATAGCTCTTCCAATGCCTTCAAATAAATTTGTAGTATTATAAATAATACTAACATTGACGTCTCGCATTACCAAATAAGAGAAAAATGTATTACTTCTTGAGAATCTTGAGAATTGTACAAGTTGTTGCACTATCAATAAGACATGTATCATCATCATTGGTACTAGCGCCAACATTCCTTTTTCATATAAACATAAATATCAACATTAGATATTACTATGTAAGAATAAAATATTTAGAGAATTTTATTGATAAAGAAAAACTTTTATATATATACATATACATACACACACACACACACACACATATATATATATATATATATATATAAAAGCAACATAAAACAAATATAAAACATTGTCTTAAAATGAAGAACATAATATGAGAAAATATATTTTTCAACACTTTTATCACTAATGAGATGATCAATGCTTTCACTTGTTTTATGAAAGAAAATAACAAGATGAGTAACATCCATATGGTCATAATTCACCATCTTCATAAGTCAGATGCGTTTATCTGTTCTTCTCATCACTTTTAAAGATCCTTTGGTGTACGAAAAATACAACTCAAAATGACATTTACCACCATAATAATAACTTATATTATCTTGTTTGTCATTATTTTCACATTTTTCTTTTCTCTTTTTTCACATTATTTGTGTCACTTATGGTACAAAATATGTTTTTGAGACCATTAATTCATAACACTATAGTAATTGTTTTGTTTTTCGAAATTTAACTTATGTGACTAATGTTATGGAGAATAACGAAATAGTAAAATTTTTTTTTACTTAATTACAATTTTGAATTTTGTAAAATAAAGAATACATATTATTCATTATTTGTTTCATATTTATATCTATCTTTTGAAACTAAATTCCAAATTAAATTTCGATGTCAACATATGTAACATCCCAATTTCAGTAGCTTAAAACTAATAGAAATAGGAAGTTTCATCATAGTTCCAAAACAGATAATCTAGTGTACACAATATATTAATATAGTCTTACAAAACATATGACTATAAAAATATATCACTTATACACTTAAACTAAACTAATAAACTCTATACTATTGACCACTGCTAAAGCTCCCACTGGAAACCTCCTCTTCAACACTAAAATGATGACTCTTCATCCTTCAGGAGTTCCTTTGACAGTGCAACCACATCTGCTCCCACCGAATAGGTGATCATCGTAAAAGGAAACATACAACACAAGACAGGAACACAAAAAGCAAGGGTAAGCTAACTTGGACCAAGAGTAAATCATGCAATTTTTATAGTTAGGCAAAAATCAGAGTTAATCACACAGTTATCAAAATCATACAATTAATCATAATCGTAACACCATACACCATTCTAGACTCGATATCCGAATTATGTAAGTGACATTGGAGCTCTCGGTGGCTTGCACTTGTGACGGTTCCCAAACTCTGCAGAGTTTTAGGCATAAGGGGTATTCACCCAACCACTCCCAATGTAAGCCCCATCATGTCTATGACGGATCGGGTCCATAGACCAGGACCTCCTGCTACTCCCCCCGACGTAATCCATCATACTCTACATGAGTCTTAATAACTAGGAGCGTCAGGATGCCACCAATATAAGTCCTCATGTCCTTACATTTACTAAAACCATTTTCCTTAGAATTTCCCTTGAAATCCTAACTCCAACATATTCTCATTCATACCAATTTCACACTCAATTCCATCACATGACTATCATGCATAAGGATCACATACAAGACTAGCCATTATCATATTAATGCAATTAATACAATATCAATTAGTCAAAAATAGTGAAGGAGCTAACTTCTGCAGGGAATCTCACTTAGGCTAGAGGGTCTCGCCTAAGCTAGAGAGTTTGTCTCGCTTAGGCGAGCTGCTCTTGCCTGGGCGAGACCTCTTACAGTGGCAAAATAAAAAATCCTGGGCGAACTCTCACTCAGGCTAAACTGGCTCGCCTAGACGAGAAGTTATCTCGCTCAGGTGACTCTAGCTCGCCTAGGCGAGATTTCGCGCAGTGACAGAGGTGATCTTCTGCTATTTTCGCTCAGGCGAGAGCTGCTCGCTTGGGCGAAACTACCAGGAAATCTCATTTGTTCTTCACATGCAGGCTCGCTCAGAATCATCCAACACCCAATTTCACACAGGCAGTTTCAAACACGAATTGAACACACAATCAAGCAATTCAATCACTCATTAACACATTTCATACGAAATTTGGGTGAAAAGTCAGCTTCCCTTACCTGTTATCCTGTTTAGACAGCTTTATAAACGTCAACGCCTTAAAACGTCAACACCGCTAACTCCACAGGATGCTCTATCTACACATAGAAACGTCACAAGAACGACCAGGACATACCGTTATGATCACTGATCAGCAGAGACTCATACTGATGATTAAAACGTCGCATGCAAGCGAAAGAGGGCTTGCATGCAACAAAAAACAGAAAAAGGCTAAAAAGAGAGCGGAAACTCAACTTACACGAACAAAGAAACTGATCGGTCTAATTTGAAGAGCTCACTGAGAGGATCAATCTTACGGTCTCAGTTCTTCAATCAGACGACCAGAGAGACAAAACCTCTAGAGAGAAGTTAGAGAACTCTAGAAAAGTGGTTCTAGAGAGATGGTGTGTTTTAAAATAATGAAACTCGTTTATAACAATTCTATTTATACTAAAACCTTTTAATATTAAAATAATCGAGTTTCACTATTTTTAAACCACTATCACTCTTACAACGTCATTTTCTAGAGTCTTACAACATATCTCTACTATAGTTATAATTCCTTCATTAAATTTTAATGTATGCTGTAGTTCAACATTTTTTTTAAACATTGACAAATTTTTAAAACATAATATTTATAATGTATAAAATTTTAATGTATTATTTTTTAATAATTTTTATTAGGTCAATGTGTAAAAAATAATTTTTATAATGTATAAAATTTATTATTTTACAATAACTTTAATTTAAATTTTATTATTTAATACACAAATATGGACTCATAAATAATTTACCATATAATTATTTTATGGAAAAGTCAACATAATGTTTTTATATAATTTTATATATTTTAATTATTTATAAAATATTCAAAGCAGCTTTAATTTATTTATAATTAGTGTTTAAAAAAATATTTATAATTATATAATAAAATACATTTTATTGAAAAATGCATAAATAATTTATTTAAATTTTCACAATAAAAATAAAAAACTATTACTATTAAATTTTACAAAAATAATATATTTATATTTAATTTTACAAAATAATATATTTATATTTAATTTTAATTATATTTTAATAAATTTAAATTATATAATAAATATATTCTATTGTTTCTAGAAAATACGTGCATTTGTAGGTAGCTACATTAACACTACCTAGATTTTAGATTTTATATTTTATATTTTATATTTTTAATAAATCACACTTATATTTTTAAAATATTAATATTATTTTATTTTCTTTATATTTTTAAAAACATTTCAACAACTTCTAAATTTATCTGATATATTTATTTTTTCAAATTTTCTTATTTTTATAAAACTAAATACTAAACATTTATTTTTAATTAAAAGAATATTTCATTTTTTATTTATTTTTAATTTTAATTTTTTATTAGTTCTAAAATTAATTATATTTTTATTTATTTTATAATCTTTTTAAAATCACTTGCACGAAATTGTACATTGAGTAATAAATTAGGTCTGTATCTAATTATATTGTTTTGAATTTTAAATTCAAATCAATTAATTGAACTTTTATAAATCCATAAACAAGATCATTTCTTCAATCTTTTAGTCAAGAATACCTCTAATCAATTCTGACTAAGTTTTAGTTACTTGAACTTTACCTGGAAATTCTTTTAACAAAAGAAATCAAATTTTAACATATATTAAAAAATTGGAAATATATCTAAAATTAATAAGTAATTCATAGCCTAATTTAACAAAAATAAATAAATAAATAAGATATCATTTGAGATGCGATACTCGTGAAAATAATATTAAGAATAAAAATATGACTCTTAAACAATAAAAATATAATTCATAGCCTAACTAATACTTTTAACAATAAAAATATCTTAACTATAATGTTAAGAAAAGTTTACAAGCATTTACCATTAATGTATACTTTTAACTAATACTTTTAACAATAAATACTTTTAACGTGACTCTTAAAATTATAATATAATTGACTGCATTTACCATTAATGTATCATTTCTAAAACACCTCACATGAAAAAATAAAATAAAGATAGGGAATGTCTTTGTCATGACAAACTGTCTTCTTTCAGATTTTCAATTCTGCACTCCCCTGTAGAAGAAATTAAAGTCACATCCTGCTGTCAAGTTTATTACGGGCTTGGCTTTCTTGTTAACATCTGGAATGCATGATGACGGAGAGTTCACAAAAATGTGGTCGGTCTCAAAAGGTTGATCTGAATGACCTGCAAGCATGGTTGTCAAAATTGCGACCCAAAACGTAAGATCGTAGGTGTTAACGATCTTCTGCCCCCTCTCCCTCCGGTCCCACTTCACTTAAAATACGCGATCTTTAAGGATCGTATTGGATCGTCATTGTAAATCGCAACTCGGCTGGGAGCGGCGATTGCGACGATGCGACAACGGCATAAACTTCGCATCACAGTGACAATGGCATGAGTTTCGCATCGCGGCAACGACACCAACTCTGCAGCATCACAGCGACAGCAGCAACAGTGGACTTCGCAGCGGCAGCGGCAACAATAAGCTTTGTAGGGGCAGCAACGACAACACTAAGCTTTGCAGGGGCGGCAGGGGCGGCAGTTCAAAAAGATTTAGAGAATATTTTATTAAAATTAAAAAATCTGCTTTTTAAAAATCAAGAAAATATTGTATCAGATTAAAAAATTTGCTCTTATTAAAAAAATATTTTATTAGGATTAAAAAATATGCTCCTTAAAAATCTAAAAAATATTTTATTAAAATTAAAAAGTCTGATACTTAAAAATTAAGAAAATATTTTATCAGATTAAAAAATCTGTTCTTTAAAGATTATAAAGATATTTTATTTGGAATAAAAAATCTGTTACTTAAAAATCTAGAAAATATTTTAATAAGATTAAAAAATCTGATCCTTAAAAATTAAGAAAATATTTTATCAGATTAAAAAATCTGTTTTTTAAAGATTAAAAAAATATTTTATTAGGATTAAAAAATCTGCTCCTTAAAAATCTAAAAAATATTTTATTAAGATTAAAAAATCTGCTCTTTAAAAATTAAGAAAATATTTTATCAGATTAAAAAAATCTGCTCTTTAAAGATTAAAAAATATTTTATTAGGATTAAAAAATCTGCTCCTTAAAAATCTAAAAAATATTTTATGAATTTGGAGTGACAATAAAATTTGTAGGATATTACTATCTATGTTACGATCTTCCTATTTACGATTTATATTTTCCTTTCCGATCTTGAGTAAAATCTCGATTTTGACTATCATACCTGTAAGATCTGAATGTTTTAGCAGTTTGGTGAAGAGACCTAAAAGATCTGTATGACTTGATCTTGGTCTTCTTCTCAATTTATGCATGCTTCTCTCTAGTTGATTGCCACCAACCACACAGGTAATCTGATTTTCAGTCATAACTATTTGCATCATCATTATCAGAATTAACCATTCAATTCGTTTTGGCATGTAGAATCTCTAGTGTGTTTCTCTTTCTGGCAGTAGGAATTATTATTATTCTCTGCATTGTATTTCTGTCCCTCTTCGTTTCTCTAGACATATTTTAGAACTTCTCTTCAATTAGGACTTGCAAACCTGGTTATACAAGATGAGGACAGAAAGAAATAAAGGTCTAAATAATATCACTGATCCAAAATTAGCACAAAAGTAACAGATAAATAGTATGATTTCCTCAAGAAAAAAAAAGTTTGTCTCTGGTCCTTTCATTTCCTTTTCCTGCCGTCTAAACATCTACACTATTCAATCGACTTGGAAAATTTTTCATAGTAAAATGACAATATTTCCCATCTCTTTGTTCTCTATAAATTTTTCTATCTAAGTTTTGCCCTAACATAAATAAGGAGATCATTTTTAACTGCACAGTTATATTAACTACACCATCATTGTGTTCTTTTATGGAAGGAACTTCCGCCTGGTATTCATGATCAAACCCGAGGACTTGACTTTGGGTTCCAACTAATATTGCTACAATCTATCGAATTGATACCAGTTGCGCAGTATTGACGGGTAAACTCATTATAACTCAATAAACAATTCAGATATTATAAAGGGGTGTACATTAGATAACAAGCAAAAGAACAGGATTCACACATGAGACATTTCAGATGGAAGCCATTCAGATCTTATAACCATTAGCATGCACTTATTGAAGCTATTTTGCTAACCTTTTCATTTGTCTTTTTAAAAGTTATGCATGTATATTTAGCTATCTAATAGAATCTTAAATACCAACTTGTTTTCACTTTACATTGTCACTATAATTAAATTCTTTAAAACTCAAGCACTGTAATAACGCTTTTGAGTGAATGCTTGACTGCTAAGAAATAAAACATCCTTGGCTACACACCGGCAGATTTGAAATGCAATACAACAGGTTTTAGCACAACGATGAATCAATTAAAATTAATTAAGTGTAAATTTTTTTAATATAAATAGTATATGTTCCTGCTGGGGCCAAAATATACCCAGAGGTACATTCATCTTCTACTTAGGTCGAGAGGTATCAGGTAGTTCCAGTGTATATTTCCCTTCATGCTCTTCAGTTGACCCTTCTTCTTATACTCTTGATCACAAGCTTTCTTCACTACTCCTATCGAGATGTTCACTTCCAATGAGGATGGGGTGACCTCTATGAGAGAGCCTACAAAAGGAACTTCGACGCTAAAGTTAGTTTCCTCATGAACAATGTTATTTATACTACCTGGATGGACCCTTCTTGTTGGGCCTAGGGTTTGTCGGATTAACAGGTATTAGGGTTTCTTTAATGTGCCCATGTGTCTTTAATCATTCTATGATTTGTCCTTTTGCCTAGGTGCATCCACACCGCAATATTGACATATGTGTCCCTGGCTTCTTGGTACAAGTCGAGGTGTACTCGTCATTGGCTCTTCAATGTGCATTGGTCGAGGTGTCCCAAGTATTTACCTAGGAGGCCTCGTCCAACCATTATACTGAAGTGTAGGTTGGGCGTCCTCCTCCTTGACTCATGTGGACATGTAGGGTGAAGTGTCTTCTTTCTTGGCTCACTGGTATATTAACCCCAAGGTCGGTAGGTTCTAGTTAAGAGTCCAATGTTCTTTAAGTGGAAATGGTCGAGGTGACTGATGAGTTCAAATTTTTGCCCTCATTTAATATTTAAATTTGGGGATTTAATTGAATTTTTCATGCTTAAAGATTGATTTAATTAGGATTTGTGATTATTGGATTTATTGAATAAGTTTGGTAAAAATGGCGTAAAAATTGATTTTAGTTGCATAAAATATTATTGGATATTCTAACGTTTGTTAATGCAGTTGGAATTTATTTTTGGTCATTAATAGTGTGGATTTGAAATATTCAAAGTTACAAAATAAGTCCAAAATCAGGAAATTCTGGAAAAGAATAAATCAGGAGCTAAATGCACCCCCAGATTTTATTTGCACACTCCTTCTAAAGTGGACCACCAAAAACCTGTTCTGCACCCCCAGTTTTCACTAAGTTGCACCCCTCCTACCACTTAAACTTCACTCAACCAGATCATGCCATGTGGCAATCCTCAACTTTTAAAATTGGCCAACCAGAACAAGCCACGTGGCAACAATCCTTGCACTAACAAGCTGTCCAATGGAAGGATGCCACGTCATCTTCATCCCAAAACAGAAACCCTAATTTTCCTCAAACCTTAGCCGCTACCATGACCCACCATTGCCGGTAGCAAACTTTCCGATCACCGCTGGCCATCATTCACAGCCATTCATGGTTGCCACCATCAACACCACCGCACCTCTTCGTTCACGCTGCAGTAGTGCCACCATCTTCAATCTTCTCCACCATCTTGCTGGAAAACAGCAGCGTCGTGAGCAGCACCTCCATTTTCTCACCGCACCTGCAACACCGGCAACCACCGCAACTCCGCCACTTTCCGAAAAACACAGTATCGAACCTTCGAACTCCATGGCAGTGGACCTTCATGGCAACCATCATCTTCTCCGCGCAGCCGTGAGCGAGAACGAGCCATAGCCACCATCACCACCGCAAAACACCATCACTGCAACACCAGATTTTCGCGCAACCACCGTTCCTGCAATCTCGCGAGCAACATCACCTCCGCGCACCAGATCGGAGAAGAAGAACCACTGCATCTACAACACTTCGTGCACCATAACAGCCATTACAGCAGCACTGCTCCGCCACCACGCATTTGCACTGCGCCGGGGTTCATCACTCGCCGGAATCTGCACATCAGCAGTCGTCAGCAGCGCAGTTGCCAAGGGAGGGAGAAGAGTGTGAGAGCAAACCCTAATTCTAGAGAGAGAACACTCCGCCACGTGTCAGCCTACTATTGGACAGTAAACTGGTCAACTGGTCAACATTGGTCAACTGCAAAAATGGTTAAATAAGAGGGGCAGAATTGGAAATTGGACAGGAATTAAGTTGCTAATTAATTAAATAAAAATAAAAAATTTTAGCAACTGACAGATAAAGCTCAAAGTCCAGTTGAAGCCTATATAAAGAGACTTAAGGGAGCAGAAACAACAGACAACTTAGACACTTAGAACTCTCTGGTTTTGACAGACACAATCATCCATCACATCTTTCATTCTCTCTTTTCTTTTATTTTCTTTCCTTCATCGTATATTATCATGTATTCCATCAAAGCCATGGAGGGCTAAGCTTTAAGGGTTGATTCCACTGTAATTTCTTAACTGGATTCTGAGGTTAGATGAATTTATGTGTTTGTTATTTTGATTATTGTTGTGGTTTTTGTTTATCTATGTCCTTTGCTTCTTAATCGAATAGAAAATAATGATTTTAATCTGCATGCATGCTAATCATATGAGTTAAAAGGTTTTTAAATTAAATTGAGACTTTACTTTGATTTTATTTAGAAACTTTCATTTGATTAAATAAGTTTTTTCCAATAATTGAGACTTTACTTTGATTAGA
>Ga0214544_1007230_pt1 | contig 19696 bp, 18 predicted proteins | sample CNSS3metaG_FD_160074 | JGI IMG/M metagenome (GOLD analysis project Ga0214544, IMG submission 160074) | Root nodule microbial communities from cowpea collected in UCLA plant growth center, Los Angeles, California, USA - CNSS3 | ecosystem: Host-associated > Plants > Roots > Nodule | place: USA... | reverse complement strand
TCATATCCCAACATGCATGTGAATCAGAAAAGCATTCAGAAAGAGTCAAGCCAAGGCCACTGTGCAAGCATTCAAGAGGCATATATCACACAATCAAAGAACAGAGAGTGGCTCAAATTCTCACACAGGGTAAAATAATTCCAAAAGTAACTTGACATACAAAGAGAAAGCAAGGATATCAGTCCACAGAGTAACCAACAACTCATCCTCCAAGAGTGAAGTGAGTGTTCCAAATAGAAAACAAAAACATAACACTAACTAACACAAATTAACAAAAAGGAAACAACAACAGACAGACCTGGACAAGTGCAATAAAAGTAAAGAAGGGGAAAGAAAACTCCCTGAATCATGGTGAAACAACAGTGGGGTCAAGCAGGGAAGTCTCCTCCACAATAGTATCCACCAAGGCAGGATTGTTGAGGAATGGCTTCAGACGATGCCCATTCATTTTGAAGCTCTAATCGGTGGACTGACTTTTGGTTTCAACTACACCATAAGGATAAACATTAGTGACAACAAAAGGACCAATCCACTTTGATCGCAACTTACCCCCCATGAGTCAAGTTTGGAGTTATACAATAAAACTTGCTGACCAACAACAAACTCCTTTCTAGCTATGGAGCTATCATGGAATCTCTTGGTCTTCTCCTTGTAGAACATAAAGTTCTGATATGCCTCCAGACAGATCTCGTCTAACTCGTTCAACTGCAACTTCATTTCCTCTTCAACTTGATCAAGAGAGAAGTTGCATGACTTGACAACCCAGTAGGCTCGGTGCTCTATCTCCACTGGAAGGTGGAATGGCTTACCAAGGACAACCTGATAAGGAGACATCCCTATAGGTGCTTTGTAAGCAATCCTGTGAGCCCATAGAGCGTCCTTAAGTCTATTGCTCCAAACCTTCTTGTTGGGCTGCACAATCTTCTCCAAGATCCTCTTGATTTCTCTGTTTGAGATCTCGGCTTGCCCATTAGTTTGGGGGTGATATGGTGTAGAAAGTTTGTGCACAACCCCATACTTTTGAAGCAAAACCCCCATGGATTTGTTGCAAAAATGGGTGCCCTGGTCACTAACAATAGCTCGAGGAACTCCAAACCTGCAAAATATGTGAGACCTAACAAAGTCCACAACAACTCGAGCATCATTAGCTCTAGTGGCTTTGGCTTCCACCCATTTTGAAACATAATCAGCAGCAAGCAAGATGTAAGTGAAACCAAAAGAGATAGGGAAAGGGCCCATGAAATCTATACCTCAGACATCAAACACCTCACAAAATAACATGGGTTGTTGAGGCATCTGTTGTCTCCAAGAAATTGCTCCTCCTACTCGTTGGCATTCTTCACACGTGCTACAAATCCTCCACGCATCTTTGAAGATGGTGGGCCAATAAAATGTGAATCTAGCATCTTGCGAGCTGTCCTCTGTGTGCCAAGGTGACCACCAGGTGCAGATGAATGACAAAATTTGAGGACCGAGTCAATCTCATGGTCCAGAATGCATCTCCTAGTAACTTGATCATTGCACATTTTCCACAGATAAGGGTTATCCCAAATGTAATACATAGCATCGCTCTTGAGTTTATCACATTGAGCTCTGGATGCTAGGGGAGGAAAAACAGAAGCAGTAAGATAATTCACGATGTTAGCAAACCAAGGTGAGGAAGGAGTAGAAAGTGTCAACAAACTTTTGTCGGGAAAGTCATCCCGGATCGGTGAAGCATCATTAGTAGAGCTCTCAATCCTGCTTAGGTGGTCTGCAACCAGGTTTTATGCTCCGCTCCTATCACGGATCTCCAAATCGAATTCTTGGAGCCAGAGCATCCATCTTATCAGCCGAGGCTTTGATTCTGCCTTCTTCAACAGGTACTTAAGAGCTGCATGGTCAGTAAACACAACAACAGGAGAACCAAGAAGATAAGATCTAAACTTTTCAAGTGCAAAAACTACCGCAAGGAGCTCCTTTTTTGTTGTGGTGTAGTTTGCTTGGGCAACATCTAATGTCTTGGAGGCGTAATAGATTACCCTCGGCTGCTTGTCAATTCTTTGAGCTAGAACAGCCCCCAATGCATAATTGGATGCATCACATATAAGCTCAAATGAGGTTGTCTAGTCGGGTGCCTGAATGATTGGAGTTGTGGTTAGGGCCTTCTTGAGACAATCAAAAGCCTCTTTGCATCCTTCATCAAAGATGAAGTCAACATCCTTTTATAGTAGGTTGGACAGTGGGAGGACCTTTTTGCTAGACCCTGCATGGCCAAGAAAAGAACGAACCTCTCGTACAGAAGAGGAGTAAGGCAATTGTGAAATAATTGAGATCTTGGCAGGGTCAACTTCAATGCCCTTGCTCGAAATTATGTGCCCCAATACTATGCCTTGTTCTACCATGAAATGACATTTCTCAAAATTGAGAACAAGGTTAGATTGGATGCACCTATTTAAAACTTTGTCCAAACTATCCAAACATGCATCAAAAGAGGACCCATACACAGTAAAGTCGTCCATAAACACCTTTATGCATTTTTCAAGAAAATCACTAAAAATGTTAAGCATGCACCGCTGGAATGTGCCAAGGGCATTGCATAGGCCAAATGACATCCTCCTATAGGCAAAAGTGCCAAAGAGGCAAGTGAATGTGGTTTTCTCTTGGTCCTCAGGTGCAATATGAATTTGAAAGTAACTAAAAAACCCATCAAGAAAGCAATAATGGGACTTACCTGCCAAGCGCTTAAGCATCTGATCAATAAAAGGTAGGGGGAAGTGGTCTTTCCTGGTTTCTTGATTTAGCCTTCTATGGTCAATGCAAACTCTCCAACTGTTTTACACTCTTGCTCGAATCAACTCTTCTTTTTCATTCTTGACTACAGTGAGGCCTATCTTTTTAGGGACAACATGGATGGGACTGACCCACTGACTGTCAGAAATGGGGTAGATGATCCCAACTTGTAGAAGCTTGGTCACCTTCTTCTTGACAACATCCGAGATGACAAGGTTGAGTCACCTCTGTGGCTGTCTCACTAGCTTTGCTCCATCTTCCAACAATATCCTGTGCATGCATGTTGATGGGCTAATACCAGGCATGTCAGCCAATGTCCATCGAATTGCCTTTCTTGTGCTTTTTAAGAACATGCAACAACCTCTGCTCTTGTTCAGCAGTGAGGGAGGTGGAAATGATGACAGGCAGTTTGTCCTCCTCCTCTAAGTAGATGTACTTGAGGTTGTCTGACAAGGGTTTCAACTCTAGAGTGATGGATGCTGGCTGAATATCAGGAACCGGAGGAGAGGGAGAAATGGGTTCCACAGGCTGTACCTGAACATAACAATCAGATGCATATGTACTTCCTGCAACATGGTTAGTGCAATCTGATTGTATAACATCAAAATCATATGGTACAACATCCAGAGAGTCAAACTCAGTAAATTCAACATTATCCACATCATATTCAGCATCATCAAAATCAGAATCAAGAATATCAATGCATGCAAACTCAGATAACTCAAACACAAATGAATGTTTTAATGCATGCAAAGAGTGGAAATCTGAAATAAGTCCATCAACAACATCATCAATAATATCAACATGAAAAACAGAGTAATCCTTAGAAGGATGTTTCATAGCATCCAGAATGTTAAATCGCACAACAATATCATCAAATTCCATGGACAAGGTACCTGCATGGACATCAATTTTGGTTCGTGCAGTTTTCAAAAATGGTTTGCCTAAACTGATTGGTGCAGAACCATGTGAAAATCCCTCTTCCATATCAAGAATGTAAAAATCAGCAGGGAAAATCAATTCACCAACACGAACCAAAACATCATCAACCAAACCTACGGGGTGGGCAACACTTCTATTTGCCAACTGAATCACCACACCCGTAGGTTGCAGGGGTCCAAGGAAAAGAGATTTAAAAATAGACAAAGGCATTACATTTATTGAAGCACCAAGATCAAGCATTGCATTTTCAAATTTATTGTTACCTATGATGCAAGGTACACAAAATGTACCTAGGTCCTTGCACTTCTCCGGAATCTAAGGAACAAATTTACCTATCAATGCTGATACATTTCTCCCCATGCTGATCTTTTCGTTTCCCTTTAGCCTCCTCTTGTGCGTGCATAGGTCCTTTAAGAACTTTGCATATCTGGGAATCTGTTAAATGACATCCAACAGAGGTATGTTCACGTCCACCTTCCTGAATGTTTCTAAGATCTCCTTGTCAACCTCTTCCATCTTTTTGCTTGGAATGACTCTTGAAGGGAAAGGAAAAGGTATGGAAGGTGCATCAGTAGAGGTGGAAGGCGTAGAAGTCACACCAGATGTGGAAGGACCAGCTGCATGAGCATCACGCTTTCTCTGAAGTGTGGTAGGATCGACTTCGTTTGGAGATGTAGGCTTAGGAGTGGGAACTTCAATGTTCTTCCCAGATCTCAATGTAATGGCACTCACATTCCTCGGATTCTCCACCGTTTGTGATGGCAACTTGTCAGAATTCTGAGCTTGTGACTAGTTTAGCTGAGAGACCATCTGCCTCATTTGATTTGTCAAGGTCTGGATTGAGGCCCTAGTCTCCTGCTGGAATTGCATATTTTGAAGGGTCATCATCCTGACCAACTCCTCCAATGAAGTAGAAGAAGAAGGTGTAGGTGCTGCAGCAAGAGCTGGTGTGGGTGCAGGTGGAACCAGAGCAGCTTGTGCAGGTGCAACTCTTTGTTGTGGAGGTGGCTGCACATTTTGAAATGGTTGGTTTTGCTGCTGCTGGTTGACCTGGTTTCCCCATCTCAAATTAGGGTGATTCCTCCATTCTAGATTATATTTGTTTGTTGACAAATCATGGTGGTTTTGTTGTTGATGTTGGGGCTTATTGTTGTTGAAAATATTAGTTGCATAGGCCTGAGGGATATCCACTGGTGTAGAAGAAGAAGCCTGTTGTTGCAATGTTGGGCAAGAGTCTGTAAAATGAACAGATGTACAAAGGCCACAAACTCTTGCAGCTAGAGCTCTCTGATTGGAAGCAAGTTGATTTACTACCACTGTGGTAAGAGCATCAATCTTACTCTCTAACTTCTTCGTGTACTCGGCTACCCCTACATCATGAACACCTCTAACAACTATGGCATGACTCCTTGTGCCAAATTGTTTAGAATTTGAAGTCATGTTCTCTATTAGTTGCCTGGCTACAACTGGGGTTATGTTACCAAGAGCACCACCACTTGAGGCATCAATCATATTTCGATCCATGTGGTGCATGCCTTCATAAAAATACTGTAGGAGATGTTCAGAGATCTGATGGTGTGGGCAACTTGAACATAGATTCTTGAACCTCTCCCAATACTTATAGAGGGTCTCCCTAGATTGCTGCTTGATGCCAGAAATTTCCTTCCTTATGGCTGTTGTCCTTGAAGCACGAAAGAACTTGGCAAGGAACAATCTCTTCAGGTCATCCCAGCTTGTGATGGACCTGGGTGCTAGGTAGTACAACCAGTCTTTTGCATTGCCTTCCAACGAATGAGGGAAAGCCTTCAAGTATACATGGTCCTCCTAGACATCTGCAGGCTTCATGGTGGAACACACGACATGAAACTGCTTCAAGTGTTTGCACGGGTCCTCACCTGCAAGACCATGAAACTTTGGCAACATGTGTATTAAACCAGCTTTTAACACATATGGAACTTCCTCCTCAAGGTATGGAATGCATAAACTATCATAAGTGAACTTTGGTGCAGTGAGCTCCCTCATGGTCCTTTCATGAGGTGGAGGAGGTTGAGCCATGTTATCAGTATGAAAATCATAATGCTCAGAATAAACAGTATGTTCAGAATGCAAGGAATGAGGAGTGTCAAGAGTATGATGAGAATCAAAAGAGTCAAGAAAAGTCACTGAATATTCAGCATGGAAAGATGGATTCCTAAGAAGCCTACGTCCTCTATGGAATGTACTATCAATCTCAGGGTTAAATGGTTGTAATTCACTTTGGTTTTCCCTAGTCATGCACCAAAAAACATTAATTCTAGTGATATTGGCATAATATAGGGTATAACTACAAGTATACTCAAACGAACTTCAAATGACTTGAAAACTGGTAGGATTGTCCTTTGAGTGGTCAAACACAACCACAAAAAAAAATCAGATCAAAACTTAAAGTACAAGTATTTTTAAAATTTTTTCAAAAGTCGAAAAAATGAAGAAAAATCACAAAAAACATTGCTGAAATGTAGAAAATGGAATTTTCTGGAGAATCTGAGTTTGCAAACTGGCAAAGCGGGTTTGGACAAGGTGGGAAATCAAATTCCACCCCAAATGCATATAAAATAATAGTGATTCTGATAACCAGAGCAAAAGTTATGGTCCTCTGAAGTTTGACTAAAAATCAGTCCAAAATTTTTTTGAATCTCTCAACTCAGACCATACCAACTGCTCCAGCTATTTTTCCCATCAAGTTCAATGTCTTAGAAGTGGGGGGAAAACGTTTCAAGTCAAAACAAGCACCATAGCTACAAGAACAAAAACCCAGAAGTTAAATGCTAGATTCAGATACTATTCATGCACTATTCACTACACTAGAAATGACACTATTTATGCGCGCCACAACACTATTCACTACACTACACAGAAACACACAGGAATGGAAACATGCACTGAACTTAACAAAACATTAACATCACAATGAACATATACCAACTCAACCACACTTGAAATACACACACCAAAACATTGAACACAAACACACTAAAAATTTTACTTGAACAGAACGATTGGTCCCCGGCTGTACCTCACTAAATTAAAACAGATTAAATGCAGTATATGAAAGTGAACCAAGTCGTCTCCTAACGACCAATATTTTCATTCAAAGCTTCAATTTCCAGATCAACACAATAATACAACACATGGGGGTTTTGGCAGATTTACAGATGCAACACAATTAAAAACTTAAATGCAGACGTCTAAAATCAATGTAAAAGCAGCATTGATTCCTTGCTTCAAATGAACATCCACCAATCACCAATCCATGAATCTGCTATAGTTCACTAAGCATGAACACACAATGATTCCACTCTGCAAATTATGCAAAAACAGAATGGTTTCTTCATTTAAACCCAAACGCAAATTCAGAATTGAGAGATTAACATAACTAAGCAAGATTTGCAAATCCGTGATTGGTGGATGTTCATTTGAAGCAAGGAATCAATGCTGCTTTTACATTGATTTTAGACGTCTGCATTTAAGTTTTTAATTGTGTTGCATCCGTAAATCTGCCAAAACCCCCATGTGTTGTATTATTGTGTTGATCTGGAAATTGAAGCTTTGAATGAAAATATTGGTCGTTAGGAGACGACTTGGTTCACTTTCATATACTGCATTTAATCTGTTTTAATTTAGTGAGGTACAGCCGGGGACCAATCGTTCTGTTCAAGTAAAATTTTTAGTGTGTTTGTGTTCAATGTTTTGGTGTGTGTATTTCAAGTGTGGTTGAGTTGGTATATGTTCATTGTGATGTTAATGTTTTGTTAAGTTCAGTGCATGTTTCCATTCCTGTGTGTTTCTGTGTAGTGTAGTAAATAATGTCGCGGCGCGCATGAATAATATCATTTATAGTGTAGTGAATAGTGCATGAATAGTGTCCAAATCTTGCATTTAACTTCTGGATTTTTGTTCTGGTAGCTACGGTGCTTGTTTTGACATTTTTCCTCCCACTTCTAAGACGTTGAACTTGATGGGAAAAATAGTTGGAGCAGTTGGTATGATCTGAGTTGATAGATTCAAAAAATTTGTGCACTGATTTTTAGTCAAACTTCAAAAGACCATAACTTTTGCTCTGGTTATCAGAATCACTATTATTTTATATGCATTTGGGGTGGAATTTGATTTCCCACCTTGTTACAACCCGCTTGGCTGGTTTGCAAACTTAGATTCTCCAGAAAATGCAGTTTTCTACATTTCAACAATGTTTTTTGTGATTTTTCTTCATTTTTTTGACTTTTGAAAAAATTTTAAAAATACTTGTACTTTGAGTTTTGATCTGATTTTTTTTGTGGTTCTGTTTGACAACTCAAAGGACAATCCTACCAATTTTCAAGTCATTTGGAGTTTGTTTGAGTATACTTTTAGTTATACCCTATGTTATGCCAATATCACTAAAATTAATGTTTTTTGGTGCATGACTAGGGGAAACCGAAGTGAATTACAACCATTTAACCCTAAGATTGATAGGACATTCCACAGAGGACGTAGGCATCTTAGGAATCCATCTTCTCATACTGAATATTCAGTGACTTTTCCCGACTCTTCTGATTCTCATCATACTCTTGACACTCCTCATTCCTTGTATTCTGAGCATACTATTTATTCTGAGCATTCTAATTTTCATACTGAGAACATGACTCAACCTCCTCCACCTCATGAAAGGACCATGAGTGAGCTCACTACACCAGAGTTCACTTATGATAGTTTATGCATTCAATACCCTGAGGAGGAAGTTCCATATGTGTTAAAAACTGGTTTAATACATTTGTTGCCAAAGTTTCATGGTCTTGCAGGTGAGGACCCGTGCAAACACTTGAAGCAGTTTCATGTCATGTGTTCCACCATGAAGCCTGTAGATGTCCAGGAGGACCATGTATACTTGAAGGCTTTCCCTCATTCGTTGGAGGGCAATGCGAAAGACTAGTTGTACTACCTTATACCCAGGTCCATCACGAGTTGGGATGACCTGAAGAGATTTTTCCTTGTCAAGTTCTTCCCTGCTTCGAGGATAACAACCATAAGGAAAGAAATTTCTGGCATCAAGCAGCAATCTGGGGAGACCCTCTATGAGTACTGGGAGAGGTTTAAGAATCTCTGTTCAAGCTGCCCACACCATACTTGAAGGCCTGCACCACATGGATCGAAATATGATTGATGCTGCAAGTGGTGGTGCTCTTGGTAACATAACCCCAGCTGTAGCCAGGCAACTAATAGAGAACATGGCTTCAAATTCTCAACAATTTGGCACAAGGAGTAATGTCATATTTGTTAGAGGTGTTCATGATGTAGGGGCAGCCAAGTACACGAAGAAGTTGGAAAGTAAGATTGATGCTCGTACCACTCTTGAGCCTACACCTCCAAAGGAAGTCGATCCTGCCACACTTCAAAGAAAGCGTGATGCTCATGCAGCTGGTCCTTCCACATCTGGTGTGACTTCTACGCCTTCCACCTCTACTGCTGCACCTTCCATACCTCTTCCTTTCCCTTCAAGAGTCATTCCAAGCAAAAAGATGGAAGAGGTTGACAAGGAGATCTTAGAAACATTCAGGAAGGTGGAGGTGAACATACCTCTGTTGGATGCCATTAAACAGATTCCCAGATATGCAAAGTTCTTAAAGGAGCTATGCACGCACAAAAGGAGGCTAAAGGGAAAAAAAAAAGATCAGCATGGGGAGAAATGTGTTAGCATTGATAGGTAAATTTGTTCTTCAGATTCCGGAGAAGTGCAAGGACCCATGTACATTTTGTGTACCTTGCATCATAGGTAACAATAAATTTGAAAAAGCAATGCTTGATCTTGGTGCTTCAATAAATGTAATGCCTCTGTCTATTTTTAAATCTCTTTCACGTGGACTCCTGCAACCTACGGGTGTGGTGATTCAGTTGGCAAATAGAAGTGTTGCCCACCCCGCAGGTTTGGTTGATGATGTTTTGGTTCGTGTTGGTGAATTGATTTTCCCTGCTGATTTTTACATTCTTGATATGGAAGAGGGATTTTCACATGGTTTTGCACCAATCATTTTAGGCAAACCATTTTTGATAACTGCACGAACCAAAATTGATGTCCATGGAATTTGATGATATTGTTGTGCGATTTAACATTCTGGATGCCATGAAACATCCTTCAAAGGATCACTCTATTTTTCATGTTGATATTATTGATGATACTGTTGATGGACTTATTTCTTATTTCCACTCTTTGCATGCATTAAAACATTCATCTGTGTCTGAGTTATCTGAGTTTGCATGCATTGATATTCTTGATTCTGATTCTGATGATGCTGAATATGATGTGGATAATGTTGAATCTACTGAGTTTGACTCTCTGGATGTTGTACCTATTGACTTTGTTGTTATACAATCAGATTGCACTAACCATGTTGCATGAAGTACATATGCATCTGATTGTTATGTTGAGGTACAGGCTGTGGAACCCATTTCTCCTCCCCTCTGGTTCCTGATATTCAGCCAGCATCTAGCACTCCAGAGTTGAAACTTTTGCTAGACAACCTCAAGTATGTCTACTTAGAAGAGGAGGACAAATTACCTGTCATCATTTCCACCTCCCTCACTGTTGGACAAGAGCAGAGGTTGTTGCATGTTCTCAAAAAACATACGAGGGCAATTGGATGGACATTGGCTGACATCCCTGGTATTAGCCCATCAACATGCATGCACAGGATATTGTTGGAAGATGGAGCAAAGCCATTGAGACAGCCATAGAGGCGACTCAACCCTGTCATCTCGGATGTTGTAAAGAAGGAGGTGACCAAGCTTCTACAAGCTGGGATCATCTACCCCATTTCTAACAGTCAGTGGGTCAGCCCCATCCATGTTGTCCCCAAAAAGACAGGCCTCACTGTAGTCAAGAATGAAAAAGAAGAGCTGATTACAATAAGGGTGCAAAACAATTGGAGAGTTTGCATTGACTACAGAAGGCTAAATCAAGAAACCAGAAAAGACCATTTCCCTCTGCCTTTTATTGATCAGATGCTTGAGCGTTTGGCAGGTAAGTCCCACTATTGCTTTCTTGATGGGGTTTCTGGCTACTTTCAAATTCATATTGCACCTAAGGACCAAGAGAAAACCACATTCACTTGCCCCTTTGGCACTTTTGCCTATAGGAGGATGCCATTTGGCCTATGCAATGCCCTTGGCACATTCCAACGGTGCATGCTTAGCATTTTTAGTGATTTTCTTGAAAAATGCATAGAGGTGTTTATAAACGACTTTACTGTGTATGGGTCCTCTTTTGATGCATGTTTGGATAGTTTGGACAAAGTTTTAAATAGGTGCATCCAATCTAACCTTGTTCTCAATTTTGAGAAATGCCATTTCATGGTAGAACAAGGCATAGTATTGGGGCACATAATTTCGAGCAAGGGCATTGAAGTTGACCCTACCAAGATCTCAATTATTTCACAATTGCCTTACTCCTCTTCTGTGCGAGAGGTTCGTTCTTTTCTTGGCCATGCAGGGTTTTACAGGCGCTTCATTCAAGACTTCAGTAAGAAGGCCCTTCCACTGTCCAACTTACTACAAAAGGATGTTGACTTCATCTTTGATGAAGGATGCAAAGAGGCTTTTGATTGCCTCAAGAAGGCCCTGACCACAACTCCAATCATTCAGGCGCCCGACTGGACAGCTCCATTTGAGCTTATGTGTGATGCATCTAATTATGCATTGGGGGTTGTTCTAGCTCAAAGAATTGACAAGCAGCCGAGAGTAATCTACTACGCCTCCAGGACTTTAGATGTTGCCCAAGCAAACTACACCATAACAGAAAAGGAGCTCCTTGTGGTAGTTTTTGCGCTTGAAAAGTTTCGATCTTATCTGCTTGGTTCTCCTGTTGCTGTGTTTACTGACCATGCAACTCTTAAGTACCTGTTGAAGAAAGCAGAATCCAAGCCTCGACTGATAAGATGAATGCTTTGGCTCCAAGAATTTGATTTGGAGATCCGTGATAGGAGCGGAGCATAAAACCTGGTTGTAGACCACCTAAGCAGGATTGAGAGGTCTACTGATGCTGCTTCACCAATCAGGGATGACTTTCCCAATGAAAGTTTGTTGACACTCTCTACTTCTTCCTCACCTTGGTTTGCTAACATCGTTAATTATCTTGCTGCTTCTGTTTTTCCTCCCCTAGCATCCAGAGCTCAATGTGATAAACTCAAGAGCGATGTTGGGTATTACATTTAGGATGACTCCTATCTATTTAAAATGTGCAATGATCAGGTTACTTGGAGATGGGATCAGGTTACTCCTATCTATCGATCCTCAAATTTTGTCATTCATCTGCACCTGGTGGTCACCTTGGCACACAAAGGACAGCTCGCAAGGTGCTAGATTGTGGATTTTATTGGCCCACCATCTTCAAGGATGCGTGGAGGATTTGTAGCACGTGTGAGGAATACCAACGAGCAGGAGGAGCAATTTCTTGGAGACAACAAATGCCTCAACAACCCATGTTATTTTGTGAGGTGTTTGATGTTTGGGGTATAGATTTCATGGGCCCTTTCCCTGTCTTTTTTGGTTTCACTTACATCTTGCTTGTTGTTGATTATGTTTCAAAATGGGTGGAAGCCAGAGCCACTATAACTAATGATAGTCGAGTTGTTGTGAACTAATGAATGGGCATCGTCTGAAGCCATTCCTCAGCAATCTTGCCTTGGTGGATACTGTTGTAGAGGAGACTTCCCTGCTTGACCCTACTAATGTTTCACCGTGATTCAGGGAGTTTTCTTTCTCCTTCTTTACTTTTATTGCACTTGTCCAGGTTTGTCTGCTATTGTTTCCTTTTGTTTGTTTTCTTTTTGTTAATTTGTGTTAATTAGTGTGATGTTTTTGTTTTCTGTTTGGGACACTCACTTCACTCTTGGAGGATGAGTTGTTGGTTATTTTGTGGACTGATATCCTTGCTTTCTCTTTGCATGTCAAGTTGCTTTTGGAATTGTTTTACCCTGTGTGAGAATTTGAGCCACTCTCTGTTCTTTGTTGTGTGATATATGCCTCTTGAATGCTTGCATAGTGGTCTTGGCTTGACTCTTTCTTATGCTTTTCTGATTCACATGCATGTTGGGATATGATTTAGGCAATTTTGTTCTATGAGCCTATAGGCAGATGAGCCTACCTTGAACTGTTTCCGTTGATACCCCTTTTTGAGCCTACATACCTTTTCATTGTTCTACACCTCATTACAAGCCCTTAGCCTAAAAAACTATGATTATTCCTACCTTAGGAAATTTTGGAGCTTTAGAATTGTTTTGGGAATGGGGGCTCAATTTAGTGTGGTCGCACACAACAAGTGTGGTTATGCGGGCACTTGTTATTGGTTCTTGAAATTGCTCATTTGTATACCCAGGTGGGATTTCAAAATTATTGTTTCTCTGCATGTTCTTTGTATAGAAAAAAAAAGAAAACAAAAAGAGAAAACAAAAAGAAAAGAAAAGAAAAGAAAAGAAAACAAAGAAAAGAAATAAAAGGAGTTTGGATTTGAGCATTGTGTGAGAACCGAAGTTGGAAATGTTGGTGTTTGGAATTACTTTCATGCTTGATTGAGACTTATTCCCCATTGCTCATCTATTTCGTTGGTTGCTTAGCTACTTATCCATATGTTCCGCACCTTGTCCTCAGCCCCTTTACAACCTTGAAAAGTCCTTCTAATCTTAACCTGCATGTGTTTTTGGTTTGGTTGTTGGTTTTAGAGGCTTGCCAAGTCTGTTGATGTTTGTTTTCAAGGGTTCTTTGAGAGTAAACAGTAGCCTAGAGATTTGAGTGATACAGTGCATATTTCGTGAGGTTATGTTGCTTTCAATTCTCTCTTTGAGCTGAACTGAACTGAGTACTTGACATGTTTTGAATTGCTTGGATGATGTTCATGGATACCATGCAGCTTTGAATCCTTCTATGTTGTATGTGTTTCCATTTGTCTGTGTTGAGTCTGTTTATCTTGTGCCTCTTTTGTTTCTCTTGATATGTTTGTGATGTCCTTGCTTTGCTTTACTCTTTAATTTTTCCCAGGAGTGCAAAAGGGTAAGTGTGGTCGATTTTGATGAGTCATTATTTTTCTCCATTCCACTAGCCTTTGTGTACCCATTTGACAGTTGTTCAGTGCTTAATTGTTCATCTTTAGTGTGTTTTTCATCTGCTGGACTTTATTGGGCCACTGTTCCGAATTTGGGTAATTTCACATTATTTGGCATAATTATCATTTTTAATTATTTTTAGGTATTTGGTTGAAGCAATTTTGGAGCTTGGACATTAATATTCAGTTAAAGAGACTTGCCACATCATTTCCACGTCATCTGAGTTAATGGGCCAACATTAGAGGCCCAGGAGTGGCATTTTTATAATTCTGCAGCTAATAATGACAATTTTGTAAATAAGAGTGGCAAGGGTGAAGTGACCATGCGTTTTAGGTTTCTTTTCCATGCACCAGCCGCTTCCTTCCCTTCTCCACTCTCTCAAACCTCCATTTTTTATGTTTTTAAGCTTTGGAAGGTGACCTATGGTGACACAAGCTATTTTTTCACGTTTTCCACTCGTTTTTGACGTTTTATGAGTCTTGGACAACATTTATTGCTTGTATTCACGTTTTCTACACTTTGGGTAACATTTATATTGAAGCATTTTCGTTTTTGGTGGCTGTTTTCGTTGTTCTTCTATTATCCCTTGCTCATTTTCGTTTGTTGCACCATTTTAAGCTTTCAACATCAATTTGAAGTCATTTGAACGGTTGAATTGCAAATTCTGTTGAGAACCCTAATTCGAATTCCATGAGGAACTAAGTTTATGTGTTGATTATTTGTAGATAATGGATTGAAACCTTGAGATTAGTGTTTTGTTCGGTGGAGTTATGTTAATCTCTCAATTCTAAATTTGCGTTTGGGTTTAAATGAAGAAACCATTCTGTTTTTGCTTAATTGGCAGAGTGGAATCATTGTGTGTTCATGCTTAGTGAACTGTAGCAGATTCAAGGATGTGTGCTTTGCTTAATTGCACTTGAGTTTGAGTTAATTTGCGCTCAGTAGTTAATTTGGGTTCCATGACAGTTAATATAACCAATTTGATTTGTAATCCGTGATTGGTGGATGTTTATTTGAAGCAAAGAATCAACGCTGTTTTTATATTGATTTTACACGTCTGCATTTAAGTTTTCAATTGTGCGTTGCATCCGTAAATCTGTAAACCCACCCTTTGTGTTATTGTTGTGTTCATCTGGAAATTGAAGCTTTGAATGAAAATATTGGTCGTGGGGAGACAGCTTGGTTCACTTTCATATACTGCATTTTAAGTGTTTTAATTTGGTAGGGTACGACCTCTATCAGAAATGAAACCCTATTCTCGTGGTCACCTCAAGTCTGCCAGCATTATTTATAAAATTGCCATTATGAGCTGTAAAATTACAAAAATGCCACTCTTGGGCCTCTAATGTTGGCCCATTCACTCAAATGACGTGGAAATGATGTGGAAATGATGTGGCGATGATGTGACCACTCTCTTCAACTGAATATTGATGTCCAAGCTTCAAAATTGCTTCACCCTAATACCTAAAAATAATTAAAAAACAAAAATTAGGCCAAATAATGTGAAATTAGTCCAAATTCGGAACAGTGGCCCAATAAAGCCCAATAGATGAAAAACACTATAAAGATGAACAATTAAGCATTGAACAACTGTCAAATGGGTACACAAAGGCTAGTGGAATCTGATCCTGGATTAATCTGACTTTACTAGTTGTCTTTTGCAGAAACTCAGGACCAAGTATAAAAGCTTCACCATCTTGATACCAACATAATGGAGTTCTACACCTTCTTCCATATAGTGCTTCATAGAGCGCCATGCCAATACTAGAGTGGTAACTATTATTGTATGTGAATTCCACCAAGGGTAATACATCATTCTAGTTTCCCAAGTGGTCTAGCATGCATAATAAATCTTCTAGAGATTGGATGATTCGCTCAGACTGACCATCCGTCTAAGGGTGATAAGCTGAGGTCAATCTCAACTGTGTACCTAATGCAGCCTATAATGATTTCCAGAACCGTGAGGTGAATCAAGGGTCTCGATCCGACACTATCCTTTCGGGCACTCCATGTAATCTCACCACTTCTCGCACATATAATTCCACTAACTTGTCCATCGACCACATCTGATTCATGAGCAGGAAATGTGCACACTTCGTCAGTCAGTCTACTATTACCCAAACTGTATTATGGCCTTTTGTCGACCTTGGGAGATGTGTCACGAAATCCATAAAGATATTGTCCCACTTCCATTGAGGTACGTCCAGTGGTTGTAGTGTACCTCCCGGCCTTTGATGTTCAATTTTGGCTTTTTGACATACCAAACATTGAGCAACAAAGTCGGCTACATCCGTCTTCATTCCATTCCACCAGAAGGACTCCTTCAAATCCTTATACATCTTAGTCATACTTGGATGCATGCTAAGACGACTCTGATGGCCCTCCTTCAAAATCTGCCTCATGAATAGAGGTCCTTCAGGTACGCACACTCTACCTTTAAAGCGTAGAATGTCGTATGCTCCTATCTGATAGTCCTTCCCCTTATCTGTACCCAACCATCCAACAAATTGATGTAATTCCATACCCTTTCCTTGAGCCACACGGATTTCATTCAAAAACACATTGGTGACTTTCAACAAGCTGCACTGTATGAAATTTTGCCCAAACTGCATTCCCAGATTCATATCACGGAGTTTGTCAATCAACTCCAACTCCTTTATCATCACACAGGACATGTGCATCTTCTTTCGACTTAAAATGTCAGCTACAACATTTGCCTTGCCTAGGTGATAAAGCAATTCAAAGTCGTAGTCCTTCAGGTACTCCATCCACCTGTGTTGTCTCCTATTTAGCTCCTTTTGATCAAACACGTATTTCAGACTTTTGTGATCGCTGAAAACTTGAAATTGAGAGCCGTACAAGTAGTGCCTCAAAGACTTAAGAGCAAACACAATAGTTGCTAATTCCAAGTCGTGAGTTGGGTAATTTTTCTTATGCACTTTCAGCTGATGAGAAGCATATGCTACCGCCCTCCTCTCTTGCATCAATACACACCCCAAACCTTGATATGAAGCATCACAGTACACTTCAAACTTCTTCTCAGTATCAAGAATTATCAGCATTGGGCTGTAGTCAAACACCTCTTCATATCCTCGAAACATTCTTCACACTTTTCAGTCCAGAAGAATGGTTGATCTTTCCTTGTAAGATGTGTCAATGGATTCACCTTCTTTGAGAACCCTTCTACAAACCTCTTGATAGCCTGCTAAGCCCAAGAAACTCCTCACCTTCGTTACTGTCTTAGGCCTTTCCCACTTAACCACCGTTTCAATCTTAGTTGGGTCCACCGCAATACCCTTGACTGAGATGACATGTCCAAGGAATTGTACCTCTTCCAGTCAAAATTCACACTTGGACAACTTTCCATACAACTGGTGTTCTCTGAGTACCTCCAATACCACCCTTAGGTGATCAGCATGTTCTTCCCGCGTTCTCGAGTAGATAAGAATGTCATCAATGAAGACGACAAGAAACTTATCCATGAATACGGTTGGTGCATTCGTCACTCCAAATGGCATAACCACATATTCACAGTGGTCGTATCTTGACTTGAATGTTGTCTTTTGCACGTCCTATGGCCGAACCAGGATCTGGTGATATCTAGACCTCAAGTCAATTTTGGAGAACACCCTTGCGCCTTTCAACTGATCTAGCAAGTCGTCAATCCTTGGCAGTGGATACTTGTTCTTAAATGTCAGCTTATTTAGCTGCCTATAATCCACACAAAGTCGCGAACTCCCATCCTTCTTTTTCACCAATAAGACTAGAGCTCCCCACGGTGATGCGCTTGGTCGGATAAACTACTTCTCTAGCAGATCTTGAATTTGCTTCTTGAGTTCTGCTAATTCTGTAAGCGCCATTATGTATGGGGCCATAGATACTGGACGTGCACCAGGAATTAAGTCAATGGTGAAGTCAATGTCTCGACTTGGCGACAATCCTGGTACTTCATCTGGAAACACATATGCATACTCATTGGCAACTAGAATGCTTTGAATCAACTTTGCTGCACTTTTCTTTTCTTGTTTTGCCACCACCATGAAACACATGGGCCCCTTCTTGTAGCTCTTTCAGAGCTTCTCGAGTCGAGATCAACTCCAATCCTTCATGTTCTAGGAACACCAAACTGTGCTATCCACAATCAATTATGATGTGGTTGTTAGACAGCCAGTCCATTTCCAATATCACGTCCAGTTCCTCTAGAGCCAAGCACACCAGGTTCACTTTGAATCTGCGATTTGCCACTTCAATTAAACACCCAACGTAGACTGAACTGGTAGCCACCTGACTCAAGGAAGGAGTTGAAACAAGTAACTCACACCCCAAGTCACATTTCTCCAGACTCAATCTCCCCACACATGTATTAGAGATGAATGAATGTGTTGCTCTAGGGTCAAACAACACCAACACTGATTGACCCAATAATAAACAAGGCTCAAGAATAAGGTTACTTGATTGTGTAGCCTCCATGGTGGTCATGGCAAAAACTCTACCAACAGCTTTAGGTCTCTCTAATCCCGAAGCTGATGGTTTCTTCGCCGTACTGGTCTTTTTATCTCGACATTGGTTAGCAAAATGCCTAACCCTTGTCCGCTGGTCGGACTCTTCAATTGCGGGCAATTTCTCTTCAGATGTGCTCCCCCACATTGAAAACATTTAGAGTCTCCAAAGGTGGTAGGGGGACGGTTGTAAGGCTTCTTCATCTGCCTAGCCTCTGCGACCTTCCTCTGATGTCTAAGAACTGGGCCATGGCCCTTCTCCAGATGCTCAACACTCTTGGCATGTTCCACCAAGACTGGGAATCTTCTCTCCCTCAAAGGCGTTACCACCTTCTTCAGCTCATGTTTGAGTCCCTGCTCAAACTTTAGACACCTCCATTCCTCGATAATTGCTTATGAGTAATATCTCGCCAGATGCTCAAATTTGTTCACATATTCTTGCACCGTCATTTCCCCTTGTTGCAGTGTGAGGAATTTAGTCTCTTTGTCCTGTCTAGCCGTATCCGGGAAACGAGTTCAGAAGCTAGTCCAGTCCACCTGTTCTTCCCGAGTTTGCATATGTTGTTGCATTCCTACCTACCAATACTCGGCGTCATCATTCAGCAGATAGGTGGCAAAAGGGAGCTTCTGCTCATCCGCACAGTTCATCACGTTAAATATCTTCTCACATTTGCGGAGCCATGCATCCGCTTCATCAAGAGAGGCTTTGCCAGTGAACTCTACTAGCTTGTGTCACAAAAAATCCTCCACATTTGGCACCTTGACCGGCACAATCACTGTCGTGGGATGCGCTGCTACCGACGGCTGCATCACATCCACCATGCGATGAATAGCCTCTACGATGTCATCAGCGTCGTTTCCATTCTTTCTCCTCCTGTTAGCAGCCATAGCCTGAATAAGGCACATTTTAACTGTTAAGAATCAATTCACTTGGTTAAGCAAAGCCACTCACACATTTACAACATTCAACTCAAACACATAAATAGTCTAACGATAAGCTCACTCCCCAAAAGCCCCAAAAACACATACTAGTTTTTTGACCCGTGCAATGCACGTGATTTTTTTTATTATTGATAATAAATTATAAATGTGTAACAAATTTTTTTAAGAATTTAATGAAATAAAAATCTATAAAATGTTAAACTTAGATAATGATATTATTGAAATGATAATAAACATAAGTCATGAAATACATCATTTAGAACAACAACATTATAGAAATATGCTTAATCTAATCACAACAACAACCATTAACAAAGACCTCAATATTTGGTTCGATAAAATCATTGTCTGTTTGGAAGACAACAATATCACCTTCTTTTAACTCATTTTCACAACAAAATAACCTCCAACCTTGACCTATCTTTGTTG
>Ga0214544_1007228_pt1 | contig 19708 bp, 20 predicted proteins | sample CNSS3metaG_FD_160074 | JGI IMG/M metagenome (GOLD analysis project Ga0214544, IMG submission 160074) | Root nodule microbial communities from cowpea collected in UCLA plant growth center, Los Angeles, California, USA - CNSS3 | ecosystem: Host-associated > Plants > Roots > Nodule | place: USA... | reverse complement strand
TAATTAACATTGCATTCGTTTAATTTTGTGCATTGTCAACTACATAAACCGCTAAAAAACATTTCACGCATATATGGGCACTTATGCATACATATGTGGGGAGTAATGGCAAACTTTTTTAACAAAACTACAGAAAACGTTAACACAATGACTAATATGTGTAAACACATCATTTTTGTTTCATTTTTCCCAACAAATTCCCGTGTATTATCCATTCCAAATGAAGTAATTTGTTTGGATGTACACTTAGTACAAGCAACATTCAAACCTGTGATGGTAAGTGGGGAGTTAGGTGTAACTACTTGTGGAGTGGAGTTCAAATTAATCAGTAATGTACAATGAATTAAAAGTTGTTAAATACGTCTACAATATTGAATTCTGTCACACATATGCTGCATACATTAACTGGGGACTAAACCAGTACTATGTGGGGGACTAGTGCTACCTTTTCCTATTTGCATTACAATAACTAAAAAACATTTCAACCTGCTGTTGTAACCTGACATACAATTGTCATCCATACATTCCACAGTATAAAATTATTGGTAGCTCAACCATATAAATGTACTGACGTGGTTGGTTCTGGTCATCCCACAGTATAAACTACATATTAAAAAATATAAATTCTAACTTACACTTACACGAATCATAATATTTTGCTTGTCTTCTTCTCTCAACCTCCATTCCCCACATATCTAATCAAGACCCACACAAAAAAAAAATTTGCTATTTCAGAACAAAAAAAGTTTATATGAAAAACAACTCGTTGAACAGAAAAAATACTTTGCTCTCCTGGAACAACTTCTCAATCCGTCTTGACTTGAAGTGAACTTTCGGCCACGCCAATATTCGCGGAAATATTAACTGCAATTCTGGGCCACACAATGAAAGTTTTTCTACAGCCCAAATCTACACGAAACAACATGATACATTATTTCATTTTAAACATTCTACAAATCAAGATAATTTAGTAAATGAAGTTTAGTGTACCTGCAAAACTTGTGCTGCACCACTTAAGCAAAGCTCTCTCTGCCCAAGTGCCAGAAACCCACAACTTAAACTTTTAACTAAAAAACTATGAACTGCCTTACCCCAATTGTAATTGGACAGCCCATCTATATGATCTAAAACACTACAAGGTATGTTACTAATTGTTTTTGAATTCCTAGGAAAGTAAAACACAGCAAAACAAACAAATATGTACAAACGACAAACGTTATCAACTTCATTACAATCACTACCTACCAAACCCTTAATTATTTCAATAATGGTTTCAACGCTTCAATAACTCAAGCAAAAGAGGGTTACATATCTTTAATGGTTGTTGCATGTCCAAACACCATTTGAATGGTGTACCCTGAATTCTTTCGCGATGCCTATCTAAGATTATCCCATTCATTTGGCCAATCCACTTTGTGTGACAAAAAGTTCTCAATCGAGCCTAAAATTCAAAATATTTCAAAAAATTAATACTTCATTTAAATGTATACAACAAATTCTTGTCAACCCAGTCTACAAATTACAAAATATAAATACCTTCTCATTCAATCCACATTCACCAGCCATAACTTTGTGATGACCAACAACTCCGGCCACTACATTTTCATGGACAAAGGATCTTTCAATAACCTTCAAACTACCTGAACAGAAGATGATATTCAAAGGTTACACATAATATTTTTCTCTTCTTTTTTTGGTAATGACCAACAATTATGCTTATTTACTGGAAAAGTTTTATGAGAATAATCAAACTGGCCCACGAATGAGAACTCTGAAGTAACCAAACCAACATTATGGGGATGTAGTCACAAAGCAGAATATATTTCTTACACAACACGGAATACATGACATGGTTGATCAGCCTCACATTTTTAACCCCCCAGTAATGAAACCCTAGAAATCAAATACAAATGACGAAACTACCAAAAATTTAACATTACAGACAACAACAAACGAGGACACACATACGGACTTACAAAAGATGGGGTTTGTTCAAAATTTTCAAGCACCTAAACAGCTATAACAGACACCACCGAACGAAAAAAATGGGTTCTCAAAAATTCAATAACATTCACCCTAACACCACCAAATCACTTTTCCCCCAACAACATCAAGAACAAACATGTACAATACCAACTTGTTTGAAAAACAAAATAAAAAATCACGAAAAGGAGAAAAATTTCATCATCAACCAACACATTAAGCAAATGTGAAATGGGACCAAAAGAAACTTACAATGCAACGGACACGATCACCAAACGGTTGTCGCCGACCAAGCAGCGTCGATTCGGACTTCCAAATAAACTACCCAATCTTAAACCTTCGTCTTCTGGATGGTAGGTACCGTCTTTGGTTACCACTGACAACGAGCCTCCACCACCACCGGCGAAATGGTTGCCGGAATCCTTTTATCTCTTCACCACTAATTCCGGCCGCAAGTTGGTATTTCCACCTTCTCTCTCTTCACTTCTCACTGCGGAACGGACCGGCTTCACTTCCCCCCCTTTTTTCTCTTCTCTTTCTCTATCTAAAGGACATTTAATCTCATTTTTTTCCCTCTCAGCTGCACGTGCGAACAGAGATTTTCAGTTATTAAAAATTAAAAAAACTGCTGCCACGTAAGCTGTGTCAAAACCTTGTCAAAAAATTTTGTTGGAATATCATTATCCTTTATTATAAGAATAAAAACTAACTTAAACCTCAAAGTGCTTTGTGCATGTACCATTACAGAAGAGCTATACTACCTACAACACTGAATAGATAGAGAAGAACCACGAGGTAAGGGACTGTTCGACCTTGCAAGGTTAGCTAGTAAAATGCATTTAATTAATTAGCTTAAGATATGATATTATTCTGAGCGCAAACGACAGCAAAGTGGTTTCTATAAAGTATATACATTAATAGATATAGTACTCTGATGTCATTTGCCATTGTCCATGAATATAGTGTTTACCAAGTTTTTGTTTCAATTTATGGTTAATTTAGTGTCTCGGAAGTTTTTAGGTATTAATATATTGTGATAAACATATCAGTATAACCAATATTAGTTGTTTAATTGAAAACGTTAAAGAAGTAAATTATAGTCTTTGTATAATTTTTTTCTTTTCTCAATGTTATTTGCTTCCAAATTAAACCAATAATGGGTTTAATTTTAGTTCAAATTTATAAGCCCTAAAAGCTTTTTAGGAAATTCTTTTAAGGGATTGCTTCTCCAAATATTTATTATTATTCCATGCTCAAGGCATGAACTTGAGATCACTGGTTAAGTCTTCAATTAATTATTCTAATCACATATCTAAAACTACATCTCTTGAATTTGAGATTACTAAATATCAAGAATTTGAACACCATATAAATGACAAAATTAAAACTGTTCTAACACTAATTAATCTACGTGATTGGTAATATTAAGTAGAAGGGTGAAGTTCCATGACATATGCCAATTCTTTTATTGACTTTGAGGTTATCTTCTAAAATTCAAATCATTGTTTTGAAGTTGACATGGAATCAATGAACAGTTCTAGATTTTTGGCTTCCCCAGAAAGTTGTTCGCTTTGTATATGAATGCTTTTATTTACCTTTTGGTAGGCGGGGGCTATTAGTCAACATAATCCCCAAACTAATTAGATACAAGTACTACAACATCAATTGTGAGTTCTTCAAATAAATGATCTACACAATTAGTTTATATTCCTCAAATTTGGAGGGTATCCCTTAAAAACTTGGAGTTGACTAAATTGTGCTAGTGAGTAAGAACAAGGGAACATCGCCCATGCCCCTTCATTATTGTTTTCAATTGAATATTAACACTTTCTTAAATTTAACATTTCCTCATTAAAGAAGAGCAGTTGGATCTCTCTTATCACGAGGGATGGAGGCTCATAATTTTGGTGTAGCCTCCATTATTATTTAGCCAACACTAAATACCTAAGGAAAGTTGAACCCAATTATTTATTAATGATCTATGCATTCTAGCTTTTTCTAAGTAATATTAATGCATTAACAAATGGGAAAATTTGGAATAACGAATTGTGTAGGCGACAATGTAGGGCCATTGTTGACCACGTGGCAGACAGCATCACTAACACCTTTCTTTCAGGGTAGGTCCCAACCCCTTAAGAGCTTCAAGCCTTCAATTACCCCACCATCATGTCACATGGGACCATCTTCGCCACCCATTTTCCTTTTCCATTTATTACCTTAACCAAGATTTTATAATTAAGTCGGTGAAGTCAAGGGTATGGTAATTGAGCTTAATGCATGCATTACCTACCTTCCTATGTAACACCTTTTTCATTATCATGGACTATTTCACCAGAATTGTATATATATGATAAGATGTAAGAACTCCTTAAAGAAAAGAATGCATGACTGGATCAAATGTCATGTTCTTAGGGGAAGTAAAATATCACAATTGAGTCCATTTTTAAGGGCTGCTCACTACAGTTAACAAGATACCACCTCCAACATGACACCAACTCCTTATCTGCTCTAGCTATTATATATATTCATCTTTTCCAACAACGTTAAATAAATTTTTATCATGCACACACTATACAGCACCGTCCCTATTTTCTGGTAACATAGTCGTGGTTTGCCAAATGGCCAGCTTTAGCACCTTAGTATAGAACAACCATGCAATAAAAACACACATTTTCATTTTCCAATGAACCAACTCCGTTTATTGCTGCTCCCTACCTGCATGTATCTATCTATGAACACTGCATCACTGTCACCGTTTATACATTTAAAAACAATCAAGTCAAAAACCATTCTCTTTTTTCACACATTTATAACCGTATTCCCATTTAAGGACAAATTATAACATAATTCAAAGTTTTCATGATGATGATAATATTATAATAATGGTAATAATAATGTTAGTATAATAAGAATGATAAAAAGTGAAAAGAATAGAATATGTAAACTCCAGTTGGTCAACCTAACCTCTGCACCCGCAGCTCCAGTTGGGTCAACTTCTTGAACCTTCGGACCCACCTTCACTGTTCCCATCCTTTTATATATCAAAACGAAACCACCAACGTTAATGTCTCAAACAGAACTGCAATCTCCGTACCCACAACAACAGCCATGGAAGAACCTACATTATTGTTCCCAGACACAGACCTGGATCTCAGTTTTACCAGCACCACCACCGATCGCACCAGCGCCCGAACCAGCCTCGCCCGAACCAGCAGCCTCACACTCAGCTTCAACGATCGTATCTCAACTAGCGGGCCCTCTATCTCAGTCGTAAACCGTCGCCCCCACCGGAGCTCCGACCCCCACTGGTCCGCCATCCAGGCAGCCACCATGCTCTCCTCCGATGGCCGTCTCCACCTCCGCCATCTTAAGCTGCTCCGCCACCTCGGCTCCGGCAACCTCGGCCGCGTCTTCCTCTGCCGCCTGCGCGACTACGACGGCGCCAACTTCGCCCTCAAAGTCGTCGACAAAGACCTCCTCACCCCCAAAAAACTCTCCCACGCGGAAACCGAGGCCGAAATCCTCCAAGCACTCGACCATCCCTTCCTCCCCACGCTCTACGCCCGCATCGACGTCTCCCACTACACGTGCCTGCTCATCGACTACTGCCCCGCCGGCGACCTCCACTCCCTCCTCCGCAAACAGCCACAGCACCGCCTTCCCCTCTCGGTAGCGCGTTTCTTCGCCGCCGAGGTCCTCGTCGCCCTCGAGTATCTCCACGCGCTCGGAATCGTCTACCGCGACCTCAAACCGGAGAACGTTCTCCTGCGCGAAGACGGCCATGTCATGCTCTCGGATTTCGATCTCTGCTTCAAATCCGACGTGGCACCCAGTCTCACACTCCGGACCCACAACAAACCTCCTCGCGTGGACCCCACCAACGGTTGTTTCAGTTGTAACCGTCTCCCCTCCAGACAACACCACCAAACGTTCCTTGCGGAGTTCATTGCGGAACCCGTGGCGGCATTTTCACGGTCGTGCGTCGGGACGCACGAGTACCTCGCCCCTGAGCTCGTTTCGGGTAACGGTCACGGTAACGGCGTGGACTGGTGGGCTTTTGGAGTTTTCGTCTACGAGTTGCTGTACGGGACGACACCGTTTAAGGGATGCAACAAAGAGACCACACTGCGCAATATAGCGTCGTGTAAGGACGTGAGGTTCGTCCAGTTGTCGGAAGGAGAAGAGCCTGGGATGGCTGAGGCTAGGGATTTGATTGAGAAGTTGTTGGTGAAGGATCCAAGGAGGAGGCTAGGGTGCGCCAAGGGTGCCACTGATGTTAAACGACACCCGTTTTTTGACGGCATTAAGTGGCCCTTGATTCGAACTTACCGGCCACCGGAAGTGAAGGGGTTGGTGAGAAGGAACAGGTCGCACGTGAGTGGTCACGTGAGTTGCAGGAGGAAGAGGTGGTCGTGGAAGAAACTTTCTCATGTCCTTCGGAAATGTAATTTGATTTCAAACTATAGTAATAATAATAACAATTATTATCACTATGTTGATAGTTATAAGGTTAATTAGTTTGGTGAGATAGACATTGGAAGAAGATATGAATGATAGTGTGACCATATACTTTCAAATTTTGGTTGTGCAGTAAGTGTAGTTTTTCGAGACAGGTTTGCTGGTGTACATCAATTACATACAACATATACATATTCATTTCTTCCCTTCATTTTTTGTTATTTGATGAACAATTTTTTTACAAGAACTATATAATATAGTTTTCTTCATTTTTTTCACCCTTATGGTGGCACGAGTAAACTTGGTACAAAGATTTGATAAAACTAAGTGCATGAAGATCACATGTGATTGATGAACATCTATTTTGAAGATCATGTTTCTATAATACTAAATCTATAAATGATGTGTTAAATATAATAGTTACATGTTATACCATATTCGTAGGCTATATGACATAGGTTAGATGTCTTGTTAGTCTTAGTGTGTCCTTTTTAATATGTTAAAATGAGTTTTAACAGGTTAAAATGCTTGTTGTATATAATTTCTCATATGAGCATTCAATCAATTGAATAGTTTTTCAATCGACTGATTTCAGTTAAGTCAAGTGAAATCAACTAATTATATAGAAAATTCAACCGATTGATTTCACTTAAACCATACTATATAAGTTGTGTTTTCGAGAACAGAGGCACAATTATGAGTTTTTAAGTGTGAAAACCTGTTATTCATCATTGAAACTCTCTCTTTGCATTATACAACTGCAATGTGAAGATTGAAGATCTTGGAGGCATTTTGGCTTGAGATTAGCTTGAAGAAACTCGTGTATGGTTGGTGATGGACATTGTAGCACGAAAATGAAGAGGAGAAGGTCCATGACTGCAGTGGAAATGGAGTGAAATGGAGGAGTGGATTCAAGTTTGGAGGCTTTTGAAGCAATGAAGGTGAGACGGAGATGAAACCTATAAGAGAAATATATTCTAGGGAAGGAGGCTAGAGGAGTTCTTGGTAGAAACTAGTCTAGTAAAGTGACTCTAGATGCAATAGGTGTAGTACTCTTAACACTTAGTCTATTGCCAATCCAAAGTAACCAAATACAAGCACAGGAAGCTCTCATTTATAGTAGATGAGCCTTACTTAATGCAATGAAAATGAGAAAGGAAATGAAATGCAAATGCATGGCTTGCTCTCTAAGTTACTCATGGGACCATTGGATGCAAAGGAGCTAGGATCTCACGCCAAGTGTCCTCCTTCACATGTCTCATGCATTGTTACAGTTGGCACTATGTGGAAGGAGTTTTTGGAGAGCAATTTTCGGCCAAGGCAGGATTGGCTTGAATTGGCCCAATTTGCAAGCTAATCAAAAAGTTTAAAAAAGCATGGCCTAACAAATGGCCTAAAATTAGAATCTATTCTTGTACTCTCCTCGCCTCCAGGTCGGAATCCGATCTAGTTTTTCGAGTAATACGCAGTTCATCAAAGATTTTCGTAATGGTAAGTCGGATAGTTCGTCCAATGGTAAGTCGGATAGCTCGTCCAATGGTAAGTGGGATAGCTCGTTGAATGGTAAGTCGGATAGCTCGTCAATGGTAAGCCAGATAGCTCGTCCAATGGTAAGTGGGATAGCTCGTCCAATGTTAAGTGGGATAGCTCGTCGAATGGTAAGTCGGATAGCTCGTCCAATGGAAGTCGGACCACTCCGCCAAACTGTTAAAACGTGCTTGTACACAGGCATATGGGCCAATGATATGGCCAACAACAACCCAAAAGAAGTAGCCCAAAAGGAAGAAACGTGGCATAGAAAGAATGCGTAAAATAAGTAGTAACTGACAAGCAAATATCCCTGAATTTTAGGAATAGCCCCTGACAAGATTTCGGGAGAGAATAATGGAGAAGTGGGTAGGTTGGTTAGCTAAAAATCTGGCAGTAAGGTAACGACTGGAATTCCATCAACGCTTGGAAGAATCCTTACGTCAGCAGGAGCAACTACGTAAGTGAAACGAAGACTTGTGCACCTGGATGAGAGACCGCAGTCATCTACATGATCGTAGTACTATGAAAAGGGGTATAGATCAGGAGGAGGGTCATCCATTCGCTAGAGGAATAATGGAGGAGATGATTCCCCCGCATTTCATCATCCCAAAGGTTCCACAATTCTTTAGGAAGGGCGACCCCAAAGCCCACCCCAAAGCCTTCCGAGCTTAGATGTTGATTTCTAGAGGGAGTGACGTCATCCGTTGCAAAATGTTTGTAGGGACAGTCACTGAAACAACTCTCAAATGGTTTCGTAAGCTTCCCAGTGCATCCATTACATCCTTCACTTCTTTCTCTCAGGTATTCTTGGAACGGTTCGTGGTAAATCGGCCAAAATAGCTACAGATTGCTGACATGTTTGACATAAAGCAACACCCAGAGGAGTCGTTGAAACAGTTCCTCAATTGCTTCTGTGATATAAGCATAGGACTCACTAACCCTAGCGAGGAGATGTTGGTAGGGGCTATTGTCAAAGGATTACGAGCAAATCCTTTCAGCAAATCCTTAATCAGATTGCCCGCGACGACGTTGGCAGAGGTAAGAGGCCGAGTTGTAGTACACATTGAAATGGAGGAAGCAATGCAAAAGAAGAGAGCGGAGGAAAAGGAAAAATGCCTGAATCCTGAATACAAGAACAAAGGTGAAGCCCCATGACTTCAAAGAAAATGATTTGTCTTAAGGAGGGCTCAGGCGATCGAGATAAAGGACAAACTCTCGCCAAAATGGGTAGGACCATTCGGAGTCCAAAAGGTCCTTCTCGGAGGGGCATACAAATTGGAGATGTTGGATGGAATGACCATTCCCAAGACATGGAACGTAGCAAGCCTACAGTTTTATTTTAGTTAAATATTTGTCTCTTATATTATTTCTTTCATTTTTTCTGATGTTAGAAAACTTATTTCATTTCTTAAATAAAATCCACACTCTTTTTCCCTTCCAACATCATTGGAAGGGTATTTTAACGAGGTGGGTTGTTCATAATTTGGTGTGTTTGTTAACACTCATATTTAAAGTTCCTTTTTCTTGATTTTTCTGAATCTCGGTCCGACCTCCCTACGCACTTGGTAAAAACCTCAGTACGTTGAGGGCTATCTCAGTTCAGCCTCACTAGGCGCTTGGGAAAAAACCTCAGTACGCTGAGGGCTATATCGGTCCGACCTCGCTACGCACTTGGGAAAAACCTCAGTACACTAAGGGCTATCTCGGTCCGACCTTGCTACGAGCTTGGTAAAAACTTCAAAACGCTGAGGGCTATCTCGGTTTGACCTTGCTACGCGCTTGGGAAAAAACCTCAGTACGTTGAGGGCTATCTCGGTCCGACCTCGCTATGCGCTTGGTAAAAACCTCAGTACGTTGAGGACTATCTCAGTCTGACCTCGCTATGCGCTTGGGAAAAAACCTCAGTACGCAGAGGGCTATCTTGGTCCGACCTCGCTACGCGCTTGTTAAAAACCTCAGTACGCTGAAGGCTATCTTGGTCCGACCTCGCTACACGCGTGGTAAAAACCTCAGTTTGCTGAGGGCTATCTCGCTTCGACCTACGATATGTTTTTCATTATGTGTTTAGTTAAATTTATAATATCCTATAATATCCTATAAATATCCTACACATACCATTAGCTCATTTCAGTAGTTAAAAACTAATCCCGTTATGTTTAACTTAAAGATCCTTTCTTTAAGTTATGAATATCATAGTTTTGTTTTTATGAAGCACATAAGGAAACAAGAAAAAGGGAAACAATTAGTGTAGTTTTAAACTTGAGTCGTTGGATATAAAGCAAATAAAATATTTGATGGCTGACACATGTTAGGGTAGGTGAGATATAATAAATGGAGGCAGAAGTGTTACGTGTAAGACCCGTGAAAATTAATTAATTAAATAAAAATTAATTAATAAATGTGGGTAGTGAGAGTCTTTATGACATTAAATATTGATTTATATAATGTGAAAAAGTACTAACTCAAGTGGTTGAGGGTACTTAATTGTGTAAGAGGGCTTGGGTTCAAGTCTTAGGTATGTCATTTGTGTGTTATTTAATTATTATTATTTTTTTTATAATATGCTAGAGCATGTTGAGTGATAATATAATCATAAAATTATATTAATAATCACAAAACATGATTGGTTGAATTGGTTATGCACTTGAATGGTGATTGAATGGTCATGGGTTCAAACCTTGGTAGGGTTAAATTAGACTTTCTTTTTGTCAATTTTGCTTTTGGCATGAATGTGAAAGTTTTGAGAAAACCCTAATGGAATGGGTAGCCAAGGGAGGCTGGAAAAAAACTTTCCATAATGAACCATTGAATGACAATTATTAGCCATTAAAACCAATTTCTCGTTTTTAGTCATTACCTAGCATTAAGGAACCATTTAAAGGCCAATTTTTTGTTAGAAGAAGGGTTTTGCAAGGTTGTCATTGTCCTTAGAAAACAGAATACAAAAATTGAGAGTTTCGTGAGGTTTGAGTGAGGAAAGGAGCTGCATTGAGAGAGTCAAAGGAAGATCATTGGTGATCAAGGGGGAACTCACAACAATTCCAAATAAACTAAGGAAACTAGGTTAGGGGAGCTGTCATTTCCTTTTTTAATGATATTGTATGCAACTGCATTATATATTGATGCATGAAAGCCTTCTCCTGAACCAAAATTCTTTTATCGTTTAACCTCTTAATGCCTATTGTATGTGATTTTAGAGAATGTATAGGTATGCTTGTGGTTTCAATTGTATTGAGTACTCTCTGTAACTCCACCACTACTATGATTATTATGATTCTTCTTCTTTTTTTATGATTTGCCGAGATGTTTAGAGTTTTTCTCCTAAATGCGGCACAATTATTATAATAATTATTTTTATTATTATTATTTATATATTGTTATTACTAGTTATTATTATTATAATTATTAATTTTATTTTTATTACTATTATTATTTATATATTATTATCACTAGTTATTATTATTATTATTATTATTTTTTATTACTATTATTACTATTATTTCATTTACTATTATTATTATTTTATTATTATTTTATTTTATTATTATTGTTCTTGTAAAGAACAAATAAGATGTCAAACACAAGCGCCACCTTACCCCAGTCCGCAATCTCGTCAGTAGGCTTCCTCCCGGCTGAAATATGTCGTCTGTGGATATCTTGGTGTGAATTGGTTTGGACCCGAGAGGGGTTACCTGCAGAAGAGACTCCGATGCTCAAGTCAGCAAAACCTCTTACAAAGTCAAATCTCGTAATTAGGGGAGTAATGAATGTGTACCTTTAATTGCTGGGGTCCATGCCTATTTATAGATTTATTAATTATGTCTTGCCACGTCATGGGTGGGCCCCTGGTTGGGCCATAGGTGGGCCTGGGTCATGATCCAGGCTTCTTAATTCGAATATTGTGGGCCCCAAGGGCCTTGCTGGTAGTGCCCTGAATATGCTAAGTTGTTGCTAAGTTCTTGTTTAATTATCCTCAATTATCGGCTTAGGCCGGTTACTTCTTTGGCGTTTTAGGCCAGGTACTATCATTTGTTTATACATGGTGATTATTTGCGTCCTTGGTGGTTACATAGATGGGTTTTATGGTTATAATTTGGCTAGGCTGGCTAGGTGTGGTACACTAGTCCCCCAGCCTTTGTCGGTATAGCTATAACAGTAAAGGATGAGAAGTGTTGGTATGTTTGGCTAGGTCGACTAGGTGTGGTACACCAGTTCCCCAACCTTTAAATGTGATGAACAATGTTAAGGCTTAAAATGTGAAGAGGTTTGTGGCAGGTGAAGGGCTGTCAGAAGTCTAATCCAAAGGGGTTTTGTGCCGTCATTTTTTATGTTCATGACCTTTGGTGTGCCTTGTGACGATTGGTATGGGTTGTGACTTTTGGCGGGAAGAAGTTGTAGCGTTTGGGATTCATGTTTATAAATGAAGATGTTGTTGAAAGTGTGTTCACGTTGCTTCATTTGTAAAAAATCTGAGATCAGTTACTTTGTGTGCATTAGAGTTGTCTGATATCTTTCTTATCTCCATCGTCATCCTAAAAAGAATCAGGTATGTCTAGTAGTAGTGATAGGATTTCCTTGTCGAGTTCGAGTAGTGAAAGCTCTGGGGAGCGGGAGTAGTCAGTTGGGTAGTAGTGATAGGGAGGAACCGAGAAATGTGGGGAGGATCCCTATGGATAGGATAGTTGAAGTTAGGGAGGATCCACATGAGGAGTTGGCGAAAAGTAGCTGGTCGGCGAAGACGGGATACAAGTGGATTGCAGCGGACGTGCAAACACAATAGTCAATATTCTGGTGGTCGCGATTGCTGAAGTCATGGCTGAACTGTACTCCTATCTTTGAGAAAGGTGCTCGAAGGGACATAGTGGTGCTAAAGAGGGTAACTACTGTAGAATGTGTCTGCCATGGCCGAGATGGAGCTGCTGAGGAGTTTTTTTACATGTACATGTGTCATTTCTCACAACTACACATTCGGTTCCCATTTGATGAGTTTACTATGGGAGTGTTGTGGTTGTTGAATGTTTCTCCCACTCAATTGCACCCAAAAAATTGGGCATACTTGCAGGCGTTTCGGCTGTTGTGTATGGCTTTGTATTTGCAACCTTCTCCGTGGGCGTTCCTCTACTTTTTTGATACAAGGCCGAGAAGTCCAATGACGTGGTTGTCGCTTATAAGCCGGCTTGGTTTTAACAAATTGGATGCTTTTACCCAATCTTTTAAACACTTTAAAGATGGGTTCTTTAAAGTGGTGATAAAGCAAGTTGGTCATTTGCATTTTTACACCGCTGATGGCAGTACTAAGTTCCCCTTTTTCTAGACCGGCAACCCTTAGAGGTATAAGGGGATGGCGGGGGAGGAGTTGTCGGTGGCCGACAAGGAGGTGGTGGATGCAGTGATGCTCTTTAGCGATAAGATGCCCACTAAGGGCTTAATTAGGATTTATAATTCGGTTCATCCAATTATAGATATTGAAGGTATCTTTTTATATTTTTAAGTGTTACTTTGTGTTTGAGCGTTCTGACGGTTGTATGTTGTGGGTTGCAAGTCATATGGCACAGATGGGAAAGAAGAATTTGACACTCTTCCAAACGTTGCGGAAGGAGAAGGTGGCTAGAGCTACAGCCGCTGGGAACACTGAGGTTCCTAACTTGCAAGAGTCACTTATAGACGTGCATGTGCACGGTGGAACTAAGAGGATGGCAGAGTTGCCGGCTAGGCCCGGTAAAGGAAAGGATGTGAAGAAAGTGTGGGCCGCCTTGATAGGGCCAGGGTCGTCTAGCGGAGGTAAAGGACCAGAGGCTGGCCTGATCGAGCTTCCGAAGACAACTATGCGAAAAGACATCGAGATCAATGTGCTGAAATCGCTAATTGATTCGATTGACAATATGGAGCCTAATGCTTTAGTGAATGCTATGGTTGAGTTTAGTAGCAAGACACTGATACTGGGGCGGCGGGTGGGGTCTTTATATCAGAGAGAGTTGAAGGAGGGAAACCGGGCAAAAGTTGAAGAGTTGCAAGGAAAGGTTGACAAGTATGCCGAGGAGAAAGAGGCCTGGAAAAAGGAGAAAGAAGAGTGGCAAGAAGAAAGGAAGAGGCTGACAACTTGGAAGGTGCGCTGCCTAGACTCGGAAGAAAAGTTGTAGGGCCGAATTGCGGATCTGGAGGCCGATTATGATGAGGTGAAAGAGAAATATGACGGGTTGGAGGTGGAGCTAGAAGATTTGAAAAGTTGTGTTATCCAAGAGCATATAAATGACTTTCAGAAGGGTTTGCGGCAAACGACCTTCTTCTATAAGGATGTTGATGTTAATGATGTGAAGTTTGATGTAAATAAGGATGTGGTTGATGGTGTGCTTGTGGATGAGGCGGAATCTAGGCCCGAGGAGGATGCGGGGAAGAGGGCGGAGGAGGTGGATGCGAACGTTGATGGCGCGGTTGCGAAGGATGCTGATCAAGAGGCGTCTAAGAATCGTTATTTTAATACTTCCAATTTGATGTTGATTCTAAGTTTGTAATAACCTGTACATTAACTACTTTTATGCTAATGTGACGAATGCTTTGTGTATGCTTTGTTGTTTGTTTGATACCGATAACTTGTGTTATAGTGGCGCGTTTATGGTGTGATTTAATCGTGAGTGTGAGTTTGATGTATGTAGTGTTCGCTTTAGAGTGTTTAATTCGATAAGAAGCGTTTTGGTTTGCAAATGCGATTTTACATTACGGGTGTTCGTCGCAGGCCGCTTACTTGTGGTAAGGGTGGAAAACTTAGATGATTACAAGTAAGTCAAGGGTGTTCGACCTAGGCCGCTTACTTATGGTAAAGGTGGGGAACTAAAAACGAATTAACATCAAGTTAAAGGTGTTCGACCTAGGCCGCTTACTTGTGGTAAGGGTGGGGAACTTAGACGATTAAAAAGTAAGTCAAGGGTGTTCGACCCAGGCTGCTTACTTGTGGTAAGGGTGGGGAACTAAAAACGAATTAACATCAAGTTAAGGAGTAGACGTGAGGTTAAGAACCCTTTGTTTTATGCAGAAAATTTGGGGTGCCTTGTTAAAACCTCCCTGGCCAAAACCCTCCTAAGGGAAAAAAGACCAGGTGAGGGAAAAGAGTACACCTAGGGTTACAAGTATATGCTACAATACATGTCTTTAACTAAAGTAAAACTTGAGATGGGACACATTCCATGTATTGGGTATTTCTTCCCCCCATAGTTGTTCAAGCCTATACGCTCCTCCTCCAACATCTTCACGTATCCGGTATGGGCCGTCCCAATTGGCGAAGAACTTGCCATCCTTCTTTCTTGCACTGCTGGCCATTCTCCAAACTAAGTCTCTCTTTGCGAACGATCTTGGGCATAGGTTCACATTATATTTTTTGGCCGTTCTCTGTTTAGCAACTAAGTTGTGTATCTGGGATTTTTCTTTTAACTCGGGTAGGATGTCGAGGTCGGTGCTCATGTTTTGATGATTTTGGATTGGGTCACATAGTTCTCTGCAAAGAGATGGTTCACCAATTGCAACTGGTATCACGGCGTCCACGCCGTATACTAGGCTGAATGGAGATTTGTTTGTTGCTGATTGAGGGGTACACCTGTAGGCCCATAGCACTTCCACTAATTCTTTTGGCCATCGGCCCTTGGCGTTGTCCAACCATTTACGCAGTTCTACTAGTATAACCTTGTTTGCTGCCTCGGCCTGTCCATTGGTCTGTGGGTGTTCAACAAAGCTGGTTACATGTTTGATGCCCAGGCTGATATAAAATTTAGTCAGTTCTTTGTCTATAAACTGTCGGCCATTGTCGGTGATGATTGTATGTGGGACGCCATACCGGCATATAATATCCTTCCAGACGAATTGTTGGACTTGTTGGGCTGTAATGGTGGCTAATGGTTTGGCTTCTATCCACTTGGTGAAGTAGTCGACAGCTACTATCAAGAATTTTACTTGGTCTTTTCTTGGGGAGAAAGGGTCGAGAATGTCCATTCCCCACTTTGCGAAGGGCCACGGGGATAGTATAGAATGGAGTTGTTCTTGTTTTTGATGGATGAGGTTGCCATGTTTCTGGCAGGGTATGCATCTTTTGACAAAATCGTGGCAATCGGCCTCCATGGTCTTCCAGAAGTAACCAGCGCGAAGGATTCTGGTAGTCATGGTGCGTGCATCGGAATGATAGCCACATATGCCTTCATGTAATTCTTTAATGATGTACTGAGCTTGTTCTGCAGTGACGCATTTGAGAAGTGGTTGGCCGTATCCTCGTTTGTACAGGTCATCGCCTATCATCGTGTACCTGTCAGCTTTAGTTAGCCAACTCCTGTCAGTGTCAGGTGGGGGGTTACTGGTTTGGAGGTATTGGATGTAGGGAGTTGTCCAATTGTCGTCTTGGTGTTGAGTTAGGGTGTGACAAGTGTTTGTGATGGAAGGGGCGGATAGCGTTTGCTATAAGAGTGATCGGTAGTGGCTTTTTAGCTTAGTGCTGGCTAGTTTGGATAATATGTTGGCTCTGATGTTTGCGGATCTGGGAATGTGTTGGACGCAGACTTGTTCGAAGGTAGATTGGATGACTTTTTGGACCAGGTGATAGTAATGTAGGAGGGTAGGGTCTTTGATCTCGAACTCGTCATTTAGATGGCCCACAGTAAGCTTGGAATCGGTTTTGCATGTGAGTGATTTGACACCAACTTCGCGGGCTTGGTTGTTGGACGTTCTGAAGGCGAAGTGGAGGGATTTTTCGACGAGGACGTCGTTGGGGCCTTCTAGGACGATGTCGGCACCTACCTCTTTTGGGTTTGACGAACCATCAACATAAAGTGTCCATTGGTCCTCTTTAGGGGTTCGTTGGAGATCGTTGACAAAGTCTAGGAGGCATTGAGCTTTGATGGGGCCGTGGGGTTCATAGCGGATGTTGAATTCGGATAATTCGACGGCCCAAGATGACATGCGACCCGCGAGGTCTGGTTTCTGCAGTATCTTCTGGATGGGGTAGTCGATTTTGACGATGATGTTCTGATTTTGAAAATAGGGACATAGGCGTCGTGTTGCATGTACTTGGGATAGGGCTAACTTCTCCACCATCTGGTATCTGGTTTTGAGATCTTGCAGGGTTCGACTGACGAAGCATACAGGGTGTTGAGTGCCATTGACATCTTGAACCAGCACGGCGCTTACGGTGTGATCCGTGGCGGTGATGTAAACGAGTAGGGGTTGATGGGTGTCTGACTTATGGAGGATGGGTGGTGAGGTGAGGGTGGTTTTTAGTTTTTGAAAGACTTGTTCACAATCGTCGTTCCACGTGAACTTGGCCGATTTTTTGAGCAGTTGAATGATGGGTTGGGTTTGTTCGGCTAACTAGGGAAGGAAGCGGGAGATGGCGGTTAGTTGGCCTATGAGACGTTGTACTTCTTTGACACTGTTGGAGCTTCGCATGTCAATAATTGCATTGCACTTTTCGGGGTTAGCCTCTATGTCACGTTGTGTAAGCATGACTCCGAGGAATTTACCACGGTCGACGCCGAAGACGCATTTTTTGGGGTTGAGGCGGAGGTTGTATTGTCTTAATGCAGAGAAGATGGTGGACAAGTCTTGAGCATGCTGGTGATGACTTCGGGATTTGACGACCATATCGTCAACGTATACCTTGACACACTTGCCCATTATATGGCTGAAGACCTTATCCATTAGTTACTGATATGTTGCTTTTACGTTTTTGAGGCCGAACGGCATGACCTTGTAGAAGTAGTTGGCATCGTTTGTAATGAAGGCGGTTTTGTTCATGTTGGATGTGGCCATGGGAATCTGGTTGTAACCAGAGTATGCATCAAGAAAACTGAGAACTTTGTTACCGACTGTACCGTCGACATGCCGGTCAATGTTGGGTAAGGGGTAGGCATCCCTAGAACAGGCTTTATTGAGATCCGTGTAATCAACGCACATCCGCCACTTGCCATTAGCTTTCTTGACTAAAACCACGTTGGAGAGCCAAGTGGTGTAGTGGGCTTCTTCGATAAACCCTACATTGAGCAACTTGTCGACTTCGGCCTTGGTCGCTAATCGACGTTCTTCGCCAAGTTTGCATTTTTTCTGGGACACATATCGGGCATCCTTGTAAATGGATAATTTGTGGGATGCGACTTGAGGGTTAACGCCGGGTAAGTCAGCAGCTGACCAAGCAAAGAGGTCTGTGTTGTTGATGAGGGTGGGTGTAAGGATGTCGCGCTATTCAGGTTGTAATCTAGTGTTGAGTTTGATGACGCGTCAATTAGTGAGTTCTAGTGGTATGGTTTCTTCGACCGACTCGAGGCGGGCATCTTAGCCTACTCTGGGGTTTAGATCATCGCCAGATAAGGCTATGTCAGAGTCGGGTGGTTGTTCAATATGATTGGTCTGAAGGATGGGAAGCTGCGGGCGTAGGCTGGCCATGTAGCATTCGCGTGCGAGCCGTTGGTCGCCATGAATGGTAAGGATGTCGCCAGATGGGGATGGAAATTTCATGGCCAGATGAGGTGTGGAGACGACAACGCCAAAAGTGTTAAGTGAAGGTCGGCCGAGGAGGACATTATAGGATGTGGGCGCATCGATGACGAGGAATCGGATAGGTACTGTCTTGCATTATATATTGATGCATGAAAGCCTTCTCCTGAACCAAAATTCTTTTATCGTTTTACCTTTTAATGTCTGTTGTATGTGATTTTAGAAAAGGTATATGTATGTTTGTGGTTTCAATTGTATTGAGTACTCTCTATGACTCCATCACTATTATGATTATTATGATTCTTCTTCTTTTTTTTATAATTTGCCGAGATGTTTAGAGTTTTTCTCCTAAATGTGGCACAATTATTATAATAATTATTTTTATTATTATTATTTATATATTGTTATTACTAGTTATTATTATTATAATTATTAATTTTATTTTTTTATTATTATCACTAGTTATTATTATTATTAGGTTAAAATACCTTTTTGGTCCCAATTTTCGTCAAGTCTTTTCAAATAAGTCCTAATTTTGGTTTTGTGTTCAAATAGGTCCCAATTTTCGTCAATTTTGTTCAATTGGGTCCTTTTTTGCTAACACCGTTTAAATCATTAACGACCATGAACAGTGACTGTCACGTGTCACTTCGTGATTTTTTTCAATTTTTTTAATTTTTTTTAAATTTTTAAAAATTTTTTTAAATGTACACGTGTCAACCCAAGAGTGTGCCATGTATCACTTCGTGGTTTTTGAATTTTTTTTGAATTTTTTTTTTGAATTTTTTTTGAATTTTTATAAAATTTTTTATAAAACTTTTTTAAATTTTTTTAAATTTTTTTAAATGTCCACGTGTCAATCCAATTGCGTGCCACGTGTCAAAGTCAATGTTCTAAATTCAATTTGGTCCCTATATTTGTTATTTTTGTTCAATTAGATCCCAATTTTTGTTAACATTATTAAAACCAAATTTAATTTTTATATTAAAATTCACATTTTTTATTAAATATTTTTATATAATATATTAAAATTCACATCATTATGACTTTGATATAAAAATTAAATTTGGTCACATCTTCGATAAGGACCAAATTGGTTAATTTTAACAAAAATTGGGACCTAATTGAACAAAAATAACAAATATAGGGACCAAACTGAATATAGAATATTGACTTTGACACGTGGCACACTATGAGGTTGACACGTGGACATTTAAAAAAAATGTAAAAAAAATTTAAAAAAATTCCAAAAAAAAAAAAAAATTACAAA
>Ga0214544_1007227_pt1 | contig 19712 bp, 8 predicted proteins | sample CNSS3metaG_FD_160074 | JGI IMG/M metagenome (GOLD analysis project Ga0214544, IMG submission 160074) | Root nodule microbial communities from cowpea collected in UCLA plant growth center, Los Angeles, California, USA - CNSS3 | ecosystem: Host-associated > Plants > Roots > Nodule | place: USA... | reverse complement strand
CTGTCTCATACCATTACCATGCCACATTGATACCAACCCTTTCATGTCTCATGTCGAACTCATACCAAACTCATCATTTCAATTTCATGAATCATCTCATACAATTATCATGTTCACGTCATGTTAAGACACAAATCACAACTCATACACCACCTCATTCATACAGGTCATTCAGTTCATAAGTTTAAAGATAAAACTCATACAAGAATGTTGTTCACTTTTGAAATCAAGGAAACATCAAGACCAACCCCTTTCTCGCCCAACCTCCCGCTCAGGCAGAAAGGTCTCGCCCAGGCGAGGAGGACCCTCGCTCAGGCGAGAGTTCGACTTCCAACATGAGAACCCTGCGCGCGTTCTCGCTTAAGCGAGACCCTCCTCACCTAAGCGAGACGTTCGCTCGCCCAAAACGTACAGTGGGTCGCCTGGGCGACCCTTCGCGAAGAAATACTTAGGCGAGTCCCTGTAACCCTCGCCTAGGCGAGACAGGCTCGCCTGGGCGAGTTTATCAGACTCTGCCTCTGTTCCTCTATGCCATCATCACAGTTTCATACCCAAACAACAAAACAACTCATACCATACACTCGCAGTCACATATAAGCACGAAAATCACGGAATATCATCAAAACAACCATTATTGTACCGAACAATAGGGTTCTAGCTTCCCTTACCTGGGAATAAGCTAGCAAAATAACCCGACACGCCCTCGACACAGAACGCACGAGCACAGCAGCTCAAGGAACAAACGGAGGAGCTGAAAGGATAGAGAAACAGAAGCATGATATGGGTCACTTGAAAACCCTAACTGGAAAAAGAACAAAAAGGAACAATGGAGACGAGTATGGACTAGCCACAGTACTTACATGGAGTAGGAAACAACTTCGAGCTAGCTTGAAGATGGCAGGACCTAACCCTAGCAGAGCTTATTTTTGGCGCACGGGGGAAGATGACGGCTACGTTTCTGAGAGTGAAAGGAAGTGTGAAATTAAGGCAACACGAAGGACTTTTATCCTATGGGCCAACCTTTAGGCCCATCGTTGTAGGGCAGCCCTTAAAAGGAAGCAGAAAAAAAAGGACCTTACAGGTTGAATTTTATGAACCAAATAGTCTACACAAAAATTAAAAAAGTTAAAATATTAACGTTGACTTTGCTTTCTTTTAATTTAATTTATAATATATAATAATATATTATTAATATATAATAATAATAATAATAATATATAAAAATTATTACTATTATATATTATTAATAAAATTAATAATTAATAATAATAGTATTATTAATAATATATAATATATAATAATGCTAATATATAATTATTAATAATATTATTATTGTTAATAATAATATTATCAATAATTAATAATAATTATATATTAATATATCATTTGTGGCATTAATAATAATAATAATTAATAATATTATATAATAATATTATTATTGCTAATATTAATATTAATAATAATACCATTAATAATCATATATCAGTAATGTTATTACATTATTAATAATACAGTACTATTATTATAATATAATCTTATTAATTACTAATATTAATACTAATAATAATTAATAATATATAATAAGAATATTATTATTAATTATTATTAATACTATTATTTTATAATTATTATTAAAAATTATTAGTATTAATATTAATAACAGTTATTTATTATTATTATTATTATATATTATTAATAGTAATAATAATATTATTTATTATTAATATTAGTAACATTAGTAATTAATAAGATTATATAATTATTAATAGTATTATTATTATATATTAATAATTATTATTAATATTATTACTGATATATTAATATATAATTATTATTAATATCAATACTAATATTAATTATTATTATATATTTGTTAATAATATTAATAATAATAATGATATATAATATAATAATTATTAATATATAATAATAATACTATTAATAGTTATACTTTATTATTATTATATATTAATAATATATTGTTATATATTATAAATTAAATTGTAAGAAAGTGTGAGTCAGGTTGATACTAATATTTAAAATTTTTATAATCAATCGTGAAAGCGCAGGCTTAACTAAGGTTAATTTTTTATTTTATAAAAAGAATTAAATTACACGTGGTACTATTTGTTATTTTTAATGTTATTCAGAAATAGGGATAAAAAACAATAATTTTGAAAGTGCATAGATTAAAAAGTGATAAAGTTTTGATTAGAGACTATTTCTAAATTAAAATGAAACTTCAGATACTAAAAACATATTTTTTTTCAATAAAATTTAATGTAAAATATAAATTTAAATAAACATAATCTTGTTAAAAATATTTATTAAAAATTAAAGTTTGTTTCAATTTAGAGAGATATGAAATAGTTTAATGGAACTTAATTGAGATAAAATAATAAATATAGGACCAAATTGAGAGTAATGCGATGATACTTGATGTCATAGTGACACATGACACTCTCATTGTCATATTACATTATCATTTTCATGTGGCATGATTTTAATTTGTCAAGTGACAATTGTTTTTTTAAAATATAAAATATCTTTTTTTTAGAAATTACGAAATGACATGTGACACCTCTTTAATTTTGTTAGCACATTATTAACGAGAAAAAAAAAACTAATTGTATCAAATTTTCAAAAGATAAAAAAAATTGAGGTATATAAAGAAAAGGTACCGATTTGAGATTTTCCAAACGAATGACATGATTTAACGTAATATTATCCTTTATACATCGTGTGTTTAGTGTAGCATAACTAATGGAGTGAAGGAGCTTCAACAAGGTTTTATAAGTTATAAGTATAGAAGGGATGCAGGACGTTTGAAGTTATGGTTTTAAGATTGGCTTGGAATGGTTCAATGCTTGAAAAATATCCCCTTTGTTCAAATTAGACATCGGACTTATGATTGCAAATATTTAGAGTTTTGAAAATTGTGTACAGAATGGTTTAAATTTAATTCACTTCTCTGAAGTAATTTATAAAATGAGGTCTGTGATCGCTTAAATATTGTAAATTATGTTTATCCATATTTATTTTAAGCGTAAACCATATATTAATAATAAGTAATCTAATATCAGTAACATAATACGTCTCTCACATAACATATCTTATTAAAGTAAATTTTACATGACTTTGACATTATTTTTAGATAATCTTAACTCAATTATATAATATAAATATATAAAAAAATATATATATATATATATATATATATATATATATATATATATATATATATATAAATAAATAAATAAGATTTCGATATGAATTAGAAGTATCATATCGGATAAAAATAAAAAAATATCCATATATATTGGTAGAAAAATCTATAAATTCATTGTTTTAATATTTTGAATTAAAAGTTAATATTCTGATCTTTTATATAAACTTGTTAGCACCTTATTAATATTGAATCTCTTGATGTCTTTCCTCGTGAAAAACCTCACGTATCTGTTTATATAATTTATCTCATATGTTGTGAAAATGAGATTTTCAACAGTAGAGATGCCAAGAGAGGAGGAAGAACACTTCATGCGTTGTGGGACTTTCCCCTTCCAAAGGTGCGGCATGAACACATATGGGATTCAGTTGGAGTGAGGATAAGCAGAGTTGGGTTTCACACCAATCTCATTCCCTATAAAAGAAGGAATAATGTTTTTGCAACAGAGTATTGGTGTTGTATGATCAGACACATTAAACAAAAGAAGAGAGGATGGTGTTGTTAGTTGAGGGTGATGAAGTGAGAGTGAGAGTGAGAGTGAGTTATGATGTCATGAGAGAAAAAAAGAAAAGAAAAGAAGAGAGAAGAGAGATGTCCAAATGAAGAAAAGATTCGAAATAGAGATTTGAAAAGGCAGAAAAGGAAAAAGCAAAAGATAGGATAGAAAGGGTCCGAGAGATGCTCTGTTCCTCAGAAATGGGGAGTGAGTCGCAATCTCAATCAATGATGTAACCTCTCAACCCACGAACGCACTGCTTTACCTCTCTTCAAACAAAATCTTCTTCGCTACATTCTCTGATTATAATATCATTAATCTCACACTCCGGATTAGTAGCGTTGTTGATCCAGAACAACCACAACAACAAAAACACAACCTTCGTTCGACAGGATGGTCTTTCGGAGCTCCACCTCCCTAATTGGCCTCCTGTCCCTCCCCATCATCATCCTCCTCCTCCTCCTCCGCCCCATCTCCGCCATCCGTCTAGGCCTCACCCGCCGTCACTCGCCGGACCTCCCCCTCTTCAGGGAGGCCCCCGCGTTCCGTAACGGCCACGAGTGCGGCTCCACCCCCGACCACGTCATCAACGTCGCCATGACCCTCGACGCCAACTACCTCCGCGGCACCATGGCGGCGGTCCTCTCCATGCTCCAGCATTCAACCTGCCCGGAAAATCTCTCCTTCCACTTCCTCTCGGCGCACCACGACGCTCCCGAACTATTCTCCAGCATCAAGTCCACCTTCCCCTATCTAAACATGAAGATTTACCGCTTCGACAGCAACAGGGTCCGCGGCAAGATTTCCAAGTCCATTCGTCAGGCCCTGGACCAGCCCCTCAATTACGCCAGAATATACCTCGCCGACACCATCCCGGAGGACGTGAAACGCGTGATATATTTAGACTCTGACCTGGTGGTCGTGGACGACATTGCGAAGCTTTGGGGCGTGGACATGGAAGGGAAGGTGGTGGCTGCGCCTGAATATTGCCATGCAAACTTCACGCTGTATTTCACGGACACGTTTTGGTCGGATCCAGCTCTGGCGGAGACGTTCAAGGGAAGGATGCCGTGTTATTTCAACACGGGGGTGATGGTGATGGACGTTGACACGTGGAGGAAGGAGAGATACACGGAGAAGGTGGAGTCATGGATGGCGGTGCAGAAGCAGCAGAAGAGGATCTACCATCTTGGTTCTCTTCCGCCGTTTTTGTTGGTTCTGGCGGGGAACATAAAAGCGGTTGACCATAGATGGAACCAACATGGTTTAGGTGGAGACAACTTCGAAGGAAAATGCAGGTGCCTGCACCCTGGTCCCATTAGTTTACTCCATTGGAGTGGGAAGGGCAAACCCTGGTTGAGATTGGATTCTAGAAAGCCATGCATCGTGGACCATCTTTGGGCTCCTTATGATCTCTATCGCTCTTCTAGACACTTTTTTGAAGAATAGAAAATGAATATGAAGGAAATTGAGTTTGAGTTTTATTCATGGAGAGGATTATCTGCTGCTTCAGCTAGCGTAGTAGCCTGGCAATGGATTGGAGTTGTATATTCCTTTTTTTTCCTTTCCTTTGTTCAGTTCTATATTCTTTTATATTCTTCTTTTTCTTCTTTTTCTTCTGTTCATACTCATTGGAGAAGCATCACAATACACATATACTACGCTCACTGCTTTAACTCTCTAAACAATCTTCTCTATATATTCATTCTCTATTCCTTGCCTCCAACTTCCTGCAAAACCCTCTCCCTTCTAAACTACTTCTATTTTCTTTCACTAAATTCAGATTCTATCACAACATTTATAACAACATAAAACACTTCAACTTCATATATCATGTTTTTGGAAATTAATCTAACAATTTTCAGCACCAAAAGATACTTCTGAATACAATCTTTAATCTAAAAATCATCCATGATTAGGTTGTTGTTTCTTTAGATTCTAATATGCTAATTAAGTCAATGTCGTTATAACTTGTGATCCTAACATTTCAAACACTTATTTTCCACTTTTCCTACTTTTTTTTCTTCTTATTTTATTATATAGTTTTCTATATATTTCTTCTCTCTCAGTATACATCACATGCATTATTATTTTTAGCATTAAATATATTTTTCGTTCCTTAATTTTTAGTAAAAATTAAAATTAATCTATTTTTAAAACTTTGACTTAGTTTAGTTCTTCAACTTTAGAAATGTATGAATTTAATTTTTTTAACCAAATTTTGTTAAGTTTATTTAACATTTCAGGACATTTTAGGATAGTTTTTAAGTTAACATGGAAACGAGAATGTATCAAACGGTGTAAACAACTCAAATACTATCATGAAATTTGCTTGAAATTTCAAATAAAGTTAACAAATTTGGTTAAAAGAACTAAATTTACTCACTTCTAAAGATGGTGTAAACAACTCAAATACTATCATGAAATATGCTTGAAATTCCAAATAAAGTTAACAAAATTTGGTTAAAATAACTAAATTTACTCATTTTTAAAGAAGAGAGACTAAATTGGTTCAAAGTTTCAAAGAGAAACTAATCCCAGTTTTTTCCAAAAGTTAAAAGGAGAAAAACATGTTTAATCCTTATTTTTAATATCAATTCTACAGTTAGGAGTATTGGTGTGTTTCATGGTCCTCTTTTTTTAAATCATTTTGTTGCGAAACCATTTTAAAAGATAAAGACAATTTTAAGAACTAGAGAACCAAAGAAGATCCTTTTTAATTTATCTAAGAATATACCTTTTATCAGTAAGATAACATATAAAGCTTGTTTGGTTTAGAAGATTTTCAATTTTATTTTATAAATTTTTTATGTATATTTGATAAAATTTTATTCAAGTCGTAATTTCCTGTAATAAACTATTACATATTTTCTAATTCTTTAACTGTGTAAAACAATGTTTAGATATATAAATGTAAGAAATAATATAAATGAAACCAAAACATGTACAATTATGTAAAAAACGGTTATAATTATACAAAGATAAGATATTTTGACCAATTTTTTTATTTAATTTTAATTTATTATTTTCATCACTTTTACTTTTAGATCATTATATCACATCAATAAAAAATATTAAAATAAATAATTTAAGAGTGATGAAAGGGTAGACAATCACCCATCAAAGCACAAATACTCATCCCACCTATTAAACAATATTTGTTTCCTTTTCTTAAAGAAAAATATTCACGGACATTAATTAAAAAGGTGCATTGACCTAATATACACTTAAATATTAAATAATAATATTATAATTTTTTCGCTGAGTTTCCTTTTTCTTGGTATTTTTTATACTTTTTTCCTGTAAATGTCTTTATTTTTCACTTTTCATAAAAAACATGTTTTTAAAACTTTCTTTAAAATAAATATGAAAATATAAGAAAGAAAAACAAATTATATTATTTTTTTCATTATATAATATTTGTTTGTCTCTATCAAAAGGTTTATAAATCTACCGAAGGAAAGTACTATGAAAGCATCGTCATTACTCATTTTTGTAACAAAGAGTCACTAAAATTAATACATATAGTACAACATTTGTAACAAAAGTCTACATCCAACTCGACTTAATGTGACTTCGACGACCTAGGCATTGGCTTGACCTAAGCCTAACTTAACTCATCTCAACTTTAGTCAGATTCAACTTGATCCAACTTGAGTCTGACGCGGACCCAACTTGACTCAACCTCATATAGACCTAACTTAAACACTACTTGAGATGAGTACAACTCAACTTGATCCTAGGTAGGCCAAACTAGATTTGGCCTAAGGTGGGCCCAAATCATTTGAGACCGAGATGGGCCAAATATGAGTTGGTTCATTCGACCTTATGTGGACCTAGGTTAATTCGATTTGACGTGAGCTTAACTTGACTCATCTTGACATGGGCTTGAGTTTATTTGTCCTATACAAGACCAAGTAGACTTCTGTCCACATTAGGTTAAGTGGAGTTGGACACATGTCAAATCAATTCAAGTTAAGTTGACGTTGTTACTAGTTCAATTGTACCTATCTTAGGTCGAGTTGAGTTGAGTTAATCCCACCTCAACCCAAGTCTAGTTGGACCTGTCACAGGTTGACTCAAGTTATACCCACATTAGGTTTAGTTGAGTGGGATGAAGTCAAGTTAGGTCATGTCAAGTCGAATCAAGTCAAATCCATATTGGATCAAATTGAGTCATAACCACGTTGAGACATGTTGTGTCAAGTCCACATTTATTTGAGTATAATTGATCTCACCTCAAGCTAAGTTGAGTCAATTACTTCGAGCTAAGTCATGTTAGCAATGTTGGATTGAATTATGTTAAGGACATTTTAAGCTAAACCGAGTTGAGTTCATGTCGAACTCATTCAGGTCAAACCTTATCAATTTAAGCTTAAACAAGTTTGTAAAGAATAAGAGTCATGTCTAAAAACGAACCCAAATTGGATTTGATCACCTAACCTAAAAATTTGGATTGGGTCTTAACTTTTCAATTAAGTTGCAAATAGTGGAAATTAATTAAAGATCAATTTATAATTAATATAAAATATTTAGAAACCAATTTATAATTTAAAATATTTTAAAAATTTATGTAATTATATATATATATATATATATATATATATATTAATCGAAATCTTACTCTAATCAAAGTCCAATTTAATCCTTACCTAATCAAGTATACGTGGAACTTTGTCATTTGGTGGACCAATGAAAATAAATTTATTTTAGGAGTAGGTCGAGATTAACTCATAAGTCACAAATAAAATTAATACTTTATATATATAAAAATATAATATAACTACATTACATTTATAAAAAAAACAAAAGTTAAGAAAATTAATTAAAATTTAATAAGTAAATTAGATTAGAAATATTCTTTAGCTAAGTACTTTAAAATGGTTTTGAATTTTTTTTATGAAAAAAGTGATTTCAAACCAAATTGTAAAATTGATTCCAAATTAAAATATAGTGTATAAAAATAATATATATATATATATATATATATATATATATATATATATATTGTCCCATACTTATTTTTGATAATAGATAGATATTTAAAATTGATTGATGCTTATTTTTGGTAAACTTCAATACTAAAATTCAAGTAATGCAATGTGTGTCATATTAGTACCACTGACAATATCACTTACAATGTAATATGTGTCATATTAAGAACCTACCTGACACGTGATAACAATTTTTTTATAAAAGAAAACTAAAAGAATTAAAAAATACATGATATGATGTTATATTTAAAAAAAAAAAATTTATTTGAGAAACATCTAATTAAAATACATTTTTAAGAATTAAAACACAATCGAAACTTTTTTAAAAACGATGATTGACTTTTTTAAAAACAAAACTGAACTGATACACGTACCTACTATATAAGTGCATCAGTTCGTTTACTGTTAGTTTATGTTATCTGTCTTTGTTAGTAAGTTAATAGTCGGTGGTTAGTTGTTCTCTCGTTGTTGGTTTGGGCCAGGTCCGATCAACTTGCTCAATAAGCAATTTGTCTCCATATAAATTATATAAATTATTTTATAATAATATGCTGAAGGCATTATCAAATGACATCGCCTAGAAAGATGAGTGGTTTGTCTGTTACATCGAGTCTGGTTTTCTTACTTTCTGATTCTATTCTTATTCGAGTTAAATGCACAATTTCATGTGAACTATGAAAAAAGATATCCATAAGTACTAGGACACTCAAAATTGAGAAAAAGTAGAATTTTGTTCCAAACTTAGAAATACCAAAAAAGATGGATGCAAACATTCGTTCAGACAAACTACGAGTTTGTTTCAAGCTCAAGAAAGTAATAAAGAGAAGAGTGAAATAAAGTTGCAAACATTCCAATTTGTTTACTAATATTGATCTGTTAACTAAAGTTCATTCAGTTAACACAACTTCTCGTTTTTTTAATGGGATTACGAGAATAAAGATGTCATCCAGTATTAAAATAAAGGTCCTACTGTAGTCTGTTTAGTTATGTTCGTTCAGAAAATTTATCAGAATTTTCCAGAGTTCTCAAGTCTCTTCGAAAATGTCTTGAAGAAAAGGTCTATACAGCACAAAATAAATAATGAAACCAATCATGCTCAGCATAGACATGACTACAAAGTTATAATTGCAATCATGTTAATCTTTTTCAAAGCTTTATTTTTCCGTGTTCCAAAACACTACAGATATTAGTCAGTTAAAAAAAAATCCGAGCAACTATGAAATTCCACAGGTGTGTGAAATTTCACACTTGTTCTGCACAATTTCAGCAATAACGAACAAACCATTGAAATAAACATCAATTTTCATCATTAGTAAGCTAGACAAACTAAACGAGAAAATTTTGTAACGGATGATTTCTAGCATACTACAGTAACACTGCATTAACAGTCCAAATGCCCATATATAGTGTCATACATTCTTGAACCCTGCCAACAAATCATCAGTCACACAGCCAAACACTCACCGGTACTTGCAGACGAAGGTTGAAGCAAGTAGGTTCAAGTGAGAAAGAGTGGAACAGAAGCCAAAATCTCGTGCTTACAGGATGTCCGTCCTCTGTTCTTGCTTGTCATTTCATTGGAGAACAAAATGGTACAAAGCAAGACAAAGATTAACTGGATCTGGTTTCTTTCTGACTTCAAAAAAATATAGCTTTAGTGTTAGTTTTCAAACTTCTGGTTAACTATGGTCTTAGACCCGTTGATTTCTGTAGTTTAAATGTTCTTAACACTGTTAAATTGATGTGTTTGATTCCAATAGTTTAAAAAATAAATTTAATCTATGTTCCGATGTAAGTAGAGACTAAATTCATTTTCTAGCAGTACACATCTCAAATGCTTGCTGCACAAAAACTAAGACTGCACACCGAAAGTACAAACACTAACTTGTTGCCCAAAAACTAAGACTGCTCACCGAAAGTACAAACAATAAAAGCACATTTTTGGCAGCATGATTATGAAATAGGTCACACTATTGTTTAAGAATAAAATAAAGTTTCTCTAGAATAAACAAACTAATTATGAAAACAGGAATAAAAAATAAACTAGTAATTTGCTTCTCAGCCTGGGGTCAATATCTTGTACTAATTTAGAGTCATATGAAGATAGTAAATGAAAAAGATACTTGTATATCCAAGGAGTATCTACACCTAAAGAAGAGAAAAAGTAACAAACTGAGAAAATAATAATCGGGTCAGTCATGTCTGAGTGAACTATACGGTTTAGTATACATCAAGGAAATACCTAAATATAACAAAAATTTAGCTTCCAAAACCTAGACTCCTACAGGGTCCAAGGACTCTTTCGGTAAGTTAAGTTTGTGAACTTATACGCTTTGCGAAGATCAATGGTCCATTTAGTTACAAGAAAACAAGGATAAACAAGTTTAAAATTAAACTTAGTGATGAAGTAGAAAGATATATTTATATATATAAAGTAAGTGAATTTTGCTTCTAAGAATTTAATTTCGCCTTCCCTTTCTCTTTTTGTCTTCTTACTTTCGAACTTTTGTCTTCTTACTTTCGACCCAACTCCATAAATGTGATAGCAGGGCAGGTCCTTAGAGTTACCCTTGATTCACATGATTAAGTTCAGTACAAGCATATTTTAAACAACTGTATAATCTGAAGAATTGGATATATTAAGGAGGATGGATTGAAAAAAAAAAAAAACAGAAAACCTGCTTTTCCCCTTTCCCCGTCACCAAAAGGCCATCAGAGAAAATAAAAAAACCAAATGGCACTGTAATTATGTCTGAAACATGTATAGAAGGACTTAACCAACAGAATAATTGAATTGAGCAGCTAATATTAGGAGTAAATAGAGAGAAAACTAGGTTTACGGTTTTACCCACATAAAGCAAGAGAGCAGAAGGATTTGGTGATATAAAGATCCTCCTCAGCTGAAATCAAATTGAAGAACTCGTTATCTTCCCTCACAACAGTTTCAAACGGAAACAGTGCATGGTTGTTTTCATTTTAAAATAGGCATTGGAATTGAAAGATGCATCGAACTGCAATGCAATGCCTATTTTAAAAATGAAAATAAAGAAACTCCTGTTTCCATTCGAAAGGGATGCAGTGAGAAGGTAGGCAAGGCGGTCTTCAATTTGATATCAGGTGAGGAGGACAAGTCGCATGGCCCCATCGTCTCCTTCTTCTCCCACCGATGCAAAACCCTAGACACTCTCCTCAGATCCAATCTCATCTAACTTTCTCTTCTGTTCTCTGTTCTACATCCACCTAGCATCAAAATAAATAGCCTTCACAGCCGCTTCATTACGTCAGCCCTAATCTTCAATTTTTTTTTTTTTGTTTTGTTTTACCTTCAACTTCTATATATAACTACATTATTTAAAATATTTAATTAATTAACTTAAATTCTTAATAAATTTCTTCATCCACTTATAAAGCCCACACATACAAACATTAGACTTGTAAAATTTATACACTACTATTATTAACTCTCTCCTTATTTTCATTATATTAGTTAAAGTGAGGCGGCACAAACTTGAAAAAAATCGAATCATTCATGAAACATATTGATTTAATAGGTTTATTTTAAATATTTTTTTATAAATGTTACTCTTCTTTTTAAAAGATTGGTTTCAATATTTACTTCATTTTCAATTCCTTTTAAAAATTAATTTTGCTAAAGTTGTATAAAAGAATAAAATGCATCAATAACTTTTTATTGAAAACACTTAACTTTCTTTTAACATTCCACAAAAAGCAAGAAAAAATAAAAATTTATAGGTTTTCTTTGAGAGCAATTTTTAATATGTATTGAGATTATATTTTAAATGTTTAAAAATTAATTTACTGAAAACAATAGTTTTATTTTACATTCTGATACATAATAAACATTTTTTGTGCAATAATTGTTTTTAAAGTTATAATAAAGTTTATCTTTTATGTATTAATAATGTATACATAATCATTAAATCAAAATTCTAATACAATCAAACACCAGATTATTTTGTCTTAATTAATAATGGTCTCTACTGTAAAACATACTAATTTAGTCCAAATAATCTAAAACTTCACTAAGCTGGTGATTCAAACCTACCTTACTGCAACGACACTTCTTTATTTATCGAGTGGACGAGAAGGTAAGCAACAAAACTTTATTGCCTCAATAGTAATCGTAAAAATGTTGTATTTAATCATTGTCTCAAACAGAGACTGAGGAGTAAAAATTCTTGTGAGAAAAATGTCTCTTTCTGTATTAAATTTCACATGTTGTATTTATCACCAATACATAAGAAAAAATAAAAATATATATATATTTATTTTCTAAATTTATCCCCCTCTTATCTCTTTTAGCAATAAATGAAATGATTTTAATTTGTTTCCAATTTAAGTGATATCTTCACTCAATTTTATCTCTTATTTTTTCTTGTTTTCACTCACCTCATTTCCCTGTCTTACAATCCAACATAAGATTATGTCTCCCAAATTATTGTCATTAGGGAATAAAAACAAAAAAAATATAATATAATAAAAATGCTAACTTTTGTGGTAAACTCACAGCAAATGAAATATGTGCAAATGTTTGCAAACTTCAACTGTTTCACTATAATAACTTATATAAATGACAAGTTTTATCAACTTATCATTTTATTGAATAAAAGAATATATAATATATTAACAAAATTAAATAATTTAAAAGTTCATGAACACGTGATATAATTATAATGATAGTTTTTTTCTTATATATAAATAGTAAATTGTTTATAAGAAAAAATGTGAAGCTTAAACATACCAATTAATTTAATTCTATGAAAAATATAAACTATCCATTATATTTATATTAAATCTTCCATCCAAATTAAGATTGGTAAAATTTACTTTTTTCATAAAATGCTGATAACAGTATAAGTTTGTCGAGACTAACACTTCCTGTTAACTAATCCCATCATAATTACAACTCCAAAAACATTTATTACTTTCTAAGGGGCCACTAGGGAGAAAGATTCAATAACATACTGTCTCCACAATACTCGGCAAAGAATAAAAAAACACCATTCCAGAGTATTCCACATCATTTAGATATCTCTTGGTGGCCATTCATACTTACCTTTTTATTGTGGCTACATTTGGACACTTGCCAAGAGTATTCCACAGAATATAGTCCCCAGAAGTAACCTGGTTATCACAAGAAATAATAAAAGACATGAATAGATATCACTCACACCGAAAGGAGCAGAAAATTTAGGCAGATTTATCATTATCATATTCAGTGGGTTCACTTAAAGTATGAATCATTGACCCTACACAAACAAATCTAGTAAATATATATATATATATATATATATATATATACCTGAGTTGAAAACTCCATAGGTGCTTTTACAGCTGGATAGATGCCCACCTAAAAAATAATCAAATTATCATACAGATAACAAAAGGAAGAAGAGGGTTCCAAAGCGTAAAAAAACTCAGTATGGTTAGACCAGTCCTCTTCTTTATACATATTTTGAAGAAAAATTAGAGATTCCATGGAGAAATAAGAACAAATACGATAAATAAACTATACATGAAATGGCTTTGGAACAGCAAAAAGAAAAATTGAAACATAAGTTAATAACCAATTATATACTGAACTAAAATAGCCTAAATTTGTGAAAATGAATCAATTTTATATGGATCTACATTGTTTTCTCCAAATAAATGACAGCAAAAATAGATTTGCAGACTCACAGATTTAGGATCAACGGAAATTCCAGATACTGATGCCCCAACAACCTTGAATGATACCTATAATAATGAAACTATTAATATGATAACATATATAATAATATAATAATGAAAATATTAATATGATAACATATAATCTTTACGGAATTACAGACTTAAACACACTTACAAGATTGTTGTATTAGTCTAATGAAATTCATATTCATCAATTTTAGACAGTTTGAGGAACATAAAGTCAATTTTCTATAAAGCTTTGACAGAACAAGGGTCAACTTCACATTTATTATATGGCCAACCAACATAATAGTTACTAGTTACAAAGGGATGGATGCATTCAATCTAACCAGCTAAAGAGAATCCAACCAGGCATACCACGAGGGCATGAACCAATTGATAGTTGGTAAACATGGTAAGATTATCCAGAAGTGCCAAGACTGGCACAGACAGCTAACACAAGAAAGAAAGACTTTGAGACATCAAAAAAAAATTAAAAGATAAATGAGTAGACTATTACATTAGAAAGCACTAAATTACACAATATGCCAACAGCTATATATTAGAGAAGAAACTAAATTCATAAAAGCCAAGTATTCCTAGTTAGTTAGGTCACATCGCGCAGGAGAAAAAAAATAAAAACTTCAAATAATGAAAGCTAAGTAAATCTTGTAACAAATTTAACTAATAGAATATTTAGGAAATTAGAATAAATATTCAAAAGTAAATTGCAATTTTTATTGTTAACATTATTACTGGACAAGAGGTCTAGTTATGTTAGAGGTCCAATCGGGCTGAGTTTGTGCTGGTGTACTGTATTTGTATATGGCCCACAGTAGTAGTAAAAATGGGAATATTCTGAGTCCTATTAGTTCATTATATATGTTTTTTTTCCTCTTCTCTATCCAATTCCTAAATTTCAGCACTAAGAATCTGATTATATGACACGGTAATATAACCAAAAGCACCAAAAAACCAAAAGAACAAAAGTAAGCAAAATCAGTCAACAAAAAATGCAAATTCATTAAACTCTAAGAGATAATGTAGATGCCTTGCTCAAAGATCAAAATGAATATGAGAAGGAGCGTACTTTAGCATAATTGTATGCCTGCCAGCAAAATGGCTCCTCTAATTCAACTGGAGGAAGATCCTTATTCATTTTCTCCATCAAATGTTCTTCGTTAACCATGTTACTAGCATTCTCTGCCTCATTATCACTATCCTCGTCAGCATCATTTCCAAAGGACGACCTGGAGGAAGACAACCTTTGGTTTTTCCATGGTGCAAACTTGACAGTTCCAGGGAAGGTCACTTCAATACTTCTTCCAGTCAGTCCTCGGCCACTTGTCACAATTTTCCATTCAACAGAGTGCTCTGAAGTTGAAACTGTTCCCACAGAAGGAGTCCCATCCAAAGACACAATCCTCCTCCTAGGAAAGGGCATAGTCACGGTACAGAACTCCATTGTCAAAGGGGCCTTATATCCTTCCATTAAATGTAACTTGAATAGAAATGCGCCTTTGTCCTCAGAAACCATAGACAACTGGTAGAATCCCTTTAAGGGGGGTCCAAGGGCACAAGTTGCCTGATAACGCATCAACACAAAATTACCTAACGGTGGAGAAAACATCACACCTTGCTTGTCCAAACCTTGATCTGAAACTTGAGCACAAGGATGATATGATAAAACTTCAAGGCTTGCTCTGTGCAACCCAGCCAAGGGAAATGACACATCTGGCAACCCTTCCAAATCAGCTCGACAATTTATTTGACCAGAAACTGATATAGTATCTGGAATTTCATCTCTGTCATACAGAGCCGCGTGAATAGTCTCATGAATGGTAAACAATATTCTCTGCTTTCCTTTGTATAAATATGGTTTCCAAGCTGGCTGCTTCTGTTCCGAAGGAGGCAAATCCGTTGCAGAAAAACCATTGGCCTTTATAGTAAAAATATTGGAATAATTAAGGTCCAAGGGTGTGCCTGTATAAAATTGTACATTGATAGAATAAATTTACAAGCAATAGGTAACTGACAGCCTACAAGAAAATCCACTACATAAATATGAGATGAGAAATACCATAATAAAAGGTACCAACCAAAGGGCATTGAACTATTGATAAATGTTCTGAGTGCATCTTTATCCAATGGCCTAGACCCAATTTTTGGAGCATCGCCTGTAACTGATCCTGGTACAGATGTAATTGAAGGGGATGCAGAAGTAACAGGTGGAGTTACAGGTTTTGCCCTGGAAGAGATGCCTATACTACCAGTGAGTGAATCAAACAGCCCTCCAACAGAGGGAGCTGCACTTACAATCACTTCTGGTTCTACTGTGTCGCCTGTAATTATGTCACCAATAGCATGTGCTACCATAAAAGCCCTATAAAATGAAAGCAAAAGTAGAACGAAGATCTCTAATTAAAATCACATACTATGAAGTCAAATCCCAACACCATCATACTGTAAACGAACTCTCTAGGCCATGAAGATATTACAAGTGTAATCAATTAAGATACATCAGAAAAAACACACATAGAAGGTGCAATGTAGAAGCACCAACCATCTTATATTCCAAAACAATACAAGAACGAGCAGAAATACACGAAAACTGAAGCCATATTCTCACCCTCTACCCTGACCTTAAAGGGAAAGGTGTGAAAGGCCCATGAAATCTGCCAATACAAGCTGAACAAAACCTTATTCTATATACCATTCCGTGGCACATTTAAAAAATGTTCAAGAAAATGTTTTCAAAATCACTTTCACGTTTAGTTACCCAATAAACATCTGAGAAATAGAATAAAAAAAATAAAATTTCAATAATAACAACAACAAGCCAATCTAAACCAGCATGTACGAGATGATTTTCTAGTCAGGAACATTGGTGGTATTTGCAACTAACTTAACATACCCTGTTACCGATGGAAGATCCAACAAGAGGGAAGACAAGCCATCGTCCATGCCAAGAGCAGTTCCACAATCAGATCTTTTACACAACCTTGCATATGCTTTTAAATGCCTAGGTTCAACCATTGGTAGAATAAGTATACTGTAAAGGCCCTTCGTGTGCAAGATTAAAGGCCACAATAGATTCTTAATGTCCTCCTCTTCTTTGTTAATGTAAAGACCTACAACATGACGAGTGATGGGATCATCCACCCAAGAATCTGATCCCAAAGTTGAATTACTCTTGCGTATCCCAAATCCTCGCGCAGATCCCTCCCTAAACAGAAGCAGTAAAGTCACCCGAAAAAATGGTGAGTGGAAATTAACATGATAATTGCAACGAGATTTGTCTGAATTATTAAGCCGTTTACCCCTTTGGCCACTTAATAATGAAATCGAAATCAGAAATTGGAGGGTATAGAGTGAAATGCGAGGAGAGAGAAGAAAGTAAAACAACCTATGTTTTCGGTCAAGAAAGGCATCAGTGAGGTCGGAGTTAGTGGGTAAGGAAGAGAAGAATTGATCGGAGTCATTGTTGGCGTTGCAAGCAGCTCGCCAACGCTTCTCCACCACCGGAAACCTCCTAATGAAAGAAAATAATGAGAATTTGAATGTATTTGCATAGAGCATGTGTTAAGAGTTGGAGCTGAGAGAAGGAGAAGAAGGTACCTTGAGAAAACGACGGCGTCGAGGTTGTTCAGGATCCATATAGCTCTGATGCCGCATCCACTGGACATGGCTGCTACTCCGATCGTTCATTCCTCCACCACGCACGGTTCCTCTATTATTCTATTCAAATTATCCCATCTTAAATTTTTTAACCGGGTGAATAATTAAAATTTATCTTATGTGTTTCAATTAAGAACCCATAAATCATATACAAATTATTCCATCAAGAAACCCTGGTACCATTTCTTGAATTTTTAAAATTTCAGTATTTCTTTAAATAATATTTTGAGATGTAGTTGCAATTTCTTTTAAACTATCCAATACCTTTAATTAATCACATGAATATGAAATCATTTATTACTGTTTTATAAAGCATTTTTGGTAAGTAACATTGAATCAATTATTAAAACTTTAATCATTCATCATTCTAGTTTTTTTTTAATTATAAAAAAACAGTCTTTAAAAATTTAAGAATAATTCATTCTTATTTTTTACATTAGAATATTCTAAGTTAATCCTTAATTTAATGATAATTTTTTCATTTAATTCATAATTTTAGCCACATCAATTCATTGGGTGTAGGGATCAAACACCTATTTTTAACACTCAAATTACCATCGAGTCCTTTTGTCTGACATCCTCCTTAGTGAGCTTATACAGTTATTTCTCTTGTTCAATGTCTTCTCTCCTCCCGCTCAGCTGGTCGGGCAGTCGGGTACCTATCTAAAAGGCTCTTACCTTGGGCCTCTATTTATAGGTTTTGGTATGGGCTGTGATTGGGGTTTCTTAATTATGGCCCAATTGCGTTTTAAACCTGATTACTGACTTGTATTTACTTTAATTAACTTTTTACCTACTGATCCAGGTTTTGGTGTGGCCGACCGATGGGTCGTGCGTCCTGTCGGTTGTCTTCATAAATGAGGGTGTCTCCATAGAGGTGGAGACAAAGTTCAACTGAAAATGAACGCATGGGACATTTGGTCACGACCCCCTTAAAGCACTCTGGAGAGATTGCCACATCAACGGTCCGAGGGAAGGTCCGCTTGACCAATGGTTATTGGTCCGCCTAACCGATGGTCATGTGGTAGGCCATATTGCACATTGTTAATCCTCAAATAATTATTAACTTAAATAATCATATGGGTTTGACAAAATTAGCTTATAAGCCGGTGTGTAGTTCCTGGCCACCTAAGATGCATATATATGATACGTGTATTAGATACAACAAGTATCTGATACATCGATAAGTTTATACGTTTATTTTCAAAATAATAGGATATGATACGTGATAGATACGTGATATATGAATATTGAAAAGATGTACAATAATTTTTACAAACATAATAAATATATGATTGTTAATGTGTGAATCCAAATTTTATAATTAGAGACGAATTATTTTGGTAGCCAAAATCTGGTAGCCAATGTTAGTAACCAATTTAAAAACCAATTCATAATGGAAATTATTTTAAGGTTTAATTAATCGTAAGGTACCCAGTTTGGTACTAGAGTGTCAAATTGGTACCCGCTTTTAAAAAAGTGTCAATTGCATCCCAACTTTTGAAAATTGCTTCAATTAGGTCCCTTCAGACAGAGTTGACTAACGCCGTTAGTCAACGTGCCACGTGTCAATCTGTGATTTTTTTGTTTTTTTTTTTTTTAAAAATTATTTTTTTTTTTTTTTTTT